>JACKQG010001143.1_pt1 | contig 37267 bp, 33 predicted proteins | sample 8237621 | NCBI WGS metagenome assembly JACKQG01 (sample SAMN15677084, study PRJNA649215) | marine metagenome | biome: marine; feature: Black Sea; material: saline water; isolation source: suspended particulate matter (SPM) from the Black Sea western gyre | collected 2013-06-09/2013-06-10 | depth... | reverse complement strand
ACTTCACTGGACGAGCACAAAGAATTGAATATTGGATGTTTCTTCTTGTTAATATGTTTTTTTCTTTGGTTGCAGCTATTTTAGACAATATAGCTGGTACAACATTTTACTTTGGTGGTGAACCTGTTTTATTTAATTATGGTTGGATTTATTTGCTTTATTCAATAGCTATTTTTATACCTGGATTTGCTGTCTTTGTCAGAAGATTACATGATACAGGTAGAACTGGTTGGTGGTTTTTGATTGCTGTTATTCCATTTATTGGAGCAGTTTGGTTGTTCGTTCTAACTGTTTTAGATAGCGACCCTTATGAAAATAAATATGGTGCCTCTCCAAAAGAATCTTTAGGTGAAGAATAAAACAAAGAGAGCCGTTCGTTGAACGGCTCTCTTACTAACAGCTAATTGCCCTAGGCAAAAAACTAGTTTTACTGTCTTCCTTCCACTAGTGAATCAACAACTGACGGATCAGCTAATGTTGAAATATCACCAAGTGAATCAATCTCATTCTCTGCAATCTTACGCAAAATTCTGCGCATAATTTTACCTGAACGAGTTTTTGGTAATGCTGGAGTAAACTGGATTTTGTCAGGTTTTGCGTGTGGACCAATATCCACTGTGACTGTTTTGAGTATATCTCTTTTGATATCATCGCTTGGTTCAATTCCTCTCATTAAAGTAACATAAGCATAAATACCTTGTCCTTTAATATCGTGAGGATAACCAACAACAGCCGCTTCTGCTACACCATCAGCTTTTCCAATTCCACCTTCAACTTCAGCTGTACCAATTCTGTGACCTGAAACATTCAGCACATCATCTACTCGGCCAGTAATCCAATAATAACCGTCTTCATCTCGTTTTGCTCCATCGCCTGTGAAGTAATATCCAGGATACATTTGGAAATATGTTTCGAAGAATCGTTTATGGTCACCATACAAAGTTCGCATCTGTCCAGGCCAACTGGTTTTAATTGCCAATAATCCTTCAACACCATTACCATCCTTTTCGTTACCTTCTTGATCTAAGATGACAGGTTTAACTCCAAAAAACGGAAGTGTTGCTGAACCCGGTTTTAATGGTGTTACTGCTGGCAATGGAGTAATCAAAATTCCACCAGTTTCTGTTTGCCACCAAGTATCAACAACAGGGCATCTACCCTCTCCAACAAGATTGTAATACCATAACCATTCTGGTTCTTTAATTGGTTCACCGACTGTACCTAATAGTTTTAAGCTTGAACGATCGTGTGGAGTTACAAACTCATCTCCTTGTGCCATTAACGCACGGAGAGCTGTAGGTGCTGTATAAAAACTATTAACTTTATGTTTTTCTACAATTTGCCAGAATCGACCAAAATCAGGATAATTTGGGACACCTTCAAACATCATTGTTTTAGCTCTATTTGCAAGAGGTCCATACACAATATAAGAGTGACCTGTTACCCAACCGATATCAGCGGTACACCAGTAAACATCATCTTTTTGATAATCAAAAATTAGTTCGTGAGTAAATGATGCAAAAGTCAGATAACCACCTGTTGTATGTAATATTCCTTTTGGTTTTCCTGTAGAACCTGAAGTATAAAGAATGAATAGTGGATCTTCTGCATCCATTTCTTCAGGTGGACAGTTTGCATCCACTTTTGCCATTTCATCGTGCCACCAAAGGTCACGGCCATCAGACATTTCAACTTCTGCACCGGTTCGTTTTACAACAAATACATTTTGAATAGATGGAGTATCAGCAACTGCTTTGTCTGCATTTGCTTTCATCGGGATATTCAATTTTTTACCACGAACACCTGTATCTTGTGTTACTAAAATTTTACAGTCAGAATCATTGATTCTGTCGCGAAGTGAATCAGGTGAAAATGCACCAAAAACGATTGAATGTACTGCACCAATTCTCGCACAAGCTAACATAGCAATAGCAAGTTCAGGAATCATTTGCATATACAAACAAACTCTGTCACCCTTTACAACACCATTTAGTTTAAGTGCATTAGCGAATTTTGAAACTTCGTCAGTCAATTCTTTATATGTAAAAGTTTTATCTTCTTCTGGATTATTTCCTTCCCAAATTAAAGCAACTTGGTCCCCATGACCTGCTTCAACATGGCGATCCAAACAGTTGTAAGCTACATTTAATTTTCCGCCTTCAAACCATTTGATTTTTGCATCTTTCAAATCAACATCTGATACCTTATCCCATTTTTTGCTCCAAGTTAATCGTTCAGCTTGTTCAGCCCAAAACGCATCTGGATCATTAATTGATTTTTGATAGAGAGCATTGTATGTTTCCATATCTGGGATATGTGCAATTTTTGCATCTCTGTAATCTGCTTTATATACTTTTGACATTATTGTACTTTCCTTTCTATTTTTTATCTATTGTTTTATTATTTTTTGCTGGTTTAACAGTCGCAATTAGAATTGCACCTACAAGACAAGCAACACCACAAATTGTAAATGCTAACGGAAAATTACCTATATCACCCAGTCTTCCGCCAAGTATAGGCCCGAATATTCCGCCAACTCCGTATGCCAAGAAAACAAATGGATAATTTTCACCAATATTTTTTGCACCGAATGTATCGGCAGTGATGGTCGGGAACAGTGCAAAATTTCCGCCAAAGTTAAATCCTATTAAAGTTGCGCCCAAATAAAGTAAAGCTGGAGTACTTGCCATAGATGTGAATAAAATTACAATTACACCTTGAGTCGCTGTCATTATAATTATAGATTGTTTTCTTCCAAGCTTATCGCTTAAAGTTCCCCAGATAATTCTACCAAATCCATTTGCTAAACTGAAAAATACTGCCATTGCAGTTCCAGCAATCGCACTTGCTTCTGCCATAGAATATCCAGCTCCCTGCAGTGCTTCCATTGGGTAGAGTTTCATTAAACCAATTGACATTAAACCAGCACCTGCACTAAATACAAATGTTAAGAAAATCATAAAGAACTGAGGAGTACTTAACATATCACTGCTGTGATAGTCAACTGAACCAGCAACAGCAGAACCATCATCATTTGCTTTTGGTGGTTCCCATCCTTCTGGTTTATATCCTTCGGGTGGAAATACCATCCAAATTCCACCAATTAAAACTAATGCAGCGAAAGCAATTCCGTAAATTGTAAATGTGTTGGATAGCCCTACATTTGAAATTAAATGCCCCCATGCACCTGCTAGTTTAACCCAAAGCATCGCGCCAAAACCAAATCCGGCAACTGCTAGTCCTGTAATCATCCCTTTTTTATCGGGGAACCATCGCATACCAACAGCAATAGGAACCACATATCCGATACCGATTCCTGCACCGCCAATGACTCCAATTAGGATTACCAAAGCCCAGAAATTAGTCCCTCCGAATAATCCAGCAAGTGTATAACCCAAGCCAAGAACAATTGCACTTATCGTAGCAAGTTTTCGTGGCCCCCAAACACCAAGTTTTTTCCCAGCCCAGACCATTACAATTGCAAAAAATGCTAGTCCGACAGAAAACACAACTTGCGTATCTACTTTTGTCCATCCGGCATCTTTCAGTGCTGGCGTAAATACAGACCATGCATAAATTGCACCTAAGCACAATTGAATCAATATTGCTCCAACAACTACGAGCCATCTATTATTAATTTTCATTTACTTCCTTTCTCATTATTTTACTTATTTTTCATTTTAACAAAATCTGCTAATGTTTTTTTTTCAATATCTAAATGAATTTTGTTTCTTATTTCTGCCCAAGTTTCATGAAACGGACATTCATCGTCATCGCCACAACAACCAAGTCCTAAAAGACATTCCATATCATTGATAGGAGGTTCGTTTACTGCAGAAATAACTTCAAATATTTTAATATCGGACGGGTTTCTTGAGAGTTTGACTCCTCCTGTGGGACCACGCACTGCTTTTACTAGATGAGCTTGTCGCAAATCACTAATTAATTTTGCAAGATATTGATTTGGGATTCTACATTCTCTTGCAATATCTTTTACTTTCTTTAACTCTTTTCCATAAATCAATGCCAAACATGCCATTGCACTAATGGCATATTTTACCGATTTTGAATACAACGCTAATAGCATAATTGGACACCCATATCCATTTATAAATTTACAAGGATTTGGGAATACACAACAATTTATTATTAGGATTTTTTATAGACTTTACGAAAAGTTGCAAACTTATAATTTGTAAATAGTTTCACCAATAAATAAGATAGAATTTAGTTTGTCTTTTTTACATAATACACTTTGTAGCTTTATAGATAAGTTTGGGTGTATCTAAATCGCTACAACTAGATATCAGATATCATTATCCAAATAGGGTAAATATATATTTTTTTAAATTATTTGTGGTTTTATCTTAACGGAACTAAATGCCCTAGAATATAACCGATTACAATTCCAATCAATAAAACAAAAGTAATAATACGATGGTTGACTACATCTTTCGCGTAACCCTTTTTAATAGCATAAGCAGATGTGAAATATCCCAATCCATTTAGTAGCCAAAAAAATGGAATAGTAAACACTTTTACTATTAATGGACCAATAAAAGGAACTAGAGAAATTAATGCTGATAAACCAGCAAAAGCATTCGTTATGTAACCTACAACAATAGCTACGATAGCTACTGCTTTTGTGTCGATACCGAAGTATAACATTAACGCAATACCAATCATTATAATTAGCATTGTCATCAAAAATCTAGGATTTTCTTTTATAAATTTGATTAATTTATTCATTTTTAACAGTTTTCTTGGCAGTTAATCTAACCAATCCTGATTTAAACTCACAGCGAAGAATTTCATTAAGCTCAGTATTCATCCAAATATTCTTAGTAGTGTTTTCCTTGAATATTGCCCAAGTAAATATATCCGTGTGTTCAAATACTTGGTATTGTGAAACATTATTCTTTTGAGTCATTTTCAATTCTATTAATGTTGTAGAATTATCAATATTTTGACATTTATAATTAGCGTTATACAACAATCCTTCGCGTTCAATTAGAAATTTATTTTGCGACCCCTTTTCTGCAAAATGGCATAAATACTCAAGAAATGAGAATATGTTGAAAGTACTGTCTGGGATACAAATATCAGAATTAGTGTAACAAATATTACCGCCAATTAATTGTGTTGATATTTTGTTTTCTACTCCAGGTTGAAAAGTGCTTTTACTAAAATAAAGAACTCTATTATCAATTTTACTTACAATGGTCTTGTAATGATTATTAACTCTGAATAATTTAGATGTAAAAGGGGTGGTTTTCGTAGTAAATAGTATTACTTTTGACGGGATATTTTCAAATAATGTGTCAGAAGTTTCCATTTCAACATCAGCAACATGGATTCCCCACAAATCAATTTCGTAATGGAGAGTTTTTGCAGTTAATAATCCAACACCAAATAATATAATTAAGAATATTCTCAATTATCTCTTCCAATTAATCGTTGTAAATGGACCTAAAGCACCAAAAATAACTACATAAAATGGATGGAGTAGTGTAAGCACTGCGAAAACCGATAAAGACCAATTTAACTTTAGCCGAGAATAAAATATATAAGTGATAACTCCATCAAAAATAGCTTTTAAAAGAAGAGGAACAAGCCATAAAAAAGAAGCAAGTTGTGCAAAATTCAACAGAGAAATAACAACTACAAAATTAGCGAGGTAAAGAAATGGCAAAATCAATTTTAAACCAGTACTCGATTGCATTTGATAATACGATAGTCCTTTTGAAGCAAACCTCAGGCGTTGTCGGACAAATTGCACGATTGATTTAGGTGGCGGAGATTCGACGATACTGTTTTTTTCTAGTGAGAACTTTACTTTCCATTTAGTTTGTGTAGCTACTTTTTGTAATAATAAATCATCATCGCCTGATTGAAAGTTTTGGATATCCTCGTATCCTGAAATTTCTTCATAAACTGATTTCCGAAATGCTATATTTCGACCTGTACAAGATAATGCAAATCCGTGTGATAGGGCACCAGCAGAAAATACATCTTGTGCAAGACTTTCCATCTCGAAGAGATTATCAATATATCCTTTATGATTTGTCAGTGGCGCTGGTCCGGAAACAAATCCAACAGAAGGATCATCAAATTCTTGTACAATTGTTTCAATCCATTTGCTTGTTGGTATGCAATCAGCATCTGTTTGTATTAGTATTTCTCCCCTTGCTCTTTCTATAATTTGACTTAATGCCCATTTTTTAGGAGACCACCCAAGTGGTGTTTCTTTGATTGTTTCAACAGTCAAGTTTGATTGATGATGTGCAAGTTTCTGTAGTAGTTTAGCAGTACCATCAGAAGAGCGGTCGTTAGCAACTAATATTTCGTATAAGTGATGTGGATAACTTTGTTGATTAAGTGCAGAAATAAGTTGTGGAATGTTCTTTTCTTCATTTCTTGCAGATACTATCACAGATACTAAAGGCATTGCATCTATGTTTAGTTGTTCTTCTTTTTTATCGTGATGCTGTAACCCATCAGCGAACCATAAAATAAGAATACCATAAACTACAATAATTAGTAAAATTAGAAATAACATAAATTATTTGAAGGATCTCTTCCTCCCTCTCCATGATAATTGTGAAGACCAAAAACTACCTATCCCCATATAAATAATATACGGTATTTGAATTAGAAACCATAAAACAAATTTGTGTATTCCAGCTCTTTGAATAAAAATAGTAGAACCATTTCTAAACAAAATATACTCTAATACAAACTTTAAACTAAATAAAATAAAAAACACACCAAAAAAATAAGGTGCTTTAACAGACAATAAAAGGAATAGGATTAAAAGTAGATTATACGAAAATGTGGATAGGATTGAGAGAAAGAAAACAGGATTATATTTCCACATAAGTCGAGCATCTCCAGCCCAACGCATTCGTTGTTTTATGAAACTATTCCAACAATTTTCAGTTCTGCCAACAACAAAACTATCAGATAATAAAGAAAATGCTACTCTCGGTTTCTTTATATTTCTACAAACTTGAAGAAAAAGTGAATCGTCACCTTGTAAGCATTCACAAATAGAATCATAACCGCCAACTTCATCAAACAATTTTCTAGTGAAACCTTGATTTTGTCCAGTTGAAGCCCACGCATTTCCGTTATTTGTACTTCCAAGAGAAGCTAACATCAGCATCAAAAAATCAGTAGATTGAAAACTTGAAACCATTGAGCTGTCAGTCAGAGTTTCAGAATAACCTATAACATAATCAGCTCCATTTTGAAAGTATGAAACCATTGCAGAAACCCAGCCAGATTTAACTTTGCAATCCACATCAGTAAAAAGAATAACTTCTCCAGTACTTGTAGAAATTCCAGCATCTAATGCTTTCTTTTTATGTGACAGTAATGATGAGCCAACTTTTGATGATGAAAAACGAAAACGACTATCTTTTTTTGACTGATTTTGAATTAGCAAGGCAGTATCATCAGTTGATTCATCATCTACAAAAATAAATTCAACTTGCCCTGGATAATCCTGATATTCCAAATCAGAAAACAGATTTTGGAGAGATATTTCTCCATTTCTGACAGCAACAATAACTGAAACAGAAAGTGGATTTTTAAAATCGAACACAGGTAATTTATACTTTTTCAAACCGGTAATAAACCAAATTAAAGTTCCTAAATAATAGAGCGAAACTCCCCACAATATTATTTTTACAAAAATCATTTAAAACCCAAGAAAAAAGTGGCAATGTAAAAGTAAATTAGTACACCAACAATATCAATAGCTGTAGTAACAAACGGACCTGTCGATATGGCCGGGTCAAAGTTTAGTTTATCCAATACAATAGGGAACAGAGAGCCTATTGTACACGCTATCGTCATCGCGAAAAAGATTGAAATTCCAACAATAAAACCCAATTCCACAGGACTAGTAAAATCAACAAATCGGAAATAAGCCAAAACACCCAAAAATGCTCCGTAGATAATACCAAGTAACATTCCTACTCTAATTTCCTTAAAGATAATTTTATAAACTTCGTTAACATTTACTCTGCCTGTCGCAATACCGCGAACAATAATAGTACTAGTTTGAGTGCCAACATTACCACCCATCCCGATAATAACTGGAATAAATGCAACAAGTGCAACTGTTTTTTCTAGTAAAGTTTCGAAAGCGCCGATAATCATCAAGGCAATTACTCCTCCAATCCAGCTTGCCATCAGCCAAGGGAAACGAGTTTTTGCATTATCAAAAGTAGATTTTAACAGAATTTCTCTATCCTGTCCTGCACCAGCCATTTTCAAAATATCTTCAGTTGCTTCTTCTCGCAAAATGTCTATCACATCGTCAACAGTAATAACACCTACGAGCTCATTATTCTTTTCAACAACAGGTAAGGCCAAATAATTATATTGAGAAACTAGTTTTGCGACTTCTTCTTGATCGGTATCTGGAGAAACAGCTATAAAATCGTCATCAATTATATCTTTAAGAGCAGTTTTCGGTTTGTTTAATAGTAATTGGCGTAATGATAAAACTCCTGCCATTTGATTTTTTTCATTGATTACATAAATATAAAACGGTGCATCGGTATCTTTGTTTTTAAGTTCTTGAAATTTAACAATCGCTTCCTGAACAGTAAGTATTTCCTGAAATGCAACAAAATGTGTGGACATAATCCTACCGGCAGATTCATCATCATACTGGAGCAACTCTTCAACTTCTTTGCGTTCTTCTAGATTTAACAATTCGCGGATTTCTGTAGATGTTTCATTCGGCAAAACATCCAAAATACCAACAATATCATCAGCATCAATATTTCCCAATACTTCAGCGATATGATTTGGTGATAGGGAACCAAACAATTCGATAATAATAGCATCATCTAACTCATTTAGAAAATCTCCAAGTCCTTCCATTCTCTCAATGAACTGGAAAATATCCTTTCGCTCGATAGAATTTAGATGCCGATAAACCCACGCCATATCTGCGGGGTGAGTCTTATACACCAATTTATACATCGCTACGCTAGCGTTACGGCGATATAAACGCTGTAAAGTTTTTAGAATTAAACCTACTTCATTTTCTGATAGCTGTTTGCGCATGTTATAATTTTATTCGATAAATCCCTGTTCTTTCATCCAATTATCATCAACAAATTTGGATAAGTAATTTCGTATGGAATCAGGTAGAATCACTAGACACTTTTCATCTTCAGATAAATTTTGGGCTACTTGCAACGCACCCCAAACTGCCGAACCAGAAGAACCTCCAACTAATAATCCTTCTTCTTTTATCAATCGTCTTGCCATTAAAAGTGATTCTTTATCAGCAGTTTTTACATATTCATCAACTAGTGTATTATTAAGCACATCGGGGAAAAAATCATAGCCGATTCCTTCTACTTGATATGGATATATTTCATCACCTCCTCCGAGAATTGAGCCATAAGGGTCAACTCCAACTACTTTAATATTTGGAATTTCTTCTTTCAATTTTTTTGCAACACCAGTGATAGTTCCGCCAGTTCCAACGCCGATAACCACCATTGCTAAATCAGTACCCATTTCGTCCAATATTTCTTGAGCGGTAAATTTATAATGAACATTCGGATTTGCTAAATTTGAATATTGGTCTAAAATATGAGAGTTTGGAATTTCTTGGTTTAATTTTTTTGCTACTCCAATATGGCTTTCTGGAGCGTCCCAAGCAGCTTCAGTTGGTGTGCGAACAATTTCCGCTCCGAGAGCTTCCAAAACGACTTGCTTTTCTTTGCTCATTTTTTCTGGCATTGTGATAATTATTTTGTATCCCTTTACAGACGCAGCAAGAGCTAATCCAATACCAGTATTCCCAGAAGTTGGTTCTATGAGAGTATCGCCAGGTTTTATTCTACCTTCTTTTTCAGCTTGGTCAACCATATACCAACCAATTCTGTCTTTAACCGAACCACCAGCGTTTAAAAATTCGCATTTACCATAAAGCTGACAAGATAATTCACTTCCAACTCGATTGAATTTTACTATCGGTGAATTTCCTATTGCACCTAAAATGTTATTTATCATATTATTTCTCTAAATTGATTGTGAAATTTAGGGGTAGTAAGTGTGTTTTATGAATAGAAATTATCTGTTTTTTAACTCGTGTAACAATATCCCACCCGCAGATGTTACATTCAAACTTTCTAAATTTCCAAATTTTGGTATTGTAACCTTATGCGTGCATTTCGATACTAAATTCTCATCAATTCCGTGAGCTTCACTACCCAAAATCAATGCCCAATTATTATCAGAAATATCTAATGATTCCAAACTTTCTCCATCCATTAGTCCGCCGATAATTGAGTAATTTGATTTTAACAAATCATCACAAAGGTCAAATAAATTCGTCTGAAATATTCGCTGATAAAAATGAGCACCCATTGCTGAACGAACAACCTTTGGATTAAAAAGATCTGCACAATTTTCGGATAAAATTACAGTTTTGATTCCAAACCATTCTGCTGTCCGAAGTAAGGTTCCCAAATTCCCCGGGTCTGAAATTCGATCGAGAATTAATAAATTTTGATTCCAATCTTTATGAGTTGATATTTCAGGAATTTGTGCAATTCCTACAATTCCTTGACTTTGTATAGTTTCAGAAATTTGCTTGATTTCTATCTGTGATACAATATCAATTGGAGTTTTGCTAGTACGAAATTCTGTTAGTAATTTTTGAATACTCGAATTTTCAATTGTCTCCTCTAAAACCCAAATATGTTTTATAGGATAATTGGATTTAAGTGCTTCTGAAAATAGTCTTGTCCCTTCAATTAGAAATAGTTTTTCTTTCAATCGGTATTTCTTAACAGAAAGTGAACGCAAAAGTTTAATAGTTGATTTAGATATCATCAAAATCCATTTCAATTCCAATTGGACAATGGTCTGAGCCCATAATTTCAGGATAAATATTTGCAATGGTTAAGTAAGGTTTTAACAATTCAGAAATGCAGAAATAGTCGATCCTCCAACCAATATTTTTAGCACGAGAATTATGCATATAACTCCACCAAGTATAATGACCAGAGTCTTCGGTAAACTCCCTGAAAGTGTCAATAAATCCGGCTTTAACTATGTTATCAAAACTATGTCGTTCTTCGTTTGTAAATCCTGCATTGTGTTTATTGGATTTGGGATTGGTTAAATCAATTTCTTTATGTGCAACATTTAGATCCCCGCAGAAAACAACTGGTTTTGATTTTTCTAACGATTTTACATATTCTAGAAAATCGGTATCCCATTCTTGCGTTCGATAATCTAGGCGTTCTAATCCTCGTTTTGAGTTTGGAGTATAGACAGTTACAAAAAAATATTGAGGAAATTCGAGTGTAATAACTCTCCCTTCATTATCGTGTTTATCAATTCCTATCCCATAAACAACATCCAATGGTTTTGCTTTGGAAAAAACAAGTGTGCCTGAATATCCTTTACGCACTGCGGAATTCCAATATTGATGATAGTCTGGTGGAAATTCAAAATCAACTTGTTCTTTCATTGCTTTGATTTCTTGGATACAAAATATATCTGCATCAATGAAATTGAAAAAGTCCATAAATCCCTTTTTCAACACCGCTCGAATACCGTTTACATTCCACGAAATCATTCTCATAATACTAATTTCTTTGTTTGAATTTTAGTGGATTTGATTTTCACTTTGGTTGTCGGGTCAAACTTAATAATTTGCTTTTCAGAATTTTCTATAGCAAATTGTAGGAGTGGTTCTAATTCAATCTTCGCTTCAATTTGTCGGATTTCTTCTAGATTTGCTTTAGTTTCCGGATGCTTTGGAACAAAGAAAGAACAACAATCCTGATATGGTTCGATAGATGTTTCATAAGTGCCAATTTTGATCGCACGATTGATAATATCTTCTTTATTATGCCCAGCCAGTGGTCGGATAATTGGAATTTCAACAGCATCTGAAGTAGCCCTAATGTTTGAGAGAGTTTGCGATGCAACTTGTCCTATGTTTTCACCGGTTATTAGTGCTACTGCTCCAATTGAATCTGCTATGTGTTCTGCTAATCGCACCATAGCTCTTCTAAAAAGCAAAACCCAAAATTTATTGGGAGCTTCTGCCATAATTTTCTGCTGGATTTCCAATAACGGAATGTGATAAAGTTCACAACGAAGTTGATATTTTGCTAAAGTTAATAATAATTCCTCTACATTTCTTAATGACTGTCTGCTTGTAGCAGGTGCGCTGTGAAAATGGACATAAACTAAATTAACTCCTCTCTTCAGCATTTCAAACGATGAGACAGGTGAATCAATTCCTGATGACAATAAGCTTACTGCTTTTTCACCAGTCCCAACGGGTAATCCGCCGTAACCAACAATCTTATCCACACCAACATACGCCATACCCTTAACAATTTCGATAATAATATTTAGGTCAGCACCTTTTAGTTTTACCGGTTTTTTATAAATACTTTGGATGTGTGCCCCTACATCAATGTTAATTTCAGTAGAAGTAAGTGGATAATTCTTATATTGTCTTTTAGCAGAAACTCTAAATGAGCTGAAATTTTCATCTTTTATTAATTCTGCGGATAACTCTCTTATTTTCTCGATCTCAGCAGGAATTTGTGTCATTAAAGTTGCATTCATTAATCCCATTACACATTTGAGTCGTTCAGCATATTCATCCCAGCGTAATTCGTCTATGCCAAAAACAAACACTCGTGCATTTGCGGTATTGATTGAAGTATATGGTAGGTCTGATATATGTTTTTTTAGATTCCGTTGAAAAGTTTTCTCAAACCACGCTCTATTTCCGCCCTTTATAGAAATTTCGTGGTAATGTACTAATATACAATAACTATTCTGCATTAACAATCCGAGCAATTGCAATCGTGTTCAGTTGAAAACAACTCGTCAATTTTATCAATAGGAACTTCTTGTTGCTCTCCGGATTTCATCGTTTTGACAATAATTTTATTTGCTGCAATTTCATTATCACCAATTATAAAAGCAAATTGAGCATTGTTGCGATTTGCTTCTCGCATTTGTGCTTTCATGCTTCGCTGAAGTGTTTCTACGGTTACAGCAATACCTTTTTCTAATCTTAATTTTTCTGCAATCTCAAAAGCAACCTTTACAGCCTCATCCCCAAGTGCAACAAAATAAACATCAGTTAATGGTAATGGTTTGTTAGTATCGTCAATATCTAAAGCAATAAATAGTCTTTCAATACCTGCAGCAAAACCAATCGCTGGCGTGGGTTTTCCTCCAAACTCTTCTACCAATTTATCATAACGACCACCACCGCACAGCGCATCTTGAGCTCCCAACTTTCTCGATGCAATCTCAAAAGTAGTCCTAGTATAATAATCCAAACCTCGAACTAATTTTATATCGTGAATGTAAGGTATTTTCATTGCATCAAGATACTTTAAAACAGATTGGAAATGCTTTTTATCTTCTTCTGTTAGAAGCGTGTCAATAGTAACTGCAAATTTATCCAAAACACCCTTGCAAGATTCACTTTTGCAATCGAATAAACGAAGAGCATTTTTGCCTAATCGCGATTGACAAGTTTTACATAATTTATCGGAATGAGATTCAAGAGATTCTCTAAGCGCCTGCAAATATGGTTGCCTAATTTCGGGACTTCCAATTGAATTAATTTTCACAACTAATTCATCAACGCCAAACATTTCATAAATTTTATATGCCATTGAAATTACTTCAGCATCCTGTTCAGGATATTCCGAACCAATCGCCTCAATTCCAAACTGATGAAATTGACGAAGCCGTCCTTTTTGAGGGCGTTCCCGACGGAATAAAGAATCAATGTAATACAAACGATTTATTGGAGATTTCCCACTTAGATTGTGTTGAATATAGGATCGAACCACCGGTGCAGTAAGCTCAGGTTTTAAGGTTAAATTGGTTCCACCTTGGTCTATCCACGAATACATTTCTTTGGAGACAATATCCGTTCCCTCACCAATTCCTCGAGCAAATAATTCAGTTTGCTCAAAAACAGGAGTTCGAATTTCCCCATATCCGTACAACTGCATAAAATTATGAATTGCCATTTCTACCTCTCGCCACAAAATTGTATCCTCTGGTAGAAGGTCTTTAGTTCCTTTTATTGATTGAAATTTCTTCATTAGTGTATTCTTTGGTTAATTTCTAAAGCAAAATTTCACTATCTAAACAGGAAAAAACAAAGGACTTTATTGAATGAACTTGAGAAAAGTGATTGGATGGGTTGCCAATTCACTTTGCACCTTTGGGATCTAATATTCCCAATCTGGTGTTGGCCGAGGTAACCTAAGTGCTAAATCCAGTTTTTCAATTAACTCTTTAGGTGCAGAAATATCATCAGTAACAACTAAACCTGAAGCTGGAACAACTCCCAACCATAAGCGAGTAAATGCGTTTACTGTAGTTGTTAATGTTGGCAATGAAGAATTATGACCTTTTTCTGCATTAGAACTTTCACCTAAATTGATAATGTAATTTCCGCTAATTCCTCTCCATTGGGTTTTGTTTGTAAGAAACTTTTCTATTGGGTCAGTTAATTTGAGATTAAATTGAAATTCTGTGCAATTAAGATGAGTTTTCTGTAAACAATTTACCAAATTACAAATTCTCATTTGCCAATATGCTACAGCTTTCATTCCGTGTTCGTAATCAGATTTTTTAGTGATTATTCGATTTCTGAACGGTTTATCCAATAAATCTTGCATTTGTATTCCAGATGGTTCGTGCATTGAAACCAACCTAATTTGGTCGCCAAGGCTTTTTACTACTGCCATTAATTCCAAAAATTGTTCATAATTTTGATAAGACATCCAGGCGATTCGATATGGTCCACTTTCCATATTTTTATCAACAGAAAACCATAAATGATGAGTGAGAATATTCGATTTATCAAAATATCCTAATCCAAAACCGTTAGGACTCCACAGAGTTTCAGCTTTTGTAATCTTAGATGATTTTGGATTTACATATCCGTGTTTACTTAATCTATTAATTCGAGAATGGTGAATTTTCTCCCAATCATCAGCTGACAAACGAGTTGGAGTTCTGTGGTTTACATTAATTCTTAAATGGCTTGGGTCAAATGAAATAATATGTTCATAGCCTCCTGTTCCATAACCAAGTTTGTTGTAAAATCCTTGCTCAAACATTCCCAGCGTTGAAACATCTGCACCATTTTTAGCATCTTCTGCAATAACTTGAGCGGTAAGTTGAAGGGCAAAACCTTTTTTGCGAGCAATTCTGCTAGTATTTACGCTAGTAACACAAGAAAGTGGAAGAATTTCGTTTTGATATTGGAGTGTACATTCAGTACTTGTAACCATACATTCAGGAGAATCATTTATGTCAATAATGCGACAAACTACTGAATTCATAAAAGCATCAAATCCGGCTTTATCGTTTTTATCATCGTCTAACCAACCGCATTCTTGCCAAATTCTAAGAGCTTTCTTATTATCATTTTTAGCATTATAATTTCTAAATATCATTTGACTTATTCCTTTATCTTGCCTCAAATTATGAGTTTGTTATTCTGCTGTATAAGACAAAAAATACGACGATTTAAATTAGCAAAAATGAAAAATATAAGAAATATATCTAAATTATCAGAAAATCAGGCAACGCTAGCATTTTTGCTATCATCTGCTTACAGAGAATTGTTTTCGCCTAGTTTTCTTATAATTGAGCACTCTTTCGCTGATGGGTTGTTTTGCCATAGTAATTCTTGGGACCCAATATCAGAACAAGATGTATCAGCTCTATCACTCAAAATCAGAGAATATTTAAATAATAGCCAAGCTATTGAATTGACTTCTCTACCATTAGCTGAGATTTTATCTTTTTTTACTAAAACAGGATTCCAAAACAAATCAAAAAACCTGAAGAAATGGCAGGTTGATCCTGTTCCTGTAATAAAATTTGGGGACAAACTAGATTATCGCATACAGCCAATGGCAACTGATAAAAATGCATTACAAGAATTTGAAATCCGCAAATATAATAATGGGCTTTTGTTAAGATTTCCTACAATTGCGAACCCAATTAACATTCCTAAATTCAAGGATTGCCCAAATTTATTTTCAATTATAGAAGAGTTTGAACAATGGGGGAATATACTTGGTATAGAAAGCATCCCCAATCTAAACGATCATATTAACAAAAATGGAATTAAAGAATTAGTCTGGATTTCTGAAGGGCTCCACGAGAAGAAAATTAGTCATATTGCTGACCGTTTAGCTATAGGATTTCCAAAAAAACGAGTTGTTATTATAGCAGGTCCTTCATCTTCCGGTAAAACCACATTTGCAAAAAGACTAAATATTCAACTTAAAGTTAATGGATTTAAAACTCATCAAATTTCAATGGATGACTATTTCTTAAGCAGAGAGGAAATTCCTGTTGATGAAAATGGTTTCCAGGATTTTGAAGCATTTAGTGTACTTGATAAGAAATTGTTAAGTGAACGAATTAATCTACTTCTAGGCGGAGATAGAATACCTGTACGCAAATTTAATTATGATGTTGGTGGGGGTTCGGATACAGATAAGTTTATTGAAATCGGAGAAAATGATTTTGTAATTTTAGAGGGAATTCACGGACTTAATCCAAAACTAACTTCTTTGATTGCCGATGGGCAAGTTCAGCGAATTTATGTGAGTGCTATTACTCAGTTAATTATTGATTCAGATCATAGAGTTTCAACATCCGATAATCGCTTATTAAGGCGAATGGTGCGTGATATTCAATTCCGTGGTTATTCTCCAGAAGAAACTCTTGAGCGCTGGAATTCTGTAAGAATTGGCGAAGAACAAAATATTTTTCCATTTCAAGAAAAAGCTGACTTTTTATTTAATTCTGCTCTAGCTTATGAGCTCCCAGTTCTTTCTAGTTACGCACTTCCATTATTGAAAAGTGTCTCGTCTGATTTTAGTTTATTCAAAGATGTTGAGAGATTGAAAACACTTTTAGAGTTTTTCGAACCACTAAATGGAGAAATTGTACCTGGAATTTCAATTCTTCGCGAGTTTATTGGCAGTAGTGAATTCAATTATTGATTGTGAAACCAACTAATTTGAATAAATTGTAAATCATTATGATTTCAATGGTACAAATCTTACTGGTATAGAAGATGTTTCGTTAACATTTCCAGACCGGTCTTTTTCTATCAGCATAAGGATTTGGATTTGATGTTCTTTGCCAATTGGGATGACCATTTTGCCGGGAGACTTTAACTGTTCAATCAACTTATTTGGGATGTCTTTGGCTGCTGCAGTAACCATAATTCTATCAAACTTTTGTGATTTATGCTGGTGGTCGTCAGCTAACAAACAAGTGATATTTGTATATCCGAGTTTGAGCAACAGAATCTTTGCTTTATGAAACAGGGATGATATTATTTCTACAGTTGTTATATGTTTTGCTAAGTGAGATAAAATAGCTGTTTGGAATCCTGAGCCCGTGCCAATTTCAAGTACTGTGTGATTTCTATTAACATCTAACAGTTGAGTCATATAAGCTACCAAACTGGGTTGACTTATGGTCTGCCCTTCACTAATTGGGAGCGGTTCGTCATTATCTGCAAATGATTTAAAGCCCTTTGGAATAAACAACTTTCTAGTAGTTTTAGAAAATGCTTTCAATACAGCTTGATTAGTGATTTTCTTATCTTTAAGATTATATGGGTCGCTCATTTTAACGAACTTGGGTTGAATACTATTTTACATCAGGAATGTAGAAAGAATACCCGACAGTATCACTTTTCTCTTTGAGTAATTTCCAATCATTTTCATCTTTAATTACTTCAAGAGCCATTGGGAAAACGAATTTGTTTTCCTTGTAGATATGTTCGCGAAGCAATCCGATTATGCCGTTCGACATATAATTCATCTGAGTCTTGTATGAGATGAAATCTGTTGCTTCTAAATTTTTGACAAATTCGAGAAAGTTCTCTTTATAATCTTTTAGGAATGAGTGTTCAGATTTCAAAACAAAATGATATTGGTTAATGTTTCGTTTTTGAAGCTCTGGGAATAATATTGTTTCTTCTCGTAGATGGTGTTTCTCAACCTCCAATAATTGTTCAGCAAGTTTGATAAGTTGAACAAATAACTCAGGGTGGTCTAGCGGAGTATCAAGTTTATCAATATTCTTTCGAACTTCATTTAAATCGGATAGATATTTCAAAATGATTTCGTGTTCACTATAGAATCTATGTATTAAATGCTCTTTTGGAAGTAAATTAATATATTCTTTACAAATATCACATTCGTAGTTTGGTTCTCCGTAGTGTTTCTTTGCGTGTATGTTGCTCATTAGTTAAAACCAGATTAGATAGTTTCTCCACGAAGATCTTCCCGTTTCTTAATAATTTCTTCCGCTAAATGTTCTAGATTTTCGTGTCCTAGTAAAACTCGAATATTTTCCTTGATAATCTTCCAATTATTATGAAGAGGACAAGCAACATTGTCTGTGCATTCATCTAAACCTATAACACACATTTCAATTTCAGGAGGAGGTCCATCAATTGCATAAACAATATCAATAACGCGAATGTCCCGTGCAGGTTTGTTTAGTTTTATGCCACCATTTCTTCCGCGATACGATTTAATTAGATGATGTTTAGCTAAGGTTTGTACTAACTTTGATAAAAAATGAACAGGGATATTATATTCTTCTGCTATTTTACTAACCATAGTTTTTGGCTCATCTTGATGTTCAGCAAGATATATCATTGCTTGAATTGCATATTCTGCAGATTTTGAATATATCATAAAAGATTTCCTTTTTGGTATTATTTTAAAAAGTTATATAGTAAACTGGTAATATAATCACCAACTTACAATGAATTACTAAAGGGTAAATTAAGATATTAATATCCAAAATGACAACAGAAATTTTGTAAGGCGAAATTTAATATTTTGTTAAGTAGATTATTCACCAAAATCATCCCGATAATGAATTATAGTGACAAAGATGCTCGGATAACTCTAAATCTGATAAATTAATCAAATTGTAACAACATATTTCAATACTTGTGATTTACATTACAAAGTAATAGAATTAGTGTAGGTAATTTATCACTATAAATTTTAATTGAAAAAGAAAGAGAAGGTAAATAATGAAAACGAAGTATAGATTGATAATGGCAATGATATTGTTTTTTATGATTGGTTCATTCGGGTGGTCTCAATTAAATCAGGGTGGAGAACCATATAGTTCTCAGTTCGAAGTACGCTCGGAAATTCAATTGATAACGATGCCACCTATTGATACAGAAAAGCTATTTGCAGAAGATGAAGTGCGTCCGGTAGGAACTCCATTCCGTTATGGGCATAAATTCCTTGTCGATTATTCTATGGATAATAGCGGAACTTGGGAAACATTAAAGAATGGTGATAAAATTTGGAGGCTAGCAATTATTAGCGAAAATGCTTATGCAATTTCCCTAGAGTATAAGGACTTTTATTTACCTAATGGAAGCTCGTTTTTTGTTTACAACGAAGATTATGAAATGGTTTATGGAGCTTATACCGAATTAAATAATTCTGAAGACCGTATTTTTGCTACGCCATTAGTAGCAGGTGATATGACGATTTTGGAATATTATCATCCAGCTAATTCCAACAGAAGTGCAACTATCAATATATCAGAAATAATTCACGATTATCGCGATATTATGAATTTTAGCAATTCGGATAGAGATCGAGCTTGTGGCATAAATGTAGTTTGCTCTGAGGCTAGTCCATACCAAGAACAAATTGATGCAGCTTCTTGGTTAGATATGGGTGGATACATTTGTAGTGGCTCAATGGTAAACAATACATCACAAGACCTTACCCCATATTTTCTAACAGCCGATCACTGTGTCGATGGAGAAAATCCAGGTACATTTAGGTTCTATTTTAATTACGAAACAACTTCTTGTAGCGGAACTTATGCAAGTTATGGATCATATGCATATAGTTCATCAACAAAAGCAAGATCGTATGATATGAGTCCAGATTTTGCATTATTAGAAATTAATGACAATATTCCTGATTCTTGGAATGTGTTTTATGCTGGTTGGGATAATTCTGGCTCAACTCCTCAGATTTCGGTAGGTGTTCATCATCCAGGCGGTGATCCTAAAAAAATCAATTTTGACAATGATTATGCATCGAGTTCTAATTGGAACGGAGGACCATGGGGTACTCACTGGATGTTAGAATGGGATAGCGGTGGAACCGCTGGAGGTTCATCTGGCTCACCAGTTTTTAATAGTGCTGGACGAGTTGTCGGACAATTATCTGGAGGTCCAGATTTACCATGTGAAGATCCAAACACTTATGATTTATATGGGAAATTCTCTTATGGATGGGATGGAAGTAGTTCATCAACTCGACTTAAAGACTGGCTAGATCCGACTAATAGTGGTGCAACAACATTAGACGGAACTTATAACGGAATAGTAGAACCTGTTATAACTGTAACAGATCCAAATGGAGGGGAAGATTGGGAATTGGGAACTTCTCATCCAATTACTTGGACAAGCTCGAATACTGGAAACTATGTAAAAATTCAACTCTATAAAAACAGTAGTTTTTATGCGATCATAACTAATAGTACATCCGATGATGGTAGTTATTCTTGGACAATCCCAGAAAGTTATGAGTTATCAAGTTATTACAAAATCAAAATTTCTGATACTGGAAATACTGCAACTTATGATTATAGTAATAGTAATTTTACACTATCTGCACCTCCATCACTTACAGTTACAGCACCGAACGGAGGTGAAGACTGGGAAGTTGGAACATCTAATAATATTAGCTGGACAAGTGTTAATTTAAGTAGCAATATTAAAATCCAACTTTACCAAGGAACAAGTTATTATGCAACAATCGTAAGTAATACTACTAATGATGGTAGTTATCCATGGGTAATTCCATCTGATTATGATATAGCTGATAATTATAGAGTAAAAATTCTTGATTCGAACACTTCATCAGTTTACGATTATAGTGATAGCTATTTTAGTTTAACTGCTGTACCAGTTGCAGACATTACAGTTGATCCTGTGTCTTTTACTCAATTGCTATCAACTAATGAAACTGCTAACCAAACTTTACAGATTACAAACTCAGGTGGTTCTGGTTCAACTTTGTCTTATAGTTTGTCGGTTTCTAGTGGAAATTGGTTATCAGTTAATCCATCGTCTGGTTCTTGTAATGCCGGTGAAATAGATAATATCTCTGTGGCATTTGATTCGGGGAGTTTAGCTGAAGGAACATATTCTTCAAGCATTGAAATTGCTCATAATGCAGGAGCAACAATATCCGTTCCTGTAACTCTTACCGTTGAAGGCGGAGCTCAACCCCCAAATTATCCTGACTGGATCGTAGATGTACCACAATATGAATTTAATTTAACTCTAGCAGGGTTGTTGTTTATTGAAGGTGAAGAATCCGTAGATGAAAATGATTTGCTTGGGGCATTTGTTGGTAACGAATGTCGGGGGGTTGCAAGTCCAAGTTACTTCCCTGTAACTGGACGATATACTGTAAATATGATGATTTATAGCAATCAGTCTTCTGGGGAAGAGATGTCATTCAAAGCCTATGACTATTCAGAAGATTTTGTGTACACTCAAGTTACAGAAACAATCGAATTTACAGCAAATGATATTATTGGTAACGATATAGAACCCTTCGATGTGCATGCTATTCTAAACCCAAATTATCCTAACTGGAGCGTAGATGTACCACTATATGAATTTAATTTAACTCTAGCAGGATTGTTGTCTATTGAAGGCGAAGAATCCATAGATGAAAATGATTTGCTTGGGGCATTTGTTGGTACCGAATGTCGTGGTATTGCAAATCCAAGCTACTTCCCAGTAACTGGACGATATACTGTAAATATGATGATTTATAGCAATCAGTCTTCAGGGGAAACTGTGGCATTCAAAATTTATGATTATTCAGATGATTTAGTTTACGAAAACATTAATCAGAGTATCACTTTTGTAGCAAATGATATTATTGGTAATGATATAGATCCTTTAGAATTTTCTACAACTTCATCAGTACAGATTTCATTATCATTTGCAGCTGGTTGGAACTGGTTTTCTGTTAATGTAAGTGGAGACGATATGAGTTTAAATACAGTTCTGGCTTCATTGGGCACAAATGCAGAGATGATAAAAAATCAAACTGGATTTGCTACTTACTATGCAGATTTCGGTTGGTATGGTTTAGATTTTATTGACGTGACAAGTATGTATATGATACAAATGATTGTAGATGGTTCGCTAGATTTTGAAGGTTCTCCAGCCGATTACATAAATTTACCAATAGAATTAGTTGGTGGTTGGAATTGGATCGGTTACCTTCCACAACAAGCAAATAATCTGAATTCTGCTTTAGAAAGTATAGGAGCTAATGGAGAGATGATAAAAAATCAAACTGGATTTGCTACTTACTATGAAGGTTTTGGCTGGTATGGTTTAGATTTCATGAATCCAGGTGATGGCTATATGCTTGATATGCTAACTGGATCTACATTAATTTATGGTACACCTGAATTAATGAAAATCAGCTTGCCAAATGAATCTGATTTGCACTGGTTTGTAAATCCTCACAATTATGAGCACAATATGACAGCGACTGCTACTGTAAATTCCATTTCAGATGGTGATGTGTTGGGGATATTTTCTGGGGAAGAATGCCGAGGAGTTGTTCAGGCAACAAAATTTCCTCTTTCAGGTAAATACACTTTCAACCTTATGATTTATGGTGAAAATGGAGACGAACTCAATTTTAGATATTTCAATGCAGATTCTGAAGAAGAATATGTGATTTCTGAAAATATCCAATTTGAAGTTAATGCTAATCTTGGAAATGATTTAGAACCAATATTACTTCGTTCTGATAGTGAAGTAATAGTAGATAATTTCAGTTTAATTGGAAATTATCCGAATCCTTTCAATCCGAGTACAACTATCAGTTATCAACTCCAAGCTCCAAGCTCTGTGCTTCTTTCTATTTACAATATGAATGGGCAACTTGTTGATAAGCTAGTTAGTACAGGAAGTATTCAAGAAGCAGGTTATCACGAAGTAGTTTGGGATGCAAGTGAATACTCAAGTGGAATTTATTTTGCAAAATTACAAGTGAGCAGTTTTACAGAGACTCAAAAATTATTGTTGATAAAATAAGGACAAATTAATGGCAATAAAAAAAGGGATAGCATTTCGCTATCCCTTTTTTGTGTCAGTTGTAGATGTAAATTAAAGAATTATTCTGCTGTAACCTCTTTTGCTTGCAAGCCTTTTTCTCCATCAACAACGGAAAATTCTACTGCTTGACCATCTTGAAGAGATTTAAATCCTTCAGTTTGAATATCTGAAAAATGTACAAAAATATCTGTGCCATCTTCTCTAGTAAGAAATCCAAATCCTTTTTTTTCATTGAACCATTTTACGGTTCCTTTTTCTTTATCAGCCATAAGTTATCCTTTCTGCTTAATTGCCTTATGCTTTGTGCCGCAAGAGGGGCTCGAACCCCCACGCCGTGAAGCACTGGTTCCTAAGACCAGCGTGTCTACCAATTCCACCATTGCGGCGTTTGAACTACATATATAAATTACGCACTTTTTCGTAACTTTTTGTATATAGGTTTTTTACCTTTTTCAATTACATCTTCTGTAATAATACAAACATCTACATTTTTCATAGAGGGAGACTCAAACATAATATCCGTCATTGCTTTCTCTAAAATAGCCCGTAGCGCCCTCGCACCTGTTTTTCTTTCCATAGAAAGTTGGACTACTTTTTTTAAAGCTTCTGGAGTAAACTCTAAATGAAGACCTTCCATTTCAAATAATTTGGAATATTGTTTAATCAATGCATTTTGTGGTTGCGTCAATATAGAATGAAGTGCTTTTTCAGTTAAAGTTTCCAAATGTGTAATAACAGGAATTCGTCCTACAAGTTCAGGGATAAATCCATACTGAATTAAATCTTCCGCTTGCAGTTGTGCCAGCGCTTGATTATCGTTTAGAGCAGTTTTAGTTTCTCTACCAAATCCCATACCACCACCAGAAAGCCGTTTCTTGATATTGTTTTCTAATCCAGTAAAAGCACCACCACAAATAAACAAAATGTTAGTTGTATTGATTGTAACTAAGGGCTGTTCTGGATGCTTTCTACCACCTTTTGGAGGTATATTAGCTTTTGTTCCTTCAAGAATTTTTAATAATGATTGTTGAACTCCTTCTCCAGAAACATCTCTTGTAATTGACACATTATTGTCTCGTTTCGCAATTTTATCAATCTCGTCAATATAAATAATACCCCGTTCTGCTTTTGCTACATCATAGTCGGCAGATTGAAAAAGTCTTACTAAAATATTTTCTACATCTTCGCCAACATATCCAGCTTCAGTTAATACAGTCGCATCAGCCATAGCAAATGGGACATTCAAAAATCTTGCAAGCGTTCTTGCGATGAGTGTTTTTCCTGTTCCCGTTGAACCAACTAACAAAATATTACTTTTTTCTAACTCGATGGAATCATCGTCTGAGATTTGGTTATTGATTCGTTTATAGTGATTATATACAGCTACAGCAACTGACCGCTTGGCATTATCTTGGTCAATAATGTATTTATCTAATTCTTTTTTTATTCCACGAGGTTTCTGTATTTTGAAACTAGGGATTTCCTGTTTTTTATCTATATCTCGATTTATAATATCTGATGCAGTAAAAATACATCTATCACAAATAAATCCATTGATACCTTCAATAAGCATTTCAACTTCATTTTCATGACTACCGCAAAATGAACAACGATGCCCGTTTACAGAATTGTTTGAGTTCTTTTTCATTTTTTTTGAGTTACTATCTGATCAATAATTCCATATTCTAAAGCATTTTCTGCAGACATAAAATTATCCCGATTTGTATCTTTTTGGATTGTTTTGATCGACTTTCCTGTATTACTTCCAAGTATCTTGTTTAATTTTTCTCTAAGAAATAATATTTCTTTTGTATGAATTTCTATATCAGTCGCTTGTCCTTCAACTCCACCTAATGGTTGATGAATCATGATCCGTGAATTTGACAAAGCTGAGCGTTTACCTTTTGTTCCACTACTCAAAATTATTGCAGCCATGCTTGCAGCCTGCCCCATACAAATTGTAGCAACATCAGGTTTAATGTAGTTCATAGTATCAATTACCCCAAATCCTGATGTAATAATCCCACCTGGTGAATTGATGTACATAAAAATATCTTTTTCCGGATCTTCAGCTTCCAAAAATAAAAGTTGGGCGATGGTTAAGCTCGCTACATGATCATCAATTGGCATACCTAAAAATATAATACGATCCTTAAGCAACCTAGAATAAATATCATAAGCTCGCTCACCTTGAGCTGTTTGTTCAACTACCATTGGTATTAACATATTGGATTTCTCCTTCACGATTTTTTCTGTTCCTTACGTAATTCATCCATAGTTTTGGTATTAGTTTTGATTGTAGCGAAAGTTATAAGTTTTTCATAAAGTTTATCATCAGATAAATCCTCTTTTATCCGATTTTTATTTTCTGCACTTTTATAAAATTTCTTTATATTAACTGCTTGGTCAGGATTTTTTTCAGCCACTTCGTCTATCATATTCTTAATGTCATTTTCGGTAATTTCAATTGCTTCTTTTTTAAGTAATTCTTCACGAATCAAATGCCATTTAATATTCCAATCTGCAATTTTATCGTAAGCTTTCCTTATTTCTGTGTCATCCAGTTTTTCTTGATTATGGTTTTGTTTTTTTACATCATCTATGACACCGTTTAAATAATGTTCTTTCATGGATACAGGAACATCTGCTGTGGATTTTGTGACAAAATAATCAGAAATTAATTGACGAATTTGTTTTTTGTATTCATTATCTAGCTCTTGATCAATATTAGCTTTTACTTTATCTTTTAGTTCATTTAGTGTTTTTAGCGAAGCATCAACTGTTTTGGCAAAATCATCATCAAGCTTAGGTAATATCTGTTCTTCAATTTTGTGAATTGTAACTTCATAACAGATTTCACTATCATCATATTTTGGAGATATTTTTACAGTTTCTCCAGCTTTTGTGCCTTTTAAAGCAGTTAAAACATCTCCGCCAAAAGCACCATCTCCAAGTTGAATGTATCTATTTTCAAGTTTCTTACCAATAATAGCAATACCATTTTCATCCAATTCTTGAAAATCACCCTGAACATAATGTCCTTTTTTAGCACCTGTCTCTACTTCTTTGACTGTAGAAAATTGTTCTTGGTATTTTTTTAACTCGTTTTCAATATCAACATCAGTTGAAGTATATTTTGTAGAATTTATTTTAAATTTCTTTTCATAACCTGGTAAGGTTACTTTAGGTGTGATTTCGAAAGTTGCCGTAAATACTAAATTATTACCTTCAGAAAATGATAAATCTTCGATTTTTGCTTGATTAATTGGAATTAGTTTTAGATCAGTTAACGATTTATAATAATATTTATTTATCATTTTATCACCAAACTCAAATTCAATTTTTGGTCCGATATTTTTCTTTACGATATTCATAGGAACTTTTCCCTTGCGATACCCGGGAAAACTAAACGATTTTCTAACTTCGTTTACATTATTTTGAAATTCCTCTTTGAGTTCTTCCCATGGAACATTTACGCTTATTTGACGGGTAAAGTTGTTTATTTCTTTAATATTGGTGTTAATATCAGTCACTCGTGTATATCCTTATTTAAATTTAGACGGTTAATTTACAGTATTATCTCGTTTCGATACAAATATTAGAGTAAAAAGGAATTTCTTGTTTTGCTGATGAAGTTAGGTTCTGGTTGAAAAGGTAATACACTGACAAAAACTTACTTACATTGGACAATCGTGACTTGTAGCGACAGTATTTACCAAGTATATTTTATTCGTTATTCTACTTTTCGTTTATCAATAACTTTAAACACTTTTTCACCTGGCTTTACCATCCTAAATTTTTCTCTAGCAATTTGAATTAAATAATCATCGTCAGTTTTAAGTTTTTCATACTCTGTTTCAAGTGTATCTAGATGATTTTTCATATATTGTATTTCAGACAAAAGAGCTTTTTCAGTTCTTCTTAATGAAAAATAATCTAATAACCCAAGGTCGCTAATCATTAAAATTATAATTCCAACAACAAAAATAATTAAAGGAAGTTTAAATTTATTTTCGTTCTTTTTTCTGGTTTGATATTTTCGTTGCTTCTTCAACCTAAAAATTCTTTATTTGAGAATATTGCTTTACTTCCTAATTTTTCTTCAATTCGTAGAAGTTGATTGTATTTTGCAACTCTATCTGTCCGAGATGCTGATCCTGTTTTAATTTGTCCAACCCCAACAGCAACTGTAAAATCTGCGATTGTGGTATCTTCTGTTTCTCCGGATCTGTGAGAAACCACAGCTCCAAAACCATTATCACGAGCCATTTTAATAGTATCAAGTGTTTCAGTTACTGTCCCAATTTGATTGAGTTTAATCAAAATTGCATTCATAGATTTCTCGTCAATAGCTCGTTGTAACCGCTTTGGATTAGTTACTGTTAAATCGTCTCCAACAATCTGAATTTTATCACCCAATCGTGATTGTAACTTTTGCCAACCAGTCCAATCATCTTCGGCAAGTCCATCTTCAAGTGAAATAATTGGATATTTAGAAATCAGCGATTCGTAGAAATCAATCATTTCATCTGATGAGAGATGTCTGTTTTCTGAAGCTAAATGGTAAGTTTTATCATCTGTATAAATCTCACTTGCGGCCACATCTAGTGCTAAAAATAATTCTTTACCAATTTGGTAACCTGTTTTTTCTGATGCTTCCAAAATTACCTCAATAGCTTCTTCGTTAGATCGCAAATTTGGAGCGAATCCACCTTCATCGCCTACAGAAGTATTTAATCCTTTTTTCTTTAGCACAGATTTTAGATGATGAAATGTTTCCACTCCCATTTGCAGTGCTTCTGAAAAGGATTTGGCTCCAAGAGGGAAAATCATAAATTCTTGTATATCAACATTATTGTCAGCGTGACTACCACCGTTTAAGATATTCATCATCGGGGCCGGCATTACAAAATCTCCACCTAAATGCAAATATTCAAATAACTGTTTTTTTGCAGATTTAGCTGCTGAACGAACAGTTGCCATAGAAATTCCTAAAATAGCATTTGCTCCAAGGTTCGATTTATTTTCCGTTCCGTCAACCGCTATCATTTTTTCATCAATAGATCGAATATCATAAGCATCCATTCCAATAACAGCTTTTGCCAATTCATTATTTACATTATTGACTGCAGTATAGACGCTTTTCCCGAGGAAGTCTTTTTTGCCATCTCTAAGTTCTACAGCTTCGTGTTCACCTGTAGATGCTCCGCTTGGAACGGCTGCCCTTCCAAAACTTCCATCTTCTAAAGTAATATCAACTTCTACTGTTGGATTCCCTCGTGAATCAAAAATTTGCCTTGCAAATACTTTTTTTAAATTGCTCATATTTTTCCCTATTTTTTAAATTATTAAAACTTCGTTTTCCAAAAGAAAGCAATGATGCCGTAAATTACTCTGTTTTATAAGCTAAAGCTTCGGGCTAATTTATGGGTTTTATGGGAATATCAGTAAGAAAATATCAACATTTTGATAAAAATATTTGGGATTTGTTTGTCAACCAATCAAATAATGGCACACTTTTCCATCTAAGAGATTTCTTAAATTATCATATTGGTCGAGAATTTATTGACCATTCGCTGATTTTTGAAAAAAATGGAACCATCATAGCAGTTTTTTCTGCATCCGAGATTTTCCAAAATAATAGAAAAATTTTATATTCCCACCCAGGGGCTAGTTTTGGCGGATTTGTAATTAACAAAATATCGTATCAAATTGCAGATGAAATAATTAAGTTAACAACAGAATATTGCAAACAAAATAATTTTGATGAGATGTTTTTTGTCCCTACCCCAAGAATTTATTACAAAGATTATTGCGAAACTTTTGATTATGCTCTCCACTGGAATAATTTTGAAACAGCCGAATATTATATTTCTAGTGCGATCAAGACAGCAGGTTCACTGGAAGATACTTTGCAACAAGTTCAGAAACGAAAACAACGATATATCAAAAATACTTTATCAAATCAGGATTTTCGTTTTGAGTGGAACAAAAATTATGAAGAGTATTATCCAATATTGATGGAAAACAAATCTCGGCACGGGGTGAAGCCAACACATACCTTGGAAGAGCTAAAGAAATTAGATTCTTTATTCCCTGATAAATTTCATTTGCTGATAATGTATTACAAAAATAAACCCGTAGGCGGAACTCTAAATTTTGTTGCAAATTCCAAAACAGCAGTAATTTTTTACAATATGATCGATTATAAATACGAATCGTTTCAGCCAGCCGCTCTACAAATATATGAAACAATTCGATGGGCAAATCAATCTGGTTTTGAGTATTTAGATTTTGGAGTTTCGCAAAATCCCAAAGCAGAAAACCCACTATCTCCAAGCCCTTCTTTAATTCGATTTAAAGAACAATTCGGCTCTAAGGGAATGATTAGAAAAGCAATGCGAAAGTCGTTTTAATCTTGTCAACAATACGACAATTTGGTAAAGAATCTTTAGTCTACGGAATTGGATATGTGGCTATCCGTGCTGTTTCATTTTTATTATTACCACTTTTTACCAATATTCTCACAAAAGAAGAATTTGGAATTTATGCCTTAATTTTTACTTTTATTGCTTTTTCACAGGTGCTTTACAGTTATGGTCTCGATTCCGCCTTGATGAAATACTATGTAAAAAGCGGAGAAGATAAACAGACCGTTTGCACAACTATTTTCGCTTCGATTACAGTAACGGCAATTTTATTCTCCGGGTTCCTTTGGATTTTTGCATCACCAATTTCTGAAGTTCTTCTCAATTCTCCACATCCAATCTTCTTTAGAATTGCGGCATTAATTTTATTTTTTGACACATTTTCTTTTCGGTCTATTATTATTATTCGTTCCAACAATCAGCCGTTTAGATATTTATTTATCACAATGACAAATGTCATCATAACTTTTTGTGTAAATTTAATTTTAGTAGCAAAATACAAAATGGGTGTTACAGGTGCGCTTTATGGAACACTTTCTGCTTCTGCGGTTACTTTTTTACTTGTAATGCCAACGCTTGTTAAGAACATCAATTTTTCTAAATATTCTACCGAAAAGTTAAAAATGCTTCTTAGGTTTGGACTTCCAATTTTCCCGGCAATTATTTTCCAAATTATGATGGATATGTCAGATAGATATATTTTACTGTGGATGAGTGATGTTGCAACTGTAGGTGTTTACAGTGCTGGTTATAAAATTGGCAGTTTGATGTTGTTTTTAATTACCGGATTTCAACTTGGCTGGGACCCATTTTTTCTAAAAAATGAGCACAACAAAGATGCTCCAAAAATGTTCGCTAAAATCGCTTTATATTTCTCCTCTTTTTTAATGTTGGTTTGGGTATTTTCTGTTTTGTTCATTGATAAGTTGATACAAATTAAACTCTTTGGTATTAATCTAATTGGTGAAGAATTTTGGAGTAGTTCGCAAATTATTCCGATTGTTATGCTGGGTTATATTTTTCTCGGATTTTATCATTTGCTAATGCCGGGGATATTCTATTCTAATAAAACTAAATTATTACCAGTATTTCGCGGACTTGGTGCATTTTCAAATGTCGGACTTAATATTTTTCTCATTCCAAAATTTGGCGCAATGGGTGCAGCAATTGCAACTGCACTATCATTTGGATTGATGATAATTCCGCTATATTTTAAAGCAAACAAACTATTTCACATTCCGTTTTTCTGGAAGTCAATAATCGGATATTTTATAGTGGCAATGCTAATTTATATATCAAATATTTTGTTTCACTTTTCAATTTTACAATCTATATTTGTATTTTTGTGGTTTGCTATAATTGGAATTATTCTAATCCGTAAAGTTCAATGAAAGAACCATTAATTTCCATAGTAATGCCAACTTTTAACAGGGCACATACAATCAAAAAATCAATTAAAAGTGTGGTACAACAAACGCACAAAAATTGGGAATTGATAATCGTGGATGATGGGTCAACAGACGACACAAAAATAGTTGTAGATAATTTCAATGACGAGCGATTAAAACACCATAAATTGGATAAAAATTATGGATGCCATTATGCTAGGAAATATGGAGTAAATTTATGTGATGGCGATTATCTCACATTTTTGGATTCAGATGATACAATTCATATAGAAAAGTTCGAAAAACAACTTTCTGAATTTCAATCAAATCAATCAATCGATGTTGTCCTTTGTAATTATTACGAAATCAGAGAGAAGAAAAAGATACCTCATAATTTGTCGAATTATTACGGTAATTGTTTGAGTGAATTATTAATTTCATCCGGTCCAGTATTCCACACAATGTTAATCAATCTCAAAAGATTTACCTGTATTACACAATTTATGAACGATACTTTTGACCACGAATGGGATTTTTTGATTCGTTTAGCCAATGAAGGGGCTGTATTTTCCACTGTGGATGAATATCTTGCCGATTGGATAGTTCACGAAAATTCAATTTCTGCAAATGCTACAAAGGAAGCAGAGACATTCCAACTTGTTGTTGAAACTCATAAACAATTAATACAAACAACAGTTGGCAAAAAGTATTTATCAGATCATTATCGCAGGATTGCTCGTCTTTGGGAGTCAGCAAATAATTTAAAGAAAGCAAGATTATTCTACAGAAAAGCATTTATTAGATCGTCAATTAATCTAAAGAATGTTATCCACTTTCTTCTAACTTGGTTTGCTTATCCTAAAATAATTTATAAATTGTTGACTCAAATTAGAAAAATACGCGGACTGAATGATGGATAAAACTATCGGAATAATATTTCTCGGAGATTTTTTTACTGATGGACGATGCGTCAATATGGCGAATAGTATTTTAGATTCTGGTGCTAAACTTTTTATAATTGATGCAAATCCAACTGGAAAAAACAAATATCGCAATGCCATAATTCATCATATTGATTTACAAAATCGGCAAAAAGGCGTGGTTAGATATTGGAAATTTCATAAAGGTATCGTCAAAATATTGCACACTTTAAAATTTGACACATTGATTTCTGCAGATTTATTTTCATTAGGTGCAACATCTAAATTTCAACAATCTGCACGAATCGTTTATGATTCTCGTGAAATTTATTCGGAACTTGCGGCGCTTTCTAACAAACCACATTATCAATTTTTTTGGACTAACTTTGAAAAGTATTTTATTCGGAAATGCAATTCAATTATTGTTACTGCAGAAAGTGATGGGACATATCTAAAATCTATTTATCCAAAAATTCCTGAGCCGATTGTAATTAAAAACTTACCTCCGTCAAAAATGTTAAAATTTTCAACTATTGATCTACGAAGACAACTAGACATCACTGACAAACAAAAGATGTTTTTGTATCAAGGGGTGATTCAGCATGGTCGTGGGCTTAAAATAATGGTTGATTTATTAGAACATTTTCCAGATGGCGTTTGTGTGTTTATTGGTAAAGGTGATTTTACCGAAGAAGTCAAAAATTATGCGAAACAAAAGAAATGCGAAAATAGAGTGTTTTTTGTAGGTGCAGTTCCATATCTCGAGTTGCTTTCCTATACAGTAGAAGCCGATATAGGATTTTCTTTGATTGAGCCGATTAGCAAAAGTTATATTCACGCATTGCCAAATAAATTGTATGAATATTTTTTAGCGGGAATTCCAACTATAGCAAGCGATTTCCCGGAAATGACAAAGGCGATTGAAAATTATTCATCTGGAGCAGTTGTTTCACCAAATGATTTTCCGAAAATTGTAGAAACTGTTTCGAACCTTTTGGAGCAAGATTACAATCGTGAAAACAACCAGCAAATTGCACTGCAAAATTTTGTATGGGAAATACAGGATCAAATTTTATTGGAAACTTTAGGATTATGACCTCTACAGGAAATCTTAAAATCTCTGTCATCATCATCGGCTATAATTCAGAACAATCTTTTCCGAAACTCATCGAATCTTTGAATAACCAAATAGCAAATCCAAATTTGTTTGAAATTATTTTCGTGGATGATGGCTCAAATGATGACTCTGCAAACCTTTGGAACTCTGCCAAATTTGAGAGTAAGTTTAAACTCATTCAACATAACAATAATCGAGGGCGTTCGGCATCAAGAAATTCGGGTATCTCTCAAGCAAAAGGTGAATATTGTCTCTTTACAAATGCGAATATTGTTCTTCCTAAAAACTGGGTTCAGGGATATTTGGATTTTTTTACCGAAAACAAAAAAACAACTGGTGCTTGTGGATTGATAAATTATACAAGTTCTGACAAGAAATTTGAAAATTATCTAAATCGTAAATTGCGTGGTTTGCATCGGTTCAAAAATGGTGATTTAGTTCCACCAGAAAATGTGCTTTTTGCCAATGCAGCGATTCGGCTAGATGTTTTGAAAAAATCAGGAGTATTCGATGAAAATTTTAAATCATACGGTGGACAGGAATTAGATTTGATGCTCCGAATTAATGAAAGTTTTCCTCAAGTGCAATTTTGTGGTGGTGTTTCTGTTTTGCGTGAAAATCACCCCGACTTTCAAACGCACTGCAAACGATTGGAAGAATTTGGGCGCTTTGTTTTGCCAATAATTTTCAAAAAACATCCGTTGTATTTCCAAAACCAAATTCGTTGGCTCGGGTTTTTGTTGCCTGCAACAATTTTGTTGAAATTCTGTGGTAAGATTGGCGATAAGTTTTATCGGTTTTTGCCAGTTGCAGCAATCCGTATATTTCTAAAAATTCATGCAGTTTTGGGATTTATGCAAAATAAAACGGGCGGAAAATCTATCCCACCCGTAAAAGAATAAAATTCAACTAAATGTTACTCCTCTATATATTCTCCGGAGAATAAATCTTCTTCGGTGGCTTCTTCCCATACATCGTCATCAATATAAATTTTATCTTCAACAGGCTTTGGTGTAACTTGAGCTTGTGTAGTATGAAAATGATTTTGAATAGATGGAATTGATTTTGTGCCCAGCGTAGCTTTGAACATTACAATTGGAATAAGCGTAAATAAAACAACGGCAAGAGCTTTTGCAATTCCATCACTATGGAATATAATAGCTCCTTGCGGAAATGAAATCTTCTCAACTCCAAAATGTGTGAATATTGCCAAGCTAACTAACAGACCAGCTCCAGCAATTACTAAACTGAATAATTTGGAATCGTGTGTTTCTTTCATTAATAAGGAATATCCTATCCAAAATATTAAGCTGCTAATTAAAATAATGATAGCAATTGTAAATTCGTTTTGCGAAAGTGCAATTATAAACCCAAAAAATCCTATTCCTAAAATTATCCAACTAACTATTTTTTGTGCATTTATTTCCATTGGTGCTCCGATAGATTGTAAAATTACTGTCTGACTGCCTATTAAATTTCTTACAAGAATAAAGAAATATCAAGATTAATATTTAGTAAATGTTGATTTATCGTAAATTTAGGAGTAATATTTTTATATCTTTCTTATAAAGTAGGGAATAAATGAGAAAAAAAGTAATTTTAATCACCGGTGCAAACGGCGAAATGGGACGAGGTTTAATCGCTGACCTTTATAGAAACGGAACTTCAAGCATCATCGCGATGGATTTGCAAACTTTAGATGCATCAATTTCGAATAAAGTTATGGAACCAATCATAGGCAATGTGCTTGATAAATCGCTGATGGAACAAATAAATGGTGAATACGAAATTTCCGCGATTTACCATCTCGCGGCATTGCTATCGACGAGAGCAGAATTTTCCCCACAATCGGCACACGATGTGAATGTTGGTGGAACACTGAATTTGCTCACACTCGCCGTTGAACAAGGTCGCTCGCAGGGCAAGGCAATCCCGTTTTTCTTCCCAAGTTCGATTGCTGTTTATGGTTTGCCAGATTTAGAAACAAAAAAAACCGCAGGTGCCATTACAGAAGCACAGTTCTGCACACCAGAAACAATGTATGGTTGCAACAAAATTTATGCAGAATTACTGGGTGCGTATTTTGAGAAAAATTACCAACGACTCGCCGCACAAAATTTGAGCGGTTTCGTGGATTTTCGCTCGATCCGATTCCCAGGCATAATTTCGGCTATGACAATCCCGACAGGCGGGACATCAGATTTTGCACCAGAAATGCTACACTCAGCCGCGAAAGGTGAAAATTATAATTGCTTCGTCCGTGATGACACACAAATCCCATTTATGACAATGCCTGATGCAATTGATGCAATTTCCCATTTGATGCGTGCTAACAAAGAAAATCTAACACAATCTGTTTACAATATCCGTGCATTTGCACCAACTGCAACAGAGCTTCGCGAAAAAACGCTTTCGTTTTTCCCAGATGCGATAATCGGTACAGAAATTAGCGAAAAACGACAAGCAATTGTGGATAGCTGGCCAGCAGATTGCGATGACTCATCAGCAAAAACGGACTGGAATTGGAACCCAAAACACGATTTTGAAAAAGCATTTAACACATATTTAATACCGAATATAACAGCAATTTACAATGTGTAGTAAAGCACCATTTGATATTTAACATGACAATAAACAGTGGTAAGGCCACAAAGGAGATAGTAATATGAAAACAAAAATAATTGCAATCTTAATAATGTGTGGTGGCTTTATTTTTGCTAAAGAAGAAACATTTGTGCGAGAATACACATACATTGCAAGTGATTATGACAGCAAAGTAACATCTCGCGCTAACGCATTAGACCAATGCAAACAGATCCTATTGGAAGAGGTTTCCGTTTTCATTATGAGCGAGTTTGAAATGGAAGAATGGGAAAACCAAATTGGTAAACATACTGAAAGTGGTATGACAGTGAAAGAAACAATCCAATCTGTTTCGGCTGGAATTACAAAAACCGAAATTCTTGAAGAAACTTGGAACGGAAAAGAATATTACCTAAAAGCAACAATCACAATTGATAAAGATGACATACGCAGGAAATTGGATAAAATACTGGCCAGCCGTGAAAAAACGCAAGAATTACAAAAGATGCGAGAGGAACACGAAAAAGTAATTGCAGAGTTGAAAAGACTGCGAGAAGAATTGACAAAAGTGAAAGACGAAAAAGAAGCACTTAAACTTGCAAAAACTTACACAAGAGAAACAGAAAAACTAACAGCACAAGAGTATTTCAACCGTGCTTACGATGCGGCTGAAAATGAAGATTATGAACAGGCGATAGCGGATTGGACCAAAGCAATTGAAATCGATCCAAACTATACGCTTACTTACTACAATCGCGGGATAGCAAAAAGGAGATTAGGTGATATTTCCGGTGCGATAACCGATTACAACAAAGTAATTGAAATCAATCCAAACGATGCAGGTGCTTACTACAATCGCGGGAATGCGAAATACAATTTTGGTGATATTTCCGGTGCGATAGCGGATTACACTAAAGCAATTGATATCAATCCAAACTATGTGAGTGCTTACTACAATCGCGGGATAGCAAAAAGGAGATTAGGTGATATTTCCGGTGCCATAGCAGATTACAACAAAGTAATTGAAATCGATCCAAACGATGTGGATGCTTACTACAATCGCGGGATTGCGAAATATGATTTAGGTAATTATTCCGGTGCGATAGACGATTACACCAAAGTAATAGAAATCAATCCAAACTATGCGTCTGCTTACTTCAATCGCGGGGTTGCGAAATATTTAAGTAGTGATGAAGCTGGAGGATGCAAAGATTGGCATAAAGCAGGAGAGTTGGGACATTCAAATGCGTTGGTGATGATAAAGAAATATTGCCAATAAATATCAAAATCGAACACAGAAATACAAAATTAGCATCGGTTTAATCCGCGTAATCTGTGGCTAAAATGGAGAAAAAATGAAAACCAGACTAAACAAAGAATTATCCGCAATCAAAGAGGCAGGTTTGTATAAATCCGAGCGGATTATCAACTCACAACAGAGTGCAGAAATCCGTGTTGGCGATAACACAGTGTTAAATTTTTGCGCAAACAATTATCTTGGATTATCTAATCATCCTGAACTCATCAAAGCCGCACAAGATGGTATGGGAAAATGGGGATTTGGGCTTTCGTCTGTGCGGTTTATTTGTGGCACGCAGACAATT
>JACKQG010001142.1_pt1 | contig 37291 bp, 25 predicted proteins | sample 8237621 | NCBI WGS metagenome assembly JACKQG01 (sample SAMN15677084, study PRJNA649215) | marine metagenome | biome: marine; feature: Black Sea; material: saline water; isolation source: suspended particulate matter (SPM) from the Black Sea western gyre | collected 2013-06-09/2013-06-10 | depth... | reverse complement strand
TCGTCAGCGGCACGCGCACCTCGGGGTTGTCCCAGTCCTGAAACGTCGTCGCCTTATAGGGAGTCGGCCAGTGGAAACGCCGGGAAGAGCACACGAAGATATCATCAGCGCCCTTGGACTTGGCATATTGCCGCGCGAACCGAGCCCAATACGGATCGGGCTCCAACGTCTCGTCGCCAATGCCACTTTCGTTGTCTACCTGAAACAGAACGTGGTCGTGGCGGTTGTCGATGACCTCGTCGATCACTTTCTCGACGAAACGTCTCTGCAGAGGCAGCAACACCGGGTCGTTCTCGACCGCGGCGTGATGGAAGGCGTTGTAGAAATCTGTCTTGCCGGGTTTCAGAAGCGGCGAGTCCGCCCAGTCGTAGGTGCTGTTGTTGTTTGGGTTCCACGGCGGATGATACCAGCCGAATCGCGCATGTCTCGAATCACCGTTTTCATTCCAGCGATCCCAGAATTCGATTTGCACGAGGATACCCCGCGTCTGCGTCTCGCGCAGGAATACTCGCAACTTGTTCCAATACTCCTCGTTCCATCGGTGCAGGTCGTATTTCCCGTCGACCCTCGCAAACGGGTACGGCAGCAGGTCCCAACGATATCCGTCCGACGTATACTCTCGCGAACTCATGGTGCAGCGAAGGTAGTTGCCGCCGCAGCTTTGCAGCAGATCCAGATGGTCGGTCAGCCTTGTGCCGTCGCCGGCCCATTGGAAGATGTTGTCACGGTCCGAGCCGCCGAACAGGAGGATTGGGCAGCCGTCGTATTGCCAATAGTTCGGGTTTTGAGCGTACGGTTTGATCTGCGCAAAACCCGTACCGGCGCACAGGAACACGATCAGGCTGCTGACAGCGAGCGATATCTCGAAAGATCTTGTGATCATACCGGTTGCAGACACCAAGAGACCCTGGCGACTTGGTCTACTTCTTGACGATCGCGGCTACCCAGCCGCCCTTGTATGGGGCGGAGATCGTTACGACACCGCCGCCCTCAATTGTCTTTTTCATCGGGCGATAGCCCCCAGCGGCCGATGTCTGAGTGGGAATGCCCATGGAGACACTGATCCATGTCACGTCGAAAGAGCCTGCTGCGCCGGATAGATCAAGCCCCACGGCCCCGCCGTTGGTGAAATAGAGCGCGTAGGAGTCTCCTGGTTTCGCGGCCAGGTAGGCTTCGTTGCTCTCGCGGTTCGAAACCAGGTCCATTTGCGGCGTGATGTCCCAGAACTTGATCAGGCTTTCCAGAATGCGAGCTGCCTTGATGCTCCCTTTGGCGAAGTCGTTCAGCCCGTTGCCGGAATCGGGCCGGTGGAACCGGGCGCTCGCCGAGCCGCCAAGGATGTTGCGCCAGAATCGCTCGACACCATCTTCAGGCCCGCCCGTCCCAAAGCTCTTGTAGCCGCTGCCATAGATTTTGGTGTGATTGCTGGGGCGCGGATGCGTATTGACCTGGCGCAAAAGCCATTGCAGACTTTCCCAGTGCGTCTCGTCGTAATTCCGGCTGTTCACTTGTGAGATGTCGGCAAACATGTAGTGCTCGGCATCGTTGAAGATGATCGGAGTATGCTCTGCCTGTTCTGCCTCGAAGGCATCGTCGAACATATCGGTTGTACAGACCGTCACGCCCTTTTCGGCGGCCTTGGATTTGATCAAGCCAATCCAATACTGCCCCCATTCTGCCGGCGTGGATGTCTCGTTGTCCATACAGTAGAGGACGTGTCCGTAGTCCAGGCTGTAAGACAGCATCTTGGCGACGAACGCCTCCTGGTACTTCCTAATGAGATCGAACTTCTTGTCGTACCGCGGCATGCCGGGGATCGTGTGGAAGAACGGGTGCCGATCCTGCGACGGATGCCGGGTGTATTGATCGGCGAGGCCGGTTTGCTCGGCGGTGTAGTTGACGTTGTTCGCGGGGCGCCAAGGGCTGATCTGCCAGTAGTTCAATTCACGCGCATCGGTGTAATCGAAGCGGTCCCAGACCTCGATCTGCACAAAGATCTCCCGCTCCGCGGTCCACTTCAGCATGTCTTCGAAACGCTGCCAGTATTCCTGGTTCCATTGATCGAGGTCGAAGTTTCCATCCGTCAGCAGCTTGTGCGGCTTGAGATCCTTGCCCTCCCGCTGGCTCATCGTATTGCGTACGTAGTTGGCCCCGACCGCTTGCATCTCGTCGAGATGTGTTTCGAGGTCATCGAGCAAAAAGATATGGTCCGTCTTGCTGCCGCCCAGCAGCATCACGGGTTGGCCTTGGTATTGCCAGTAGCGAGGATTCTTGTCGTAGGGCTTGATCCGGTCGGCGTTCTTGTCCTCGGCCGGTAACTGCGATACAGCGAGCGTGTTCAAGACGACTGCCGCGGCAATCACAAAGAAGACGCGAGTCGAGAATCGATACATGATGTGCAACTCCTTGATAACGCGTGCTGTCCAATGTCTCGCAATGCTTCCTCTGCAGGCGTGTCTGTTGCCAACCCATCCACATGCCGGCTTGGCAATGACTTGTGAGCACTCAGTCACAACTTCTTGGGCAGCACCGATGGCAGAAACCCGGTTTTTTCGGAAAAACCGGGTTTCTACTACGCCCAGAAATTCGTGCGCGGGTGCTGATCTCCGAAACATTCCAAGATCCGGTCGTACCTACCGCCAAGTGTCCCGGTGCGCAGCCAAGATCCCCTTCAGCTTCTCACGCACCTCCTCATACGTCGGATCCTCCGCCACGTTTTGATTCTCATCCGGGTCCTTGTCCAGATCGAATAAGCCGACTCCCCGCAACTGACCGGCGCCTTTCTTCGTTCGCATTTCCATGTAACGGTATCCGTCCGTCCGCACCGCATCACCTCCGCCATGACGCGTAATCACTGCTTCCTTATGCTCCGCATCGACATCCGCCAACAGGGCACTGAGACTCTTGCCCTGCAGATGAGCGGGCTGCGGCAGACCGGCCAGATCGCACAGTGTCGGGTAAATGTCAATGTACTCCACCAGCCGCCGACTCACCCGGCCGCCCTCAACGCCCGGCGCCACCACCAGCAGCGGCGTGCGAGAGGCAACCTCGAAGTTCGTATGCTTGCACCAGAATCCATGCTCGCCAAGCTGCCAACCGTGGTCGCCCCAAAGAACGATGATTGTATTGTCGGCCACACCGAGTTTCTCTAATTCGTCAAGCAGCCGACCGACCTGCGCATCGATGAAACTCACACACGCATAGTAGCCTCGTATTAGCTGCACGGCTGTTTCGTCCGAGACGGGTCCCTTTTTCGGAATGCCGTAATACGATCGCATTTCTCCCCACGTATAATTGAATGCACTCGGCAAGCCGTGTGGAAAGAACATGTTGTCCGGCAGCGTCACACTATCGGTCGGATAGAGGTCCCAGTATTTCTTGGGCGCCACGAACGGAAGATGAGGGCGATAGAACCCGCACGCCAGGAAGAAGGGCTTGTCCTGCTTGGCCAAAAGCTGCAGGTCCGCCAGTGTTTTGTCGCAAATCTTGTGGTCCGGGTAGATCTCGTCCGGCTGGTCGGCCTCCTCATAGACGGGTCCCCGACCGCGCGATTCCGATTTCAGCGCGCGGTTCTCCGGCAGTGCCCACCAAATGCTCGATGGATTGGGATGCCACGCCGGCTGACTCCAAGCCGCAGCATCGTCCTTGCTATGGTGATAGATCTTGCCGTTGCTGGCCGTGTGGTAACCGTTTTGCCTGAACACCATCGGTAGCGATGGCACATCCGGAGCGTCTTTCTCCGCCCAGGTCAGATACGACGTGAATCGAGTCGGCGTCGGGCGCAGCCCCTTCATCAGACTCGCCCGCGATGCACCACACACGGCAATATTGCAGTAGGCCCGATCGAACTTCACTCCCCGTTGGGCCAGCCGATCGAAGCTCGGCGTCACCATCTTCTCAAGGCCATAACAGAAGAACTCCGGTCGAAGATCGTCCACTCCAACAAACAGCACATTCGGCCGCTCCTTCGCATGAACGTTTGCCACAAGAACAAGCATCGAGAACAGAGTCAGACAGGTCACTGAAAATCGGCGTTGCAGAGTCATGTCAGCCTTTCGTACTTCATGAGGTTGAGTTCAACTCGTAGGAAATCTGTCTTCCATGATCAACAGGACTGATTCTAGGAGGAGGAACTAGATGATTCAAAGGGGCTCGTGCTCAATGGTAGATTCGAGTTGGTCGCCGACCAGGATGTTCTCAGCTCTCACATTGGATTGCCCACGCGCATAATATTGATCTCTGCGCGTTGCGGCGTCTCGGGGGCGGCTTCCGAGGAAAAAGTGACTCGATTCTCGCCCCCCTCAAGAACTGGTGGTTTGCCCTGAGGCTTGATCCGACCGATCTCGACGCCCTCGCGATCGAACACTCGCGCTTCTCCTTCTCCGTCGAATTCCAGATACTGCTCAGTTTCGAGCCGACACGGAAATACGATCTTCTCATCGCCAACGGCGATGCACGGGTTTTGGACGGGCAGCCAGCGCTCGCGCAACGCCTTGATGGGGCCGACCAGGCAGCACACGTCCGTTTGAGAGGGGATCGAGTTGTATCTCAGGAAGACGGTCGTGATCCGGTCGTACTGGAAATGGCGCACCGTATGCTTCCTGCTGTAGCCTGCGTCGAACTCGAACACTCGATCCGATTCCGGGCGAGTCAGTTCGCAGTATCTCCAGCCAGTGAAGTCGACGTCGATGTAATGGTCGCGATACCCGCCATTGGCTGCGCGCAGTTGGACGTTCAGCACCTCGCCTTTGCCGTCACCGTGTACCCAAACGCCCAAGCCGCGCGACCATCGGCTCGTTGTGGTCGTCTGCTCGGGCACGCCCTCGATGAGCGCCGGCGGGGCGATCCGCTCGCCCAGACGCACCAGATCGGCACGCTGTTCGGCCCAGCCGTCTGCATTTGGCAATTCGCTTTCTGCCGAGAAGACGACACACGCTTCGCCGACGGGCGTCTTCTGGTCGCTAGGCTCCAGGCTGGTTTGGCACTGAGCGGCGGTTCGAGCCTTGACGTACCGCGAAGCGTCCCGCTGGTCGATCAGCACTGGGTTGTCGACATGGTCATAGGGCGACAAGATGGGAATCGCGTAGAGTCGAAACCGAAGCGGTTGGGGGCCCAGGTCGTTGGCGACCGTCCACGAGCGGCTTTTCTCGTCCAACACCATGTGTGCCGGTCCGTACTGAACCGGCGCCAAACGCCAGCCTTCGCGCTCTGTACCGACGAGCTTGAATTCGGCCCCCTGTTGTTGAATGGCTTTCTTGATTTCTCCGGAAAAATGGTCGGCCAGTCGCAGTTGCTCGTACCGAGCGATCAGTGTCTTGATGTCGGGCCATCTACCACAATCGTGGATCTTCTTGAACGTCGTCTCCAGGCTCCAACATGTGTCGAAACCCAACGCTTTCTGGCAGACATATTCGATTTCGTCCGGCGTGGTCGAGCGGCGATGAGGCGCCCAGGTGTGAAAGCCCCACCAACCCAGATCGGCAGGCACGAAACTGGCTTTGACGCCGACAGCGGCCCGCAGCTTGTCGTGATCGAGAAACCGTTTGACGCCGATTTCCACGAAATCATTGCACGTCTTGAAGCCTTCCATGTGCCAATACAGCGGACCGCTGCAACTGCCTCCCACGCGGACCTCGCGACGCCACAATTGCTCGCTTTGCAGCGGGATCTGGGACACGTAACGCCACGACCACTCGCGGCCGAACGCGGTGTTCGCATTTGCCCCGTCGAAGTAGATCATGTCTAGTTCGCACTCGTTAATCACCTCCGCGTAACGTCGCGCGATCTGCAGCGCCAAATCCGTATCGCAGTCGGCCAAGTAGTGGCTGTATCGTTGGGTCAAATGCCAAACCGTGCTCCCCTTGGTGTGGACGGTTCGCTTAGTGCCGTGGGCTCCGCGTATGCACTTGTCCAGCCCGTAAGGCGGCTGGGTCGATAGTCCTCGATAGCTGATGATCTCGTCGTCAATTTGCACGTCGAATCCCTGCCGCTCCGCCCCGTACGCAACATCCCCTGGGAAAGCGGCAGGCGACCGGACGGTAGGCACGAACTTGGTCCGATCGTCGATGTCGGCGGCCAGCGTCACCTTGTCATCTTTGGCCAAGCGCGGATCGGGAACGGGCGTGGTAAGCGGGTCTCGTTTGTTGACAAATCCCGTCAGGCAGTGAATCCCGACCTTCAAGCCCGCGGCGTGGGCCTTTCTGGCCACGGCCCTCAGACCCTCAGGCCCGTGCGGGTAGGTTTTCGAGTTGATTTCGTAGGACCCCAACGACGTAGCCCAGGTATTGGCGTAGATCAGGATGTAGCCGAACCGAAGTTCCTTGGCGATTCGGATGACCTCGTCGACGTTCTGCTCGGTCATGTCGATGAACAAGTAGCTCTTTCGCGAGTCGGGTGACACGCGGGCCCAAACTCCGTCGAGCGTGACGTGCGGCACCTCCGGCTCGGCAATCTCGATCGCCTCGACAACGTCGAGTAGTTTTTCGTTCGGAGCGGCAAACAGAGCGACGCGAGCGCCCTTGAATCCGAATCGCCGGTAGCAGCGTCCCATCAACGAGACCGGGCGACCGGCGAGCTTCAATTGCGATTGCGTCTGCATGTTCAATGCCTGGCAACCCACGGCAAACTGGCGCGAACTGACACAGCCCGCGCGCACCGCTACCTTGCGTGCCGGTATGGAAACACAGACATTGGCAAAGACGACCTCTTCCACATCCTTCTCGTCAGACAGTTCCTCCAACTCGAAAACCAGCCATTCCGGTTGCCGCTCCACGCGAATAACCGCGGTGACATCCGTGCCCGTGAAAGAGACATGAAGCCGGTCGCCCTGGAGATCGACGGCCGATGCTTCGTGTCGTTTTCCTCCGCGCACGAGAACCGCGAAAGGCACGGGTTTGTCGACCACGTGGTTCGTTTCATCACGAAGGTCGACCAGAGCAACACTTGAGCCTCGCTCAGAAATCTCAAGGCGAAACAGGTTGGTTTCCAGCGATATCGAGTCCGCCAGCACCGGACGTGCCGCGACGGCCTGCGATATTAAGATCACTTGCATAACGAGAATCAAAGCTCTCATCTTCTTGCTCCGTGAAGAGTAAGGCTGCCGGCAAACGTGTCTTCGTCCCATTGATATCCCTTTCATACTGGCTGGAGGCAAGTCATAGTTGACGAACACATTATTTGACAAATTGGCATCGTTTGGCAAACGCTGATATGATTTCCGTTCAGCCTGCGATGCACGTAACGGTCGCTTGAAGTCCGGTGTACGGGACGTTTGGATTTACGGAGCCAGTTTATCATGACAATGCACGAGCTTGCCATTTGCCTTGCGATTCTGAGTGCGTCGCCCCCCAGCGATTCGTCGGTCATCCCCACGCCCCAACTCGAGCGCAACACGGGCGAGATGGTATGCCTATCGTCGGAGCGTCCCAACGTGCTTCTTCAGAAGGCCGGGGATCCTCCCACGGAGGCTGAGGCTGTTCGGTTGGGGATCAACCTGATCCGTGCTCGACTACGGAATCTCGGCAGCGACCTTCAGGATACGGACGAGCAGCGATGTGGGGGTACGCTGATCATCGAATACCTGTCGAACGATCGAATGTTGCAGTTGCTGCGCGAGAGTGGCACGGCCGCTCCGACCGATCCTCGCCGCCTTCGTCAGGCTTATGTGCTGCGTGTGGAAGAAACGACCACGGGCTTCGTCTTGCAGGTCTCTGCATGCAGCGGACTGGGGGCTTACTATGGCTTGCTCTCTGCGTGCCAGCTTCTCGACTCGGATGAAAACGGACGTATTCGCCTTCCCGTCACAACACTGTTTGACTGGCCGGAGTGCCCTCTCCGATTGGCCAAGACGAGTGCTTCGGAAAATCGGCTGGAGACGATCGAGGCATTCTCTGTGTGGTTGCCAGCCTTCAAGCTCGACATGCTGGGCCTGCAATACCACGGCGACAATTCGAAAACGCCCGAACCGCCATTCTTCGATAATGTCGAGAGCCTGTGCCCGAGACTGCGAAAGGAAGGCCTGCTGGAGACGGTCGTTTACTTCTGCCCGTTTCGAGGAGGCGACAAGTCCTACGATTTCCGGCAGGACGAGGATCGGGCGAAATACGCGGAGTTGCTTCGATGGATCCTCGCCCAAGGTGCGCATGGTATTGAGATCGACTACAACGACTGGCCGGACAATACGAGCGGCGTGCCTGTGGAGGACGTGATCAACCTTGCGTGCGAGACCGCCAGCGACCCGGATGTTCACGTGCTGTTTTGTCCGTCGCTCACGATGTACCGGGGGATGGCCAAGCCGGAGCTTTCCCAGACGCTTTCGCGGATCCCGGAACGTGTCCGGCCGTTATGGACCGGGAGACAAACGCTGATTGACGAGTTGCCAGCGGAAGACGTGGAGCAATGGACGAAACAGGCAGGGCGGCGGCCTTTTCTGTGGGTCAACCGAGTCTTCCTTCATGGCCAGTTTTGTCGTTTCCTGCCGGACGCCCCGGACGTTGGAGTCTTCCGAGGCGAGGCCCTACCGCGGGAGTTGAACCGGCTGTTCGCGGGCGTACATTTCAACGCGGGGTTAGGTAGGGGGTACAACCGACTTCCACGCAGGTTCACTCCCCAGGCGCTCGCTTACCTGGCGACAGCCGCCGACTTCCTGTGGAATCCAAAGAAATGGCAGCCGGAGCGTTCTGCCGCGAACGCTGCTCGACTCGTGGAGATCATGACAAGTCTGCTTGGCCCTGAAAGTATGGTCGGCCTGGCCGGCAAGACGATAACAAGTGACCATCCGGACTGGCGGCCGGTTGCGGGGCGATGGGAAGAGTTGGACGGGTGCATTGTGGGCCAGAGTGACGGCCGGTTCGCCGTTCTGTTGGCCAGAACGCCGCCTGATCCCAGCGCCCGAATTCAAACCTGCGAGGCCACGGTCCAGACTCTGAACATGGTGGGCAACCGTAACGGCTATTTGGTCTTCGGCCGTCGGACCGAGAGCGAAGAATACCTGTTCGCGGGAATCGGCTTTGCCTCGCGGCAATGGATGATCATGCAGGCGAAGGCAGGCGCCCAGACACAACGTGTCCTGTGCCAAGCCGATGGGGACATCGCCACCGGCAAACCGCATTCCGTCCAAGTCAAACTCGACTGTCAAACGGGCGACGTAGAACTGCGAGAATTCGTCGAAGGAAACTGGATCGAGCGACTCAGGTGCCGGTTGCCGGATCCCGAATCGTTGGTCCCCGTCGCGGGTCTTGGTATCAAATGGGGAGCGACCGAGTTTGCGGACGTGAAGCCATGACACACTCTCATTTCGAACGCGGAGGGATGCAGTATGACGAGCCAATTTGAACGACTTCGGCGGATGATCTGGGAAGGACTTGGCAATCTCACTCGATACTGTGGAGGCAAGCATCGCCAAAGACAACGCGGTGCGGCAAACGGCAGTCGCCGGTCTTTCTTGCGAACGGCTCCGGGGCTGCTGGGGCTTGGGTGTGCGGTTGCGCCGACGTTTGTCGGGGCACAAGAGACGCCTCCCGAGGAAAAACGCACTTCGTCGCAGCGATGGGAGGAGCTTTCTGCGTCGGATCTGGTCAAGGCCCTAGAGCAGACGTCGCTTGTGTATGTGCCAATTGGGACGCTCGAATTTCACGGTGCGCACTTGCCGCTGGGTACGGATGCGATTCATTCGTATGAACTCTGCCTCGCGGCGGCGAAACGGACGGGCGGGGTCGTGCTGCCGGCCACTCACTGGAGTCCTCATGGTCATGAGGGCTGGGCGGGCAGTTTGCTGGTGCGCGAGGAAACGTTCCGAGCGCTGCTGACCGATGTATTCACGTTGCTCTGCGAACAAGGCGTCAAGTTCATCGTGGCTTGCACGGGGCACTATCCGGCAAAGCAGGAACCGGCGATCAGGAAGATTGCGGACGAAGTGGTCCAACGGTTTCCGGAGACTCGTTTCCTGGTCCTCGGACCGTGGTGCCATCCCACGGATCCATCGGCCGATCACGGAGGCAAGAAGGAGACCGCGCTGATGCTGTCCTTGCGGCCAGCGTTGGTGCACATGGAACGGCTATCCGGCCCGGAGGCAATGCGAGGCATCTCGGCCTCGGCGGTCGACGGCACGGCCCAATTCGGCAAGGACTATTTTTCGGCCGAGGTGGACAACTTCGTCAACAAAGTCAACGAGGCTCGACAGCCCACATAGTGTGTCTACTTGCGTGAGGTCAAGGTCACGATGAAAGACGAGTACGACGTGATTGTGGTCGGGGGCGGCGGCAGCGGGTTGGCCGCGGCGATGGCGGCTGCCGAAAACGGCGCAGAGGTGCTGCTGCTGGAAAAGCAGCCACATCTGGGCGGGGCGACGGGGATCGCCGTCGGATCGTTCACCGCCAGCGGCACCGTGTTGCAGCAGAAGGCCAGCATTGACGACAATCCTGATGACCACGAAGAAGATGCAGCCAAATTCGGCCCGCGCGATTATCAAGACCGAAACAATGCCGGACTTCGCCGTTTCTTCCTTGGCCACGCCGCCGACACACTTCACTGGTTGATGGACATGGGATTGGTGTTCCACGGTCCCAATCCGGAACCGCCAAACCGCGTGCCGCGGATGCACAATGTCGTCCCCAACGCCAAAGCATACATCGCGGTGCTACAGACCCGGCTGATGCGCGCCGGCGGCACGATCGTCGTCGATGCGCCGGCAAAAGAGTTGATCGTCGAGGGCGGCCGCGTCGTCGGCGTGGTTGCCCGGATCGACGGCCAAACGAAACGGATTCGCGCTCGTCACGGCGTGGTACTGGCAGCCGGCGACTATGCGAACGCCCCGGATATGATCGGCCGGTTTCGTGGACAGGAATTCACGGCCATCGAAGGTATCCATCCCTACACGACTGGCGACGGGCATCGACTCGCCGAACAAGCCGGCGCCCGAATGGTCAACATGGATATCACGTACGGGCCGGAGTTGCGTTTCATTCCTCCGCCGGGCAAAGGCTTCGAGCAGCTTCTTCCGTCCAAGGGGCTGGGCATGAAACTGATGGGCATGATGATGCCGCTGGTGCCCAAGGCGGTGATTCACCGGAGGATCAAGCGACTCCTGGTTACGTGGCAACATCCCGAAGATTCACTTCTGGACAACGGCGCCATACTGGTGAACCGAGAAGGCCGGCGGTTCACCGACGAGAGGGCATCGCCGGAACGCGAGATAGCCGTGGCGGCCCAGCCGGAAAAGATCGCCTACATCGTATTGGACGAGCGGCTGATCGACGTCTACAGCGAGTGGCCCAACTTTATCTCCACCGCACCGGAGATCGCCTACGCCTACGTGGCCGATTACCTGAAACTGCGACCCGACGTGGCTGCCGAAGCCGGCTCGTTGGCCGAGTTGGCAAGGACGCGCGCGCTTCCAGCCGATGGACTCCGTCAGACGATCGAGCAGTTCAACCAATACGCCGGCAGCGACGGCCCCGACCCCTTCGGGCGTACCGGCGACTCGCATCCGCTCGCGGGTGGTCGCTGGGTGCTGTTGGGCCCGGTCAAGGCGTACTTCACCACGACCGAAGGCGGAGCCGCAGTCGACGAGCAGATGCAGGTGCTCGATCCAGACGGGCAGCCGATTGCCGGGCTGTACGCCGTGGGGCAAAACGGGCTGGGCGGCCAAGTGTTGTGGGGACACGGCCTTCACATCGCCTGGGCCATCACCAGCGGACGGCTGGTCGGCGAGTTGCTTGGCAAGAGGGCAGAGCGTTCTCAATGCCGCCTGTGATCGTAACGGCGTAGGGTGGGCCAAGTCTTCGCGGGCCCACCGCTCGGTACTCGGTACTCAGGTCCCGGTGGGCCCGCGAAGACTTGGCCCACCCTACAAGAATGTGCGGACTGCGCCGCGAACCGGCTACCCGAACGTCGCCAGGATCTCGTCCTTCTTCTTTCCAGCCTTGGCCATCGCAAATGCGTGGGTGACTTCGGGATTCAGGAAGCAAATCAATCCGTAAACGCCCAATGCAATGGCTGTGGGGGCACAGTAGCAAGTCATCAGTGTGGTGACCATCCCGGCGATCAAGGCCACGAAGCCTAGCACGCGCCCACGAAATTTGTAGTTGCGTATCCCGGCAAAGATGTGCAGGACTGCCCCGATCAGCACCACAACACCCATGCCGCCGTATATCGCAAGGAGAACCCATGTCATCGCCTCTGGCGGCGGGCCCCCGGGCGGCCCTGCTTGTTGCGCCATCTCGCCCTGCATCATCATCGGAAAGAAGGCCCCCATACCGATAAGCCCCAATCCCATGAGCACTTCGAGGGCGCCTTGGACGATCATCAGAATGGCCAGAACGGGTACGTGCTTGACCATGCCTCGACTGGCCGGCGGGGGGTAGTACGGCATCGGCCCCACAGGCGCCCCGGCGCTCCCGAGGTCCGGCGACGCGTACGGATTGTCGCCAAACGGATTATCTTCGCCCAAAGGAGTTTCTTGACCAAACGGATCTTTTTGTGAATCGTCCGTCGACATGACAGTTGAAAACCCTGTGTTCGCGCCGCGTTAATCAACGCATAGGTCGTTGTTGATGCCCCCGCCGCACCGTATCGCATACGATAGCACGCGGCGTGTCAAGTAGCCACACGGACCAGAAGGCACTGACGGCGTGGCTTCGTTTGACAATCCGGTGAACATCCTTCAGAATCTTCGAATGGGATATTGAACGCCTCGATGGAGCAGAGTAGATGTTGAAAACACGGCGAGCCCGTCCTCAGCTAAGAGACCGGATCGCTTTCTTCAAGGAATTTCTGAAGAACCCGCAGCAGGTGGCATCTGTCGTGCCCAGTTCGCGCTTTCTGGAGCGGCGCGTTGTGGAAGTGGCCGGCGTTCAGGCAGCCGGCACGGTTGTCGAACTCGGCGCCGGCACCGGAGGCACGACGCGCGCCATACTCGGAGCTATGCCACGGGACGCCAAACTGCTCAGCATCGAAATCAATTCCAAGTTCCGGGCCTCTCTCGAACGCATTGGGGATTCGCGTCTGGTGGCCCACACCGGCAGCGCCCACGAATTGGAGGAAGCGCTTTCCCTGCACAACCTGCCGGCACCGGAAGTTGTGATTTCGGGGATACCCTTCTCGAAGATAGGCCGAACGTCGGCGTCGCGGATCCTCGAAACGATCTCGTCCGTTCTGGTCCCGGGTGGGCGGTTCGTGGCGTACCAGTTGCACAAACGCGTCGAGTCGCTATGTCGACCGTTTCTGGGGCCGGCGCGTGTGGCAGTAGAGCTTCGGAATATTCCCCCGCTTCGCATCTATCGCTGGGAAAAGCAAGCCAAGATGCCTGACGGGATTTAACGTCCCAGGGTCGCAAGATGCGAGCCGTGCGCGCATTTTCGTAGGGGCCAAGTCTTCGCGGGCCCACCGGGCTGAGTACTTAGTACCGAGTACTGAGTGGTGGGCCCGCGAAGACTTGGCCCACCCTACTTGGTTGCAGCCCGCGGCCGCGTTAGTGTACTGCGCGGAGGATAAACACCATGACCATACGACTTTCACTCGCCGCTACTCTAGTAACGCTTTCTGTCGTCGGTGCTACCGCAGCGGACGACCCGCTGTTTCCTTTCGTCATTTCCTACGACGCGCCGGACAACGCGGCGAACGTGTCCGACTGGCTCGAACGCCCGGCTGGCAAGAGCGGTTTTGTCCGGACGACGGGCGGCCACCTGGCCACCGATGCCGGTCCGATTCGCTTTCTGGCCACCAACCTGTGTTTCGACGCGTGTTTTCCCGCGCACGAACAGGCCGAGCGAGTAGCCGCCCGATTGGCGCGATTCGGCATCAACTGCGTGCGATTGCATCACATGGATTCCAGGTCCATCTGGGGCGACAGCCCGGACAAGCTGACGATGGATCCGAAACAGGTCGAACGGCTCGACTATCTGATCTATCAGCTCAAGCAGCATGGTATCTACACGAACATCAACCTGCACGTATCGCGCTGGTTCGGGCCGGCCGAAGGATTCGTGGCTCGTGACGAGCGCCCGAAGTACGACAAAGGTCTCGACAACTTCGAGCCACGCATGATCGAGCTGCAGAAGAAGTACGCGCGTGATCTACTGACCCATGTAAACGCCTATACCAAGATCCCATACACGCGCGAGCCGGCCGTAGCGTTTGTCGAAATCAACAACGAAAACGCCCTGTTCAATCAATGGAGCCGCCGCCAGTTGGATACGCTGCCCGAACCGTACGCGACCACATTCCGCAAGCTGTGGAACGAGTGGCTACGTAATAAGCATGGCAGTACCGAAAAACTGCGCGAAGTCTGGAACGTAGGCTCGAAACCACTCGGCGACGAACTGCTGCGGAACGGCGATTTCTCGCAGGCACTCGCCGGCACATGGCATATGGAACGCGACGAGCAGACTCAGGTGGAATCGTCCATCGAATCCGGCGGGCCTGACGGCCAGCGCTGTCTGCGAGTGGTAGTCACGCGCGGGGGCCTCGAATCGTGGCGGCCGCAGTTGTCGCAATCGGGCTTCTCGGTCAAGAAGGACGAGCCGTATACGCTGGTTTGCAGTTTGCGTTCTGACAAGAAGCGGCAAATCGGCCTCAATTGCATGATGGCCCACGAGCCGTGGGAGCGATTGGGCTTGTCGACCAGTGCGGAAGTCGGTCCCGAATGGAAACGTCACCGCTTCACGTTCGTGGCCGCACGAGACGATCCCAAGGCGCGCATTACGTTCACCAGCTTGGTGCCCGGCACGTACGAGCTGGCCAATGTCTCGCTACGGCCCGGTGGGATCCTGGGCTTGGAACCGGACCAGCGATTGGAGGATGACAGCGTTCCGGTGTTACGTCGTGGAGAAAGGCGATTGACTGAAGCCGCGCGACGCGACTTCGTCGACTTCATGTGGGATACGGAGCGCGAGTACTGGTGGGGCATGTATCGGTATCTGAAAGACGACCTGGGTGTGCAGTCGATCGTCTCGGGTACTCAGCTCAGTTACAGCCCGGTGCGCATTCAGGCCAAACTCGATTACATCGACGCCCACTCCTACTGGCACCACCCCCGGTTTCCGGGCCGCCCGTGGGATGGTCGTAACTGGTACGTGCAGAACGAGGCCCTGGTGAATTCGCCGGGCGGGACACTGGCAAGCTTGGCCGTACGTCGAGTCGCAGGAATGGCGTATACGGTCAGCGAGTACAATCATCCGATGCCGAACGCCCACGGAGCAGAAGGGTGCCTGATGCTTGCAGCCATGGCCGCATTTCAGGCATGGGACGGCATATTCAGCTTTGCCTACTGCCACAATTCAGATTTCGAGCCGCAGCGGATCAGTAGCTACTTCGACATCAAAGCAGACACGGTCAAACTGGCCCACATGCCGGCTTGTGCCGCATTGTTCATGCGCGGTGACGTGGCTCCGGCGCGCAAGACCCTTGTGGCTACGATGGAACCCGACGCGGAACGGGAAAAGCTGTACGAGACGGGCGATCCGTGGACACTGACCGCGTCGACTTTCGGCATCGACCCACGTCTGGCGTTGTCGCATGCGGTGGCATTGGATATCGGCAAGACGACGGATCATGCGGCGGAAGAAAATCTGCCGACCGTGGCCGAAGACGAAGTCACGTTCCGGTCAGACACCGGCCAACTGCGATGGGACGTTTCGGCTGACGGCGCGGGCTACTTCGCCGCGGACACGCCGTGCACAAAGCTCTTCACCGGCTTCGTGCGTGGCCGTACCTTTCAACTGGGCGACGTCTCGTTGAAGATTGGCAGCACGCGGCTCGACTGGGCAACGGTGTCCTTGGTATGTCTCGATAGCGACGGCTTTGGCGAGAAGGGACGCATCCTGATCGCCGCAACCGGTGCAATGCAGAACAAAGACGCCAAAATCGAGGATCTCGGCAACAACCGCATCACACTGCGAAATCAGTGGGGCGGCGAGCCGGTGATGTGCGAAGGCATTCCGGCAGAAATCGTTTTACCGGTCGCCAAGGATCGACTAACCCTGTACCCGCTGGATGAAGGCGGAAACCGCCGAGACGCGATCCCTGTCGCGGAAAAGTACGGAAAAACGCAGCTTACTCTATCACCCGAGCACCGAACCGTCTGGTACGAAGTAGATATCCGCTAGGCCCGTCCAACAAACTGGTCAAGGCCGTCGCGTTGTGGTACTTTGTTCTTCATCACTGGCCTTCAACCGTGAGTGTGCCGGGGCCCGTTTAAAATGTGCGCACATTTCGTTTAACCCGAAGCCGGAGGCGATGGCGTCCGATGCGTGTGGACGGACCATTCAGCTTCCCGCCATCGCCTCCGGCTTCGGGTTAAACGAGGACACGTGAAACTAGCGGCGCCACATGTGCGCCGAGTGACTGTCTCCCAACAGCAGCCATAACCAGCAGGACCGAGACTATGAAATTCGCAATCTGTAACGAAACTTTCAAAGACTGGCCGTTCGACAAGGCGTTTGCTTTCGCCCGTGAGTGCGGCTACACGGGCATCGAATTTGCGCCATTCACCATGAACAAGGACGCTCGCCAAATCTCGCCTGCCAAACGCGAGGAAGTCCGCGGGCAGGCCGAAGAGGCAGGCCTGGAGGTGGTCGGCCTGCACTGGCTGCTGGCCTTCACCGAAGGCTTCTATGTGACGACGCCGGACGCCGAGGTGCGTCGCGCTACCAGCGAGTATATGGGCGAGTTGGCTCGGCTATGCCGCGATCTGGGCGGCAAGGTACTCGTGCTGGGTTCGCCTATGCAACGCAATCTGCTACCGGGCGTTTCACACGACCAGGCTATGGAGTACGCGGCCGACACGCTTCGCGGGGCAATGCCGTACATCGAGGAGTGCGGGCTGGTTCTGGCCGTCGAACCACTTGGGCCGGAAGAAGGCGATTTTCTCCGTACGGCGGAATTGGGCGTCAAGCTAATCGAGATGATTGATTCGCCGCGGTGCCGGCTGCACCTGGACGTGAAAGCCATGTCCACTGAAGACAAGCCCATCGACGCGATCATTCGCGACAACGCCCAGCGATTGGAACACTTCCACGCCAACGATGCCAACCGCCGTGGTCCCGGTATGGGCGACGTGGACTTCAAGCCGATCCTGGCGGCCCTTCAGGAGATAGACTACCAGGGCTGGGTCTCGGTCGAAGTATTCGACTACGAACCGGGAGTCGAAACCCTGGCACGCGAAAGTATGGTGAATTTGAAAGCGTGCATGCCGTAGCCCGGATCATTCATGAATCTGTAGGCCGGACCGAGCAAACGCCGTTTGTGCCGGAACTGCGGTCGCTTTTTCCCGATCATACCGCAAGCAATTCGTCATGCCTCTTGATTGCGTTTGCGCTGTTCCGGCAACGTGCTGCGCGACCTTGGTCCGGCCTACGTGAATAATCCAGCCTAAAGGCGTCTTTCGGCCAAGCACCTACAGCTCACCCAACATCTCCGCAGCTTTGTCTTCGAACAACTTCTGCCATTCCGGCGCTAGGAGACAATCGCTGTCTTCCTGCGCCCCGCCCACGTTGCGAAGCTGTTCCGCGGTTGGTGCGTAATAGATGTAACCGTTGGAACAGCCGGCAACGAAAGTGAGTTCATGGGGAGACATCTTCTTGATGTTCAGCCCCATCTGCACGGTCAGTTCTCCGGGAAAGCTGAGCAGCACGAAATCGCCGATTCGCAGGCCAAGCAGCTCGACGTCGATCGTCTTCTTCTCGGCGGCCAGATTGTCCGATTGGTGCATCCGCAATAAAGCCAGATTTGTCTGAAGCCTTGTCAATTGTTCCATGGTGTAGATGTTGCGAATGTATCGCTCCATGTCGCTGCGGTTGCGGGCATCTAGTTTGTCCAAGTCGTCTCGTCCCATCGCCCGGTCGTGCAGATAACGGTGAGAGTAGTAAGACGGAAACTCGGCCGACAGATTGTATTTCACAACCAACGGGAGAAACGTCTTCAGGCTCAGGCTCGTTCCTCTCAAGGACTGACACAGCCTTTCCCGCTCGGCTTCCATCGCTACGACGCGTTCGGCGAGATCGGCTCTTGGCAACTCGATGACCTCGTTGAGGACCTTCAGCCGGCCGTCCTCGCTGGTCTGTACCTTCCGTAATGCCTGCAACGCGCTGAGGCCCAGCATATTCCCCAGCGGCTCTGCACTTCGGGGATGGTCGACGTCCTTGTACCAGACCGGATTGATGTCGCCGGCGCATCCCTGCAGAAACACGGCAATCGTGTCGTCGTTCAGATTGTCTTCGATCACTTTGGAGGCAAAGCCGGTGATGTCCGCGGTATTCTTGCCGCTGGGAACTCCCTGGATGGGGTGGCACGCGAAGTTGTAAACAACCGCTAGCGCCCGTCCGTCTTCCCTGTCCAGCCGAAGAACGCCTATCTCCGGGTCCACCGGGCCAACCGCGGCGACCTCCTCGTCCGGCGGCAGCGAGTACGCGTGGCGGACGTCAAGCTCCTTGCCGTTCTTCAGCTTGAGCCGGCGGTTCTCCATGATTCGATCCTCATGGCCGACACCCGCACCGACGGTCACGGGAACCATGTTGACGCAGGCTTGCGCTACCGCCTGTAGAGTCCGCTGGTCAACATCCGAGCACACCGATCCATGACAATGGCTGGCATTGACCAGTACATTCGTCGGCTTGATGCCGAGTTCCTTTTCGATTTGGGAACGAACGATGCCAAGATAGTCGTCGCTGATCGGTCCGATCTCGCCAATCGCGACTGCATCGACGGTGATAATCGCCACCGTCGTGGTGTCGTCCTTCACCACGAGTGCCTTTGTATACAAGGGGTCATTGGCCGGACCGGCCTTCGTGTTGGTGATTTCGACTTTCGCGGCACCTGCCAGGAGCTGTGCCGCTCGTGCATTGGCAGTCGGCAACGAACCGACGACCGCGAATAGCACAAAGGTGATCGCCAGTGACATCCCGTTGCGGGGCTGCTCGCGGTTCACGCGAGATTGGACAGAGTGGCAGAACGATGTGGACGCATTCGTGTTCTTCATGCTAGTTGCCTTGTTTCAGAAGGGTTGGCTCGAAACGGAACGCTTTGATCTCCAACGATTCCAGGTCCTGTTCCCACTGGCCGGGCCCAACAATCTGCCTGTCGCCGGTTTCGAAGAGATTCTCCGCCGTGATCGTCGTGCGCGGCAGACCTTGCACCTCGACTCGTACCGGCTCGTTCGATGAATTGGCGAGGAACAGGTAACGATCTTTCCCGTGGGCCACGTCCAGTACAGCGACGGAAGGGAATTCCACGGGCTCCTTGTGTGCGGTAGCGACCTGGGCCGGGCCGTGAAGGACGCGCACGCGGATGTCGTTGCGACGCTCGCCAAAAAGGAAGACCTGTCCGAGATTCAGCGGCCCGTTGATTTCTCGGATGCACTCGGCGTATGCCTGAAAGTAGCGATCGAAGGCAGGGAACTTCGGACGCCGCCAGCCCGAGAAAACCAAGATGCCCTTGGCGCCGGTCATCAGACTCAAATACACATCATGCCGTACCCATTTGGGAATCATCGACAGGAACTCTTCCGGTGGCTGGTGGAACATCTCCGGTACGGCGATGGGAATTGCCGAGCGGTTGGCTAGCTCGATCGCCTTGACTTCCTGCTCGATAGTCCAGCGCACCCAAACTCGGTTCTCGCCCTGTCCCGAGTAGTTCGTGTACATCCCCTTGCCGCAGATGTCGAGGTGTTTGACCGTGCGAGCCAGGGCCGCTGCATTGCGGTGGTTAGGATCGTACATCCACACGGGCCGCTTGAGCGGATCGGCCTGCCGGATCGCCTCCGTGGCAACCTCCAAATACGTCAATTCGTTCTTGCGCCAATATCGCAATTCTTCCGGTGCCAAATACCACCAAGCGATCTCCGAATGGCCGGCGACAGCTTCGACTTGCTCACGGATACGCTCGCGAATCTCATCGGGGCTCAGCTTCAGCGGTTCCTTTTCATGGAACTTCATCGGCAGCGAGATAGTGTAGGTACACTTCAGTCCGAACTTCTTGGCCGCGTCGACGTTCTGTTCACGACCGTAAGGGCCGATCAAGGTCAACCCTTCCGGCTTGTCCCGTCCCAGATTCAGCCCAAAGAAGCTCACGGGAAAGATCCGTCCCTGAGGGAAGATCTTGTCGGCGTCGTACTTCTGGGCAAGATCGGGTGCTGGGCGGAAGAAGGCTTCAGAAGCCGTGTCTGCAGCCGACACATCCTTCTCCGCGGGTGTGCCTTCCTGACCGAAAGCGGAGTTTGCAGCGCATATCGCCGAACCCCCAACCAGGGCAAGAACGACCCAGAAAAGCCTTTTCACGTGACGGGCTTGCATCACATCAGGTTCCTTTCTCTCGAATACAGATAGACGTCGCCTCCATTAAAGGAGCCTCGCTTATGTTGTTTGTCCGGATGGTTCATCTTGTGGCTGAGCATTGAACGGAGTAGAGATAATTGTGCTACCATTCCGAGATGCCTGCCAGCCCATCAGCAGGCGGCTCTTGTGCCTTCTTTCCGCATGCCATCATGTTGTTCGCAGTACGACCAACCGATACGATGAAGGAAGTTATAACACGCAGGAGCACGTCTGATGGTTGCGACACCCAGAAAACCGGCGAAACCCGCACTAGCGGGCGAGTCAGATTCTGATCCGGCGGAACAGGTGTACGTTTACCTCTCCGAGCAGGACCGCGACATCGTTCTGGAGACAATCGAAAACGACGTGCAAGCCAATGATGCTTTGAGGTCGCTGGCGCAGCGATACAAGGAGCGATATGGCTGAACCTTCGCCGCGCCTTGGCGCTCAGCCGACTTCGTAAATCACCGGCCGGTACTTTGGCTGGGGGATCGGATTGCCCGATTGACGCGCTGCTTCCAGCCACGCGGCTTTGGCGACTTCGACTTCATTGAGAGCTTCTTCCGGGGTCGCGCCGAATGCCGAGCAGGCTTTCAAGTCGGGAATATCGGCGATGTAGCCACCGTCTTCATCGCTGTAGAATATGTTGATGTGGTAGTCTTTCACGGCATGTCGTCCTCCAGTGTTAGATTATACTCTTCAACCAGCTTCAGGAACTGGCGAATTTGGTACGGCTTGGCCTGGCCATCGACCTCCTGCAGATTGACCAATTCGTCCACATCTGGATGGGAGAAGATGTGATGGCTTCCACTGACGCGTACCAGCGTGAACCCGAACGCTCCGACGAGTTTGCACGCATCGTCGAACCGAACATTCCGTGAGCCGCCGAGTATTTTCTGCAAGAGCTTACGCGGTTTCATCGGGCCGTCGCCTCCTCGACGATGCGGATCTCCTCGTCCGTCAGACGTACAACTCGTACACCAAGTCGATGATTTCGTTCGGTGCGCCCATGCGATCTGCTTACCAGAAGCGAAGGGCCTGTCAGCCTGTTAGTTTCTTCATCGAAACATGTCGGGTCAATAGTATGTGTTGCCGATGACGGGTGGCGATGATGTTCATGACATTAGCGCGCAAATCCTTTCTCTGCAAAATGCAGACAACTGGCAGCGCTGTCGAGCGACCGTTACACAGGTTGCCTTGATCTTGTGATGAGGATAATTTGACAAAAGGTCAACCGCGGAGGAGGGACACATGCGAGAACTGATACGACAGAGTATCGTCGATTCTCTGGCCGTCTTTGCCATGCCGGCGTTTTGCCTCTTGGGTCATACGGCCGAGGAGCCGGCGCGGGCGAAGCCGGTGCTGGAACTTCTGTTCGACGGAGATTTGGCAGATACGTCGGTATCCAAGCGTGCCTGCACTTCCCAGGACGAGGTCACGTTTATCGACGGGAGGCAGGGTAAGTGCGCATCGTTCGACGGCCGAAGCTGGATCGACACCGGATTCCCGCAGAAGGAGCTGGGCGGCGAGTTCACCGTCGAATGTTGGGTGAACCCCGGAAAACAGCAGAGTCAGCATGCGGACATCTTCGGGAACCACGTCAGCGAAGGCTTGGGCTTTGTCCTTCAGCAAGACGGAGCGAATACGAACCGATTCCAGGCCGCGTACGGCGCCGGCGATGGCAAGTGGGTGTTGACCGATGCCGTGCCCTTGGCGGCCGACCGCTGGCAACATGTGGCCCTGGTCAAAACGCGGGGGGACCTGCAGTTCTACTTGAACGGCGTTCTGATCGCTTCCGAGCAGGATCCCGCACCGGCCCGTCCGTCACCAATGCCGGTGGCCGTGGGGCTTGGTTATAGTGCTCAGGAGCGCTGCTTCCGGGGGCTGATCGACGACTTCCGGATCTGGAACGAGGCCCTGGCCGATTTCAGTCATGCCGGGATCGACCCGGCTGTTGCGCGGGAGACGCGCGCCCAGATTCTCGATGCCACGCTACGTCCAGCCGCCGGTGTGCTGACCGAATCTTGGACGCTCGCCACCGACGACACGCGGCTGACGCTCGGCGTTACTGCCGCAGGCGAGATGGTTATTGGCGAACTGTCCTGCCCGGCTGCAGGCTGGAATTGGATCACCCGCCCGGTGGCATTCGCTCTCTTGCCCAGGGCCGACGTCGCGGGCGAAAGCCATACGCTCCAGTGGCGATACGTCGATGCGGCAGTGGACGACAGCGACGGGCGGAAGCTGAAGTTGCGCTTCGCGTGCGATGAACCGGCATTGGAGATCGCGTCCCAGTGGCACGCTCGTCCGGGCCCTGGCCCCGTGCATCACACCGTGCAAATCAGGAATCGATCGACCGAATCGGTGACGATCGGGGAACAGCCCACTTTTGACCTGGACCTGACGGGCGCAGCCGCCATGTGGTGTTTTCACAGCGACGGTCGCACCCCGGATCCTGTGGGCGTGTACCGCCATCCGCTTACGGCCGACCAGGCGGGCCGACGTTACTCGGTGCGAACCACTCCAAGCGGCGAGTTTATCCCGTACGTAGTCCTGGAATCGAATAAGCGGCATGGAGTCTACATGGGACTGGAGTGGAGCTATTGCCGAATCGAGGCGGCGACGCTCTCCGGCGATGCTACACCAGCCGTGCGATTGCGAGGCGGCGGCAACATCGCGGACCTCCGCGCGGAGCTTGCCCCCGGCGAAGCACTGGAGGCTCGTCCGGGTTTCCTCGGCGCCTATTGTGGCGACCTGGACGACGCGGGCAACCGTCTGCGGCGATGGCTGATGCGGTACCGCGTGCCCGACATGCTGCGGCAGGACGTGGGTTACCCGAAGGTCCAGTGGAACGCCTTTGGGGCAACGGGCAAGACGCCAGGCAGTTGGGATCCGGTCGAGAAGAAGTTCTATCCGCTGATCGACGACATTGCGCCGCTGGGCTTCGAAGAAGTGATGATCGACGTGGGATGGTGGCAGGGCGACGAGCCCGACTCGGATCAAACCGATTGGCCGTCCGGGATGAAGAAGGCCGCCGACTATGCTCACGAAAAGGGTATGCGGTTCGGGCTCTACTGGACGGACGACCTGGACATGGCCAGCCTCGCCGGACGCCGACAACGGGCGGATCGCATTCGCCGGCTGTTTCGGGAGTACGACGCCGACATGTGGCGATCCGACTGCACTCGCGGAGCGGTGATCGGTGCGTCCTACGCCGCGACTCGCGGTTTCTACGAAATGGTCGACGCGCTGGCCAACGAAATTCCCGGGTTCCAGTGGGAGAACTGCTGTGGCGGCGGACGCATCAAGGACTACGGGGCGATGCGGCGCGCTGTGAAGATCTTCAATTCCGACACGTACACGCCGCTTCACGTTCGGCAGGCCTTTCACGACAGCTCCTATGCCTTCCATCCGATCCAACTCGAAGGTCATTTGGGCAGCTCCGACGGTCGTTATCGTCCCCGCGGAGTCGCGGGCATTCGATACGCATTCCGCTCGATGTCGATGGGCGCCCCAGAGTGGTTTCTGGACGCGCCCAACGGCGGCAACGGCGTTGAGCCGTGGACCCAGCAAGAAAAGGACGCCCTGAAAGCCTGCGTCGACACATACAAGACCAAGATCCGGCCCCTGGTGCGCGAAGCCGACCTCTATCACGTCTTCCCCCGACCCGACGGCCGAAACCGGGACGGCATCGAGTATTACGACCCGGCCACTGGAAAAGGCGTAGTCTACTTATTCCAACCGTCCAACGAGACCACACCGGAGACGATTCGGCTCAAAGGGCTGGATCCCAAGCAGATGTACCGCATTAGCTTCGAGGATGGCACGCATCCGTCGTCCATCAACTCAGCCGCGGAGCTGATGGACAAGGGACTCCCGGTGAAGCTGAAAGGCGAAGAAGTCTCGGAACTGATCTTCTTCGAGGTTGCGCAGTAAAGGCTGTGTCACACTGCCCGGCTGTTTCTCTACCTGCCGTTTCACCCATGAGCCACGTGAGAGCTAGGGTCCGACGTGGTATACTGTTTGCTGTGAGTTGCCTTGGTCGTTACTAACTACTAACAGAGTACTGAAGGAGAACCCGCTATGCATCACTCCACTTCGCGACGTTCGTTCCTGCAGGCTGTCGGTGTAGGCGCTGCCGCTTTGGGCCTAAATGGGTCGGCGCGATCTGCGGACCAGCCGATCCAGGGCTTCGAGGAGACGTCCACTGATCCGAGCGCGTCACAAGGCTGGAAGCCCGTTTCCGACCGGAAGATCCGCGTGGGAATCGTGGGATATGGGGTTTGCCGTTTCGGGGCGGCGTTCGGCTTTCAGGACCATCCGAATGTCGAGGTGGCGGCCGTGAGCGATCTGTTCCCCGATCGGTGCGCCGCATTGGCCAAGGTGTGCCGTTGCGAAAAGACGTATCCCTCGCTCGAAGAACTGGTCAAGGATGATTCGATCGAGGCCGTGTTCGCGGCCACCGACGCGCCGAGCCACGCCCGTCACTGCGTCGAGATTCTGAAGCACGGCAAGCACGCGGCCTCGGCCGTGCCGGCAACTTTCGGCTCGATCGAGGAGGGCGACAAGCTGTTCGAGGCCGTCAAGACAACCGGCCTGAAATACATGATGTTCGAAACGTCCTATTTCCATGCAGACTGCTACGCTATGCGGCAGATCTACAGCGCGGGCGGCTTTGGGAAGCTCGTGTACTCCGAGGGGGAATACTACCATTACGTGAAAGATCCGATTGCTTCGTACAAGGACTGGCGTGTGGGCAGTCCTCCGCAATGGTATCCGACGCACTCGAACGCCTACTACATGGGCGTGACTGGTGGCAGTTTCACCGAAGTGTGCTGTATGGGTATGCCAAGCCTGACCCCGTGGCTGCAGGCAGAGAACAACCGCTACAAGAATCCCTTTGGCACCGAAATCGCCACGTTTCGCACCAGCGAAGGCGGCATGTCACGGATGGCTGTCAGTTGGGATACGCCCGGCTACAGCGGCGAGATGGGCCGGGTCCGCGGCCAGAAGGGCTCGTATTACGGTCAGTATCAAGGGCTTGAGAAGAAACTCCCGGCCACCAACCGACCAGCGCTTCCTCCCGGTGTCAACGCCGGCGGCCACGGTGGCTCCCACGGCCATCTCATGAACGAGTTCGTCACGGCGATCCTCGAAGACCGCAAGCCGTTGGTAGACATTGCCCAGGCGCTGAACATGACGGTCTCTGGCATCGTGGCCCACGAATCGGCCCTGAAGGATGGCGAGCTGATGAAGATACCGCAGTACAAGGTGTAATCGAGGCAAGGCTGTCTGTCGGATCGCACGATTCACTCTACATCAGTGTTTCCACCAAGCGGGCCCAGTAGCTTGCGCCGATGGGCAGAATTTCGTCGTTGAAATCGTAGCGGGAGTTGTGCACGCCAGCGGCATCGGTCCCGTTGCCGATCCAAATATAACTGCCCGGGCGCTCCCGGAGCATAAAGGCAAAATCTTCGGAACCCATGTGGGGAGCGGGGTCGCGGACGACTTTGTCCGGGCCGACCACCTGGCCGGCGACCTCTGCCGCCCACCGGCTTTCTTGCTCGGTGTTGACTGTGGCCGGGTATCGCCGCTCGTAGCGAAATTCCGATTCCGCTCCCAGCGCGTCGCACACGCCTGCGACGATTTGCCCCATCTTCGCTTCGACCATGTCCTGTACCGATTCGCGAAAAGTACGAGTCGTGCCCCGCAGCGTGGCCTCCGACGGGATGACGTTCCAGGTATCGCCGGCATGGATTTGCGACACCGTGACAACGATCCGGTCCATCGGGTCCGTGTTTCGGCTGGCAATCGTCTGCAGTGCCGTGACGACGTGAGCGGCGACGACGATCGGATCGATGCCCTGGTGCGGCATGGCGCCGTGGGCTCCCGTGCCTCGGATCACGATCTCGAAGACGTCGTAGGCCGCCATTATCGGCCCGCTCGTGACGGCAAACTCGCCGGCGGGCATGCCGGGCCAGTTGTGCATTCCGAAGACCGCATCGACCGGAAATTCGTCGAACAGACCTTCTTCGACCATCACACGGCCGCCCCCTTCGTTCTCCTCGGCAGGTTGGAAGATGAAATGGACCGTGCCGGCGAAATTCCGCCTCTCGGCCAGATACTTCGCGGCACCAAGCAGCATGGCGGTGTGGCCGTCGTGTCCGCAGGCGTGCATCTTGCCGGGATGCTGCGACTTGTAGGCGAGGTCGTTTTCCTCCTGCACGTCCAGGGCGTCGATATCGGCCCGCAAGCCGACGGCCGAGAGTTCTCCGCTCGCCGGCTTTGAGCCTTCGAGCGTGCCGACCACCCCCGTCTTTGCCAGACCGCGGTGGACTCGGAGCCCGAATTCCTGCAACCTCGCTGCGATGAAATCCGAGGCGTAGGTTTCCTCGAACGCCGTCTGCGGGTTCGCGTGCAAGTCACGCCGCCAACCGGTCAGTAGATCATGAAACTCGACAATTCGCGAGATAATCGGCATCGGTTGCTACTCCAGCATCGGACGGTTCGTGCAAATTGTACCGCGATGCGAGAATGAAACCAACTCTTCGACGAGGCAGAGGGGGTGAGACCGTTCGCAAAAGTGAACAAGGTGAGGTTGAAAACGGTTCCAGCTCTATACGCCGGGTCTCTTCCAGGACTCAGCGATTTCCTCAAGTGTACGCCCCTTGGTTTCGGGCATCATTCGCCATCCGAACAGAAACGAGAGAATGCAGATGCCCGTAAACAGCCAGAATACCCCGCCCACGGATCCGACCAGTTTCTCGGAGGCGGTTCTGATCGTAGGGAAAAGGTAACCCCCGCTGAAAATCGTGCCCCAGAGGAACGTCGTTGTGATCGACACGGCTTTGGCACGCAACCGCGTGGGGAACAACTCCGACATCATCAGCCAGGGAATCCCACCAAGGGCGATGCCGTGGGGAACCGTACACAGCACGATCACAATCAGCACGATGATTCCCGCAAGCTGGAAGTGAAAGACCAGGCCAGTGGCAAAAGTGATCGCCGCCATCAACAGCGAAGCGAACAGCCACAGAGGCCGTCTGCCGACGCGATCCATCAACAACAGAGACACAAGTGTCATTAGCCCCATGAACCCGTACGTCACGGCAAACTGAAGGATCGCTTGAGCGCGGTCCTCCAGGCCGGACATCTCGAACAGCATTGGGATATACCCGCCGATCACGCTCCAACCGGTCCAATTGTTGAACAGAGCCAACAGGATGCCGATCAGCAGGGCGTATCGCATCCCTGGCACAAACAGCTCGGCCCAGCCGCCAGTCTCTTGATCGAGCGACGCTCGGATCTCTTTGATTTCCTGCCTGGCGTATTCGGGACCGTCTATCTTGGTCAGAACGGCGAGTGCATCCTCGTCGCGACCTTTCTGCGCCAGCCAACGCGGACTTCGCGGCAGGGCGAATACGAAGATGACAAACAACAGCACACACGCCGTTTCGGATGCGAACATCCATCGCCACGGCTGCTGCCAGGCGATCTCGGCCACTCCGCCGGACTGCGGCAGCGTGATCACGACCAGGTAACCGATCGCCGGTGCCACAATATGTCCCACCACGATGGCCAGTTGATACATCAAACCCAGGCGGCCTCGTTTCGCGGGTGGAGCCACTTCGGCGATGAACATGGGAGAGGCGATCGAGCACAGTCCCACCCCCAACCCGCCGATGACGCGAAACACGTTGAAAACGACCATGGTCGATTGGTCCGACGTACCCGGCAACATGTCTGGTACCGCCGTCACGACGGCGCTCACTGCGAGCAGGAACGCCGCCACAAGCATCGTCGTTTTCCGACCGATGGCGTCGCACAGCCACGCGCCCAAGAACGGGCCGAAGATGCAGCCCAAAACGGCGCTGGCCGTGGCGAAGCCGAGTTGAGCGTCGTTCAAGTGGAATTGGTCTCGAAGATAGACGTTCGCGGCCCCAATCATGCCCAGATCAAAGCCGAACAAGAACCCGCCGATCGCCGCGACGAATGAGACGCGAAAGACGTACATGGAACTTCGCCCGGACTTCTCGCCATCGCTCATTGTGGAATCCCTACGTCATACCCCAGGGACGTAGCCTTTTCCAAAACGGTTCTCGGACTGCTCGCGGAAGTTCGGAAACAGCGACATCAACGACGTGGTTCCGCCATCGGCCACGATCGTCTGCCCAACAATGAATTCGGCGTCGTCGGAACAGAGAAAGGCCGCCAGCCTGGCGATGTCCAGCGGTGTGCCGGCGCGACCGACGGGGACCGAATTCGTTGCAGATTCGCGGGCCGCCTCCTCGTTGAATCCGGGAATCGCCTTGTAATAGTTTTCAACGGTGACCCAGCCGGGCGCAATCGCGTTGACGCGGATCCCCTGGTGGGCCAGTTCCACGGCGAGAGCTCGCGTGTGTGCAATGATGGCACCCTTCGTGCCGGCGTAGACCGAGTGTTCGGGGGCACCTTGCAGGCCGTGGACCGAAGTGAGGTTGCACACGGCCCCTCCGCCGCGAGCGAGCATATTGCTGGCGACCTCTTGCGTCAGGAAGAACTGAGCGCGGATGTTGACGTTGTACAGCACGTCGTATTGCTCGCGATCGACCTGCAAAAATGGCCTGTTGAGCGTGATGCCCGCATTGTTCACCAAGCAGTCGACGCCGCCCAGAAAACCAACGGCCTTTCGAGCCAGATCGACGACTTCATCCAGGTCGTCGAAATCCGCCTTGAAAGCCGCGGCCCGGCGTCCCATGGAGTGGATTTCTTCGGCGGCGGACTCCGCGCCGGTCGCGCTGTGCGCGTAGTGAAGCACCATGTCGGCACCCTGCCGGGCAAACTCCAGTGCGATCTCGCGCCCGATACCCGTACCGGCTCCGGTCACCAGGGCCAACTTTCCCGCCAGTTTCGCGTTTGTGTTCATCGCAATGCCTCACGGATTCGGTGGCGACGTAGCAATCAGAACCACTAACGTTTCGCTCCCCGTGTTTTCGATGCCGTGCTCGCACCAGGGCGGAAGATAGACAAAATCGCCCTTCTTCACCTCGCGCTGAAAGTTGGAGAATGTCATCCGCCCGGCACCCTCAAGGATGACGTACGTCTCTTCCGTTTCGTGCGAGCCGGGCTCGAGGACAACATGGGGTGGCACATAGAACATCACCAGTCCCATGTTCTTTGCCGGGGCTTTGGGATTGACTGGATGAACCACCCGCACCCCCACGCCGTGACATCCGGGATACACAACCGGAATCCCGTCCTGAACCGACACGATTTCCGGATCCACCGGATCGTCCGGTTTGGGGATCGTTGGCGGCTGATCGCCTTGATAGCTCGTGAACTCAGTCATTCTGGCCATAGCTTCTCCCTCCGAGCCACTAAAGCACTCTAACGAAACTCCAATACTAGGTAGGTCAGGCTGTGCCTGACGGAAACCGGCTCGAACGGGGTGAAACCCCAATTCGTCAGGCACAGCCTGACCTACAAAGCTGGCTTTGGCAACGTTCGTCCAACGCAAAAGTGGGCTTTGTTAGAGTGCCTAGAACTCCCGTGCGTAACCTGCTGTCCAACCGCCATCCACCGTCAGTATCGCCCCATTGACGTAGCTGGCTTCGGGTGCGGCAAGGAAAAGCGCCGCATGAGCCACTTCATCAGGCGTTCCCGGTCGCCCCAGCGGAATGTGGTCCAGCAGCCGGTTCACGGAATCCTTGAACTTCCCATCCTCTCCGTAGAACAACTGCTTGGTTCCTTCGGTAAGGATCGATCCCGGAGCAATCGCGTTGACTAGAATTTCCTCCCCGCCCAACTCGATTGCCATCGACTTGGTCAGGTTGACCACCCCGGCTTTGGCGGCCACAAAAGCCGACTGCAAACGAAGCGGAACGAGTCCGACCACCGAGGCGATGTTGATGATCCGCCCCGATCCCTGCGAACGCATCACGGGGACAACGGCCTTGCTGACGATGTACAAACCCGTCAAGTCGACTCCCACGATCCGGTCCCACTCATCCCGAGGAAACCGATCAATGGTGACTCGGTGAGCCAGCGTATTGACCCCAGCGTTGTTGATCAGGATATCAATCCGCCCGTACTCACCCACGACATCATCCGTGACCGCCTGCACCTGGGCCTCGTTGGTCACGTCCATTTCCATTGCTTTGGCCCCGGACGAAGCGGAAGCCGACCTTTCCGCCTCGTCGCGGTCAATATCCGTGTAGATAACGCGCGCGCCGTTGGCCGCCAGCGTATCGGCGATGGCCTGACCGATCCCACGTGCAGCGCCCGTCACTAGCGCTACCTTTCCCGATAGATCTACCTGCATGGTCATCCTCTCCTGCGTGCCCCGTGCCGGCCAACTGTCCCTTCTCACGCAAAGCTATGGCATTCACTGCCCAGGCATCGCCTCCATACGCTCACGGTGGCTTTCAATATGCCGTTATAGCTCTTCTCGTGCCTCGCTGTGACGACATCACGAATCTTCGACCGCTTCCAGCATCGAACTCGTTCTCCTCGATGATTGACGACCATGAGTCAAAAGGTTAGATATCTGACAGTCTCATGGATGTCAATGATAGCACAAGGAACTCCAACGAACCTACCATGCCGGGGCCGGTTTGAAATGTTCGCAGTTCTCGTTTACCCCCGAAGCCGGAGGAGACTGCTGAAATGCTAGCGGAAACCAACGTGGGGTAAGCTTCCAGCTTGCCAACCTTGTGCATTATTAATTTCCACGTTTTCCTGAACTACGTATTTGGCAAGCTGGAAGCTTACCCCACGACTAATTCAGCAGTCTCCGGAGGCATCATCCATGAAGTCGAATTAGGGAGGGCATCATGAAACGCGTTGTTTTGTCGCTGGTCGTCGCGCTGTTGCTCGTCGAAACCGCATTGGCACAGATCGACAAGGCGGCGACCTCCCCGCGCCCCGGTCAGCCCGTGAGTTCCTCCGTGACCTCCCTCGATGGCGACGAATGGCTGCTGGCGACCGATCCGCAGAATGTCGGACGTGAGGAGAAGTGGTGGGGCGGGCCGCGACCGGACGCGAAGCCGACCAGGGTGCCTTGGATCATTCAGGAGATCTTCCCCGGCTATCACGGTGTTGCTTGGTACTGGCGTGATGTCAAGGTCCTGCCGAATCCGCATTCGCAAGGCCGCTATGTGCTTCGCTTCTGGATGGTCGACTATCTGGCCGACGTCTGGATGAACGGAACCCACATCGGCACACACGAAGGCGGCGAGGACATGTTTACGCTCGACGTAACCGACGTCGTGAAGCCGGGCGAAGACAATCGCATCGCCGTTCGCGTGCTTAATCCGACCGACAAGCCGATCGACGGGATCGTTCTGAACCAAACGCCTCGCCGGAACAAGACGGCCCCCTACACCCCTGGCTCGGATTTCAACTATGGGGGGATTACGGACTGCGTCGAGTTACTGATCACCCCGGCGATCCGCGTCGAGGATCTCTTCGTTCGCCCGGACCCAAAGACGGGTGTGATTCGCATCCGGGCAAACCTCCACAATGCCGGCAAGTCGGCCGCCAAGGCAGAAATCCTTTTCACGGTCGCTCCGGCCAGTAGTGGCCAGACACTGCAAATGGCTGTGATCGAGCGCGAGTTGCCTGACGGCGACACGTTGATCGAGACTACGTTGAAGGTCGTCGACCCGCGGCTATGGGACCTGAACAATCCTTACATGTACCGAGTGACGGCCCGCGTTTCGACCGAAGGATCGGACTCCTTTGGCGAGCGATCGACGCGCTGCGGATTTCGGGATTTTCGTTTCGCGGGCGGCGCGTTTCGCTTAAACGGTCGCCGGATCTTTCTGAAGGGCTCCCACACCGGGGCCGACAGCCCGATCGGCGTCCGCGTGCCTCCCGATCCGGACATGCTGCGGCGCGATTTACTGAACGTCAAGGTGATGGGCTTCAACATGATCCGCTTCATCGCTGGCGTCGGGCGTCGGTATCAGTTGGATCTGTGTGACGAGATTGGGCTGTTGGTCTACGAGGAGAGTTTTGCCGGCTGGTTGCTGGGCAATTCGCCACACATGACACGACGGTACAACGATTCGTTGTTCGGCATGATCCGCCGTGACCGCAACCACCCCAGCGTGGTGATATGGGGTCTGTTGAACGAAACGAGCGACGGCCCTGTATTTCGCCATGCAGTCGAGCTGTTGCCGGAACTGCGAAAGATCGACGATTCGCGCATGGTCATGCTCAACAGTGGCCGATGGGATCGGCAGGACGCCGGCGGGACGGCCGGGTTGCAGCTCTGGCAGAATCCCGACCGGACCGATCCGTGCGTGAATCTTAACTCGACGAAGCGTGTGATCGAGGCGCTCGGTATCACTTGGCAGCCCGGACAGATGGCCTTCCACCCAGGCCGCAACGGTGAGCACGCGGTGGTGCGATGGACAGCCCCGGATGACGGCGATCTCGAACTGTCGGTTGCGTTCAACGCCATTTCCCGAACCGCCACGACCGATGTTCACGTCGTGCACAATGGCCGCCCGATCTTCGGCGGGCTGATTAACGTCGGCGGGCAGGGCCCGGAGGCACGGTTTGAGAAAACGCTCCCGGCAAAGGCGGGTGACACGATCGACTGCATCGTCGGCTTCGGTAACGGACACTACGGCGCGGATACGACGTCCTTGGCCATCACGATCAAGACCGCTTCCGGCAAAACACATAACGCGGCGGTCGACTTCACTACAGAAAAGAACCCCAATGGCCCGTGGAGCTACGGGCAACTTGCACCGGGCAAGCCCGATGTGGCCACGTTCAAGCTTTTCCCCAAGGGCGTCACGCTCCGCGCGATCGGCAGTCTCAGCAATCCAGGTTCTTCCGAGTGGGAAGACGTACTGGCCGACGAACACCCCTATCGGCGCGTTCCTCACACGGCCGACATCATCCAGGAGTTTCGAACGTTCGACGGTAACGGGAAACCGCTATTCATTTCGGAATACGGCGTTGGGAGCGCCGTCGACCTGGTACGCCTCGCTCGCCATTATGAGCAACGCGGAAAAACGCACTGCGAAGACGCCCGTGCGTATCGCGGGTTCCTGGATCAGTTTCTGGCCGATTGGGAGCGATGGCGGCTGGACGACACCTTTGCCGGGCCGGAGGACTACTTCCGCAAGTGCCTGGACAAGATGGCCGATCAACGGAAACTGGGGATCAATGCGATCCGTTCCAATCCCGCTGTGGTCGGTTACAGTCTCACCGGAACGCAAGACCAGGGTCTTACGGCCGAGGGTTTGACCACGACCTTCCGCGAACTGAAGCCGGGCACGATCGACGCCCTGTTCGACGCATTCTATCCCTTGCGTTGGTGCCTGTTCGTCGAGCCGGTCAACATCTATCGCGGGTCCACGGTCAGGCTCGAAGCGGTGCTGGCCAACGAAGACGTGCTCGTATCGGGCGAGTACCCGGTTCGGCTCCAGGTGGTTGGACCAGACGGACGACGTGTGTTCGATCGCACGATTCCCTTGAGCATTCCCAAAGCGGAGAAAAAGGTGACAGGCACCTTTTGTGCGAAGCACCCTTCGGGCCGTTCCGGCAAAAGGTGCCTGTCACCTTTTTCTGAGCCGCCGTTTGCCATGCCCGTCTTCTCCGAAGAAGTGGCTGTCGACGGGCCGTCGGGCAAGTATCGCTTTTTGGCCACGTTCCAGCGCGGCGGAGCGGCCAGCGGCGGCGATGTCGAATTTTACGTGGCCGATCGAGCCGATATGCCACCGGTGGAAGATGAGGTTGTGCTCTGGGGCAAAGATGACGAGTTGACGGCGTGGCTGGAGAAGCACGGCTTTCAGACCCGCCCATTTGTGCCCGGCAAGCAGACCGCCCGCGAGGTGATCCTGGTCTCCGGCCAACCGCCTGAGAATGCGGCCGAGGCTTACGGCGATCTGGTTCGTCGGATCGCTCGCGGCTCGACGGCCATTTTCCTTACGCCAGCGGTCTTCAAGAAGGCCGACGATACGGTCGGCTGGCTGCCGCTCTCCGATAAAGGACGGCTGGCGCCCTACAGGAGTTGGGTCTATATCAAGGACGAATGGGCCAAGGAGCACGCAATCTTCGACGGTCTTCCTTGTGGAGGTTTGATGGACTATACGTTCTATCGCGAGATCATACCGGACCTCATGTGGTCCGCTCAGGAACCGCCGGCCGAGGCGGTGGCAGGCGGGATCAACACCTCGTTGGGATACGTGTCGGGACTTCTGGTCTCGGTCCACGATCTGGGCGCCGGCCGTTTTTTCCTCAACACTTTGCGGATCCGCGACAATCTCGAAAAGAACCCTGCGGCCGAACGCCTGTTGCGCAATATGCTCCGCTATGCGGCGCGCGATTTCGACGAGCCGTTGGCGGACTTACCGGCCGACTTCGATAGTCAACTCAAAGCCATGGGATACCAATGAGGAGGCACATGAGCATGTCAGTCAAACGCGAAGACTTCCAACGTTGGCAGGGGTGGTGGATCCTTGCGATAGTGCTCTGCGTCATATCCCCTCAGATTATCGAAGCGGCTTCGGTCTGGGCGGAAGAGATGACGGAGCTTCAGCTTTGGGTGGCGGCGAAGTTGGAGGGGGCAGAAGAACAAGAATGGCCCGATTCGGCACTGGTTGTGTTCGCCAACCACGGCCACGTGCAGAAGAACGCCCGTGGCGGCAAGCCGATGAGGATCGTCGACGCCCAGTTCACCCGCGGACTCTACTGCCATGCGGTAAGCAAGGTCGTCGTACGCTTGACTGGCCCCGGGAAGACGTTCGCCGCCGTGGTCGGCGTCGACACGAACGACCAAACCCATCCCGGTCGAGGTAGTGTTGTCTTCTCGGTCCGTGCGGGCGGCGAAGAGAAGTTTTGCTCGGGCGTGATGCGCGAGGGCATACCCGGCGTGCCCGTCAAGGTTGATCTGGAGGGAGCCAAGGAGTTTACCCTCGAAGTAGGCGATGCGGGCGACCACATCAGTTGTGACCAAGCCGACTGGGCCGACGCCAAGGTGGTGCTGGTCGACGAGAGCACGGTCTGGCTCGGGGACCTGCCTTTGTTCGAAGCCGATCGATCCTACACGACCGATCCACCGTTCTCGTTCCAATACGATGGCAAGCCCTCCAGCGAGTTTCTCAAAGACTGGAACTGCGAGCGGGAGGTCCGTGAACTCGACGGAAAGCGGACCGAGCACGTTGTTTCCTACACCGATCCGCAGACCGGCCTGGTGGTGCGCCAAGTGGCCGTGGTGTATCAAGATTTCCCAACGGTCGAATGGACGCTGTATTTCAGGAACACCGGCAAAATGGATACGCCGATCCTGGAAGCCATCCAAACCCTGGATACGCAGTTCCAGCGCGGGTCGGAGGGCGAATTTGTCTTGCATCACCTTCGGGGTGACTCATGTACGCCGGACAGCTACGAGCCGCTGGCGACGACGCTTGGCCCGAAAGCCCATCAGCGGTTTGCCCCGGTGGGCGGGCGACCTACCGACGGCCAGTGGCCCTACTACAACATCCAATGGGCCGACCAGGGAGTCATCGCCGTGATCGGCTGGCCCGGCCAATGGGCAGCCGAGTTCACACGCGACGAGACCACCGGCCTGCGGGTTCGTGGAGGGCAGGAGTTGACCCATTTCAAGCTGCATCCGGGCGAGGAGGTGCGCACGCCGTTGGTCGTCCTTCAGTTCTACCGGGGAGATCGGATTCGCGCACAGAACACCTGGCGCCGGTGGATGCTGGCCCACAACCTTCCGCGGCCCGGCGGAAAGCTACCTCCTCCGCAGCTCACCTCGTGCAGCGGCGGGTTCTTTCCGGGGCTGAAGTGCAACGAAGCCGACGAGAAGCGGTTCATCGATACGTTCACTAAAGAAGGCATCAAGCTCGACTATTGGTGGATGGACGCCGGCTGGTATCCGTGTGACAGTTGGCCGCAGGTCGGCACGTGGGAAGTGGACCGGGAGCGCTTTCCAGGGGGCATCCGTGCGGTCAGCGATCATGCGCACTCCAAAGGCATGAAGCTGATCCTCTGGTTCGAGCCGGAACGGGTGGCACCCGGCACATGGCTTTACGATGAACGCCCGCAGTGGCTGTTGGGGCGGGTGCTACTCAACCTGGGCAACCCCGAAGCTCGAGAATGGCTCACGGACCATACTGACAAGCTGATCACGGAGCAAGGAATCGATCTGTACCGCCAGGATTTCAACATGGCTCCGCTAGGTTTCTGGCGTGACAATGACGCGGAGGACCGCCAGGGAATTACCGAGATCCGCCACGTCGAAGGCTATTTGGCCTACTGGGACGAACTCCGGCGTCGGCATCCGAATATGCTGATCGATTCCTGCGCGTCGGGCGGTCGGCGCAATGATCTGGAGACGATGCGCCGGGCCGTACCGCTTTTAAGAAGTGACTACCAGTCCTTCCATGGTGATCCTCGTTTCGCTTGCGGCAACCAATGCCACCTGTACGGCTTGGCTCTCTGGCTGCCGTATTTCGGTACCGGCACCTACTATAACGACAATCAGACGCTCTATTCCGGCCGCAGCTTCTTCTGCCCGGCGTTTGGTTATTGCTATGACGTGCGCAAGCCGGGGGCCGATTGGACGACCATCCGCAGGCTCGTCGACAACTGGCACAAGATCGCCCGCTGCTTCTTCGGCGATTATTACCCGCTCACGCCGTACAGTCTGGAACGGACTTTCTGGATGGCTTGGCAGTTCAATTGTCCGGAGGAAGGCGAAGGCATGGTACAGGCGTTTCGACGAGGCGAGAGCATCTATGAAGTGGCTCGTTTCCATCTACACGGTCTGGAGCCCGATGCGCACTATGAAGTGACCGATCTCGACAAGCCCGGCTCGACCGAGATGACCGGGCGCGAGTTGACCGAAAAGGGCTTGCTCGTATCAATCTCGGAGCGGCCGGGCTCGGTAGTGATAACGTACAAGAAGGCAAAATGATGGGGGCAAAGTAGTAGGCGCACTCCGTGTGCCGTGACGAGCGGACGGCACACGGAGTGTGCCTGCTACT
>JACKQG010001141.1_pt1 | contig 37318 bp, 21 predicted proteins | sample 8237621 | NCBI WGS metagenome assembly JACKQG01 (sample SAMN15677084, study PRJNA649215) | marine metagenome | biome: marine; feature: Black Sea; material: saline water; isolation source: suspended particulate matter (SPM) from the Black Sea western gyre | collected 2013-06-09/2013-06-10 | depth... | reverse complement strand
GTAGAGCTCGCTCCAGCTACAATCATGAGTTGAATATTCCAATTTATGCCGGCGGCTTGATTAGCATTGTTGGTGTGAGCACCCACGGTACCAGAAACGTGAGTACCATGGCTTGCATCCAGATTTGTCTGGGGAATAGTTCCATTATGAGCATAGGCATTCCAACCCAATGAATCGTCAACCCAACCATTCCCATCATCATCAATTCCATTGCCTAATGTGTCGAAAGGATTTGACCAGAGATTGGCTTGCAGGTCAATATGGTCAAGATCGCAACCCCCATCAACAATGGCAGCCACAATATTTCTTCCCAAAACCGTCTGACCTCCCGTGCTGATTTCCCAGGCTTCCGGTGCGTCAATATCAGCATCTTCGGTTCCAGAGGGATTACCATTTGCGTCAAAACCTGTATTATGGAAATTCCATTGTGATGTGTATAGCGGGTCATCTGGGGTGGTGCGTAAACTTAGCAGATGATTGTTCTGGGCATATTTGATTTCAGGTACATCCTCAATCCTGCGTCTGGCTTTCCCGAGCTGGTTTTTGCTCAGGTCAACTCGCAGTAACCACAAATTCAGGGGCCTACTCACCTGTCTTACAATCTCAAGATTATCATTCATGAGAATAACTTCAATGTCTGCCCGGGTTAATCCCTCATCAAAACGTACAAGTAGTTCATCTTCGACAAATAAAGCACTTCCTCCGTAAATAAGATTTACGATGGTAAGTGAGAATAATATGGTTCTTTGCAAGTAAGTCATAGCAAACTTTATTTCTCTAAACTAACCCTCAAAATCCTCCAGGTAGGTGACCCACCACACAATCAGATTTTGATTAGATGAGTAGTATAATCATGATTCTGGGAAAAGAGGGGTCTTTTTTTTGATGAGATATTGGTCAAAGATAGAGCGGGAAAATATTTGATTAATATGGAAATAGAGCACGAATGAGCGCAAAAATGGTGATCTAAGGCAACTAGGATGGGAACTTAGTTAAAGATGATAGGCAACTGAGATTTGGCTGATCCATCCAGCGGCACCAAAACTCTGGGTTGCAGACTCAATCAGCATTCCCTGCCAGTCAATGGCAAAACCTCCTGAAGCTCCTGCGATAAAGTCGGATTCAGTCACACCGGTTTGAAGATCAAATCGGTTTGAGTTCATACCTAGTCGGATCCTGAAATTCGGGTGAATCAATATTTCACCACCCAGGGAGAGGCTGATTTGTTCATTGAATCCATAAACCCCCTCCAGGTTGAGCCTGAGAGGCAGATGAGAGAGAATTTTTGAGCTACCTATGTGCAATTGAGTTGGAAAAGCTTCATCACTCTCACCCATTGGAACAGAGGCCAGGTAGACCCCCACGGTTAGAGAATCCTCCTGATTATGATATACCCCGCCGAGATCATAATAGAACTCACCCCTGGTATCTCCATCAGCGGCCCTAGTAAACCGCCCAACGCGACCGCCCAGACGAACTCCCTCAGAGAACTTGAAGGCATAGGCCAGCGCTGCGGCCAGCTCATGGTATCCAAAGGTACCCTGGCTAGTACCGACAATATCAGTTTTATCAAATATCCCATAATCAAAGTAGATCAGTTCTGCAGCTATGCGGTGTCTCTCCAGGGGCAGCACGCCACCTGCGGCAAAGCCCTGAATCCCCACAAGATGATTTACAAAACCAACTTGTCCCTGTAGTCCTGTAACAAAACTTGCACTGGCAGGATTGCCCTGGAGATCAAGATTTCCAGATGCATCCACAGCTCGGCTTCCACCCATTGCAGCTGAACGATTGCTGAAGGGATAAGTCAAAAGTTGGTGAGAAGGGGTTTCTGCAAGCACTACACCGACAAGCAGGAAAAGACTAAGTATAGATTTGCTCATAAGTAAGTTCATGACCTTGTAATACATGCCTTAAAATGATTTTTGTTTCCAAATAAAACACATCTTTTTATTCTTTTGTTCGCTTTTGAAATATAGTAATCCTTGTTGGAAGTATTTGATGAACTAAAATATACGCTTCGTATAGGTAAATTATTGTGAGGGGAAATCCATGAAACGTCGTTTTTCGTTGTGCTTTATTCTGTTTGTATCGCTCATTTTTGCCATTTCATCTTGTGCTCCAGCTTCACTCTTCTCTGATCATTGGGATAAAAACGAATCACCCCTATTTGAGCGAACCACATCCCCCTACGAAGACAGTCCCGATGCAGTGATAGTCTTCGACATGGAAAGAATGTTTATCGATTCACAGGAATGGGATATTGTCAGAGAACGCCATGTTCGCATCCAGATTTTTACTGAGGCAGGGAAAGAGTATGCCGATGTGAGAATTCCCTACTGGCATGACCATCGGGTAACAGAAATAAAAGCCCAGACGATTCTGCCAGATGGACAAAGAATCAAACTGGAAAATGATGATATATTTGAAGAGGGTGATCAAAAAAAATGGCTTTATAAAGTCTTTGCTCTGCCAGGAGTGGAAGACCAGTGCATCATTGAGTATCAATATAAATATCGTTCAACTTCAATTGGCACCGCCCAACCAAAATATTTCCAGAGTTATTTATATACAGAATATTCAAAATTCTCAATGACCCTGCCTCAGGGTTTTGAATACAAGGCAACAACCAGAAACCTGCCGCTGGATTATGTCACCCCAGAAAAAATTGAGTTTGACACGCCTGATCAAAAAAATATGGTTCGCTTTACCTGGGAATTTCAAGACCTGCTCCCCATTAAAGATGAGCCCTACATGTATAACCGTGAGGATCATCTTTTCTCCATAAACATGCAGATGGTTAGCTATGTTGACCCCTATAACCATATCACCTTTATCAAAGAATGGGAAGATCTGGTCAAGGTTGTCATGGAAGAATATGACTCCTATTTCAGAGGGTCAGGTGCTCTCAAAGACATGCTTGCTGAAATTATTCCCCAGGATTCAAAACGTGGTCTCCAACCGCGAGACATTTTCCTTTTTGTCCGAGATGATCTAACCAGGTCAACAAATCAAGGTCTGTGGCAGCTGAAGCAAATGAATGAGGTCATTAAGCAACGTCAGGGGTCCCGGGTTGAAAAAAACCTGTTGTTGACAGCACTGTTGCGCCAGGCGGGGTTTGAAGCAGACCCGGTACTCATTGCACGTCGTAATTACGGAGAGGTGAGTCTGGTGAGTCCCAACTTGAATAATTTTAATCATGTCATTGTGCGACTCACCGTTAACGGTAAGCTCTCACTCATGGATGCCGGATTTCCGTATTCAACATATAATCTCATGCCTTCAGCCAATTACTCCGGGGCAGGGCTTGTCGTTGCCGAGGGTGATGCCATGTTCATGACTTTTCCCACCAAAACCCCTCCCAGCAAGACCGATGTCCTTACCAATTGTCGTCTTGATGAATCAGGCAATTTGACGGGAAATTTCCAAATAAAGTCCACAGGTTTTTACGCTTCGAAAATCAGGGCTGCCCATGCAGAGTATGCCAATGATAAAAAGTTTGCCTATGATCATCTTGTTGATCACATACCAGGCATCATTGTTGACAGTCTGGTACTCAATTTGAGTCTGGATGATCTGCGCGAGCCGGTCCTGGCAACCCTCCAATTTCAAATTCCCGAATACTTTATCCCGGGGACTGATATGATTTACCTGCCCACAACATTTTTCAATGGTTTTCGCACCAATAAGCTGGTGAGCGAAGAGCGAACCCATCCCATTGAATATGACGCTACCCTGAGAATACAGGAAATTGTCAATCTGGAATTACCAGAAGACTATGAAGTGCTGGAAGTTCCAGAGCCAGCCAGCATCACAGGCCCAGGTCTGGGTTTCCAGAAACAGGTAAAACCAACTGGGAATATGGTTCAATTTATCTGGAAACACCAATTGGTGGATATTTTCCAACCTGCGGAAAAATATAAACAACTCAGACATTTTTATACGGAGGCCGTTGCCGCTGATCAAGGTGTGCTTGTGCTAAAACGCCTGGCTTCCTAGCATGGCCTTTCAACTCCCCCTGGCAGGGCTGCTCTTCTCTTCCCTCCTCATGGCGGCTGGAGGAAGCATGGTTCTGGAATCACGGGAAACTCTGACCATAAAAGACATGACGCTTGCAGAACATACCGTTTATCAAAAAATATTTATCAATGATGAGAAAGGCAAAGACCTGGCAAATCTGAGTCTTTTTACAAATGATTATATTGAACTCAAATCTGTAAAAGCGACTGTATTTGATGAGAAAGGCAAACGAAAAGGCCGCTATAAAAAGAAACATTTCAATGCAAAAAAGTCCAGTATTTACGGGATCATTGGTCACGACAATATCGCCTACAAATTAAATCTTGCCAGTATAACCCAACTGCCTTTCACACTGGAGATTGAATATACTAAAATAATCAAGAGTCTCATGTACTGGCCAGACTGGAGCCCCCAGAAAGACATACCAGTTTTGCTGGCCAGCTATACCCTCTCCGTTCCGCCTGGATATGGTTTCAGCAGTTTCAGTCCGTCTAAAATTCCCCATGATAACCCCTCAGAAAACACCTATACCTGGAGCCAGTTCGCCATCCCCTCCCGGTCAGATGAAATTGCGACACCTCCAGAAGTACATGATCGGTACCGTGTGTTTTTTGCACCAGATACCTTTAAAATCGACCAGTATTCAGGCGGTATTTCAACCTGGGAAAGTATGGCGGCTTTTTATGATGGATTGGCTCATACACAGTATGATTTGAGTCCCGACATGGTCAGTGATTTATCATTGGATACCGCTGCAAGTAAGCGGGACAGCATTGCGCTTATCTATAATTATGTGCAGAATTCCACCCGTTATGTGGGCATGGAGTTAGGGGTCCATGGCTGGAAACCACATAGTGGTCAGTGGGTGTGCGAGAACAAGTATGGGGACTGCAAGGATTTAGCTACCTTTTTTATTTCCCTTTTGAGAATGCATCATATAGAAGCTTATCCTGTTCTCATTCTCACACGGGGGAAAGGCGTAACCTACCCTGAGTTTCCCAACAATCGTTTTAACCATGCTATTGCCTGTGTCCCCCTGGAACAGGATACGCTTTGGGTGGATTGCACAGATGATGATGGCCGTATCGATATTGTTTCAGAGTGGAATCAGGGCTGTCATGTCCTGGTTGTTGGCGGGGATGGTCCCGTTCTTACTCAAACACCTGTTCAGGACCCCGAAAGTAATACCTGGGGATTCGAAGGTGAGCTTAAATTGAACTCCAACGGGTCCGCCAGAATTCAGGGTCATCTCAAATATGGCGGGAATGCCAGCAAGCAGAAGAGAAGTCAATTTCAAAACCTGGTCCCCCGGGAACAACGAGAGGCAATCCTTTCTCTTTTTGGTGAATCTGCTCCTGGAATGGGTCTGGATACCTTCATCGTGGAAAATTTCGATGACAAATATGCACCTCTCGTTATTTTTGTGGAAGGCAGTATCCCGCATTTTGCCACTCAGACTGGACGTCGGTTCTTTGTCTATCCAGCACTTCCCAGCAAAGCAGGCTGGTATGGTGAACACCCCTCCCGACGTACTGAACCGTTTTTCGCGGGTATTCCTTCTCTTTCCTCCTCGGAAATTGATATTCATATCTCCGACAATTGGGAGCTCGAATCTATACCTCCTGATGTAGATGTGAAAAATTCATTTGGGGAAATTCAACAACACATCACCGTCCAAGGCAATGATATCCACTATAGCTGGCGCAGGACCAAAGTGCAGGTTGTAATTAAGATTGAGGATTATAAGGAGTATTACGACTTTCGGTTGAAAGCCAAACAAGCTCAGGCATCACCGGTGGTTTTCAGACAACTTTAGGCCGGATATTGATGAGCCCCAACCGAAATTGGGGCTCATCATTTTGCGGATTTACGTTTTCTTATTTAAGCAACAACATCCTTTTAACTTCCTTAAAGGACCCAGCTTCAAGGCTATAGAAATAAGTGCCACTACTTAGCTCGCTGCCATCCAAATACAGATCATGTCTACCGGCAGAAAAGCGTCCGTCAGCCAGTTTTTTGACTTCACGCCCACTGATATCATAAAGAATCAGACTAACCCTGCTATCTTCAGGAAGTCCAAAGGAAATAGCTGTCCTGGGATTGAAGGGATTAGGATAATTGTCTGCCATGTAAATCTTTTCAGGAAGAAGAGGAGCTGTAACAGCAGCCTGATTTCGCCGAGCAAGGAATGTGGGATCCAATATCCCATCATTTTCACCAAAAATATACTCTGATCGAAAATAATTGGTAAGGCTACTATTTGCACAGCCAGTATTATTTAGCGGGAATGAATCTTCGTACTCAAAAAGTCCAGCAGAATTTAGTATCATAGATGCTGTTCCTCCCATGAGAGAAAATCCATCATCAAAAAGTATGGAAGATTCAAGGCTAAATTGTGCATCCATGTGGAGACCATAGTCTAATAGGCTATACTCTGTAAGCGTGCCATCGACCCGGCGGATATATACATCCTGACCAGAGTACTTATTTATTTTAAAATAGGCTAGATTGTCAGGATTGCGGTCATAGGTAATATATATTCCTGTCGCTTCATCACTATAATCATAATACTCAATTCCACCCTGGGTATGATAGGGTGTCAATCCTTCTATATCTAACGCATATGCCGATGCGCCATCCGCATAAATTCTGAAGGAAACGTCAAGGATGCCACCCGGGGTTGCTTCTTCTGAGCTACCCTCCAGATAGAACTCATCTCTGTCGCCGCTCTGTTCATCTACCCAAATGGTGTCGCAAATTTCTAGGGTGGAGATAGTTAGCACACTATCAAAATTTTCATAGGACATGCTGTATTCAGTTTCTCCTGGTGTTGGTGGAGGAATTACTTCAACGTCAAAGGAGTAACTATTATTTGTGAGATCATATTCTCCAGGGTTGGCATCAGAAATATCTACAGTAAAGGACACGGAAGCGGGCTCGTCATAACTTAGACCGGTAAATACAACCGTCGAAAGCATTCCGGCAGAGACAAATACATCTGATATTGTCATGTTCACACCATCTGCAGAAAGAGTCACATTTGCTACTGCGTCATTATCTCCCAGGAGTTCCTGGATGTTCGCATGAATACTGAAAGACTGATCCACAAAAGCAACCATGGGGCCAACATCCTCGACAATCAGATCTGGTCGCAGGGTAACCTCTACACGTGTTTTTAGTTTCACTTTATGTCGTCCAGGTCGGAATTGGGTATCGATCTTGAGTCTGGCATGCAAAGGAGCCTCGGACAGGGAGAATACAATCTGACCATTGACCAACTCTACATTCCGCTCATCGATGAGGTGACCGTGACCTTGGCCCCCCCGATCTATTTTAACTTTTAATTTTTCCAACTCTTCAGGAACAGGAAAATTTTCAGGATCACTACTTGAGATTGTAATCGTTAATTCAGTGTCCTCGGGTCCCATAAGGGCACTAACCTCCATGGTATATTCATCGTCATCATGTCCATGACCTCTACCTCCCATGACATCAGCAGGTGCTGCAATAAACAGCAGCAGCAGTACTAAGGTCAATGGAAGTTTACTTTGGGCGTTTTTGTTTTGCATAAATTGGTGCCTCCTTAAAGTGATTCCCCGGGGTACTGGCAGTCTTCTATTCGGAGCGGAAGTGATTCCCACGGATATGGGAGGAGTTCAGATAGAATATCAGAATAGACTAAGATAATTTAAGGTAATAGGCAGGTCAACGGATTAAGCGGAGGGAAAAAAGAGCATCGTTCCTTTACCTTTTAAACAACGCTAAGCTAGTATTTCAATAGGAACTACTTTAGTTTGAGAGCCTTATGAGCTTTTGGACCAGCATATTAGCCACACTTGTTTTACTCATCCTCATCACCCGATTTTTTACCATGAAAATGTATGCTCTCAAGCCCAATAAGCATGGTGATACCCCTGAAAAACTTGGCGTTACATTTGAGGAAGTCTATTTCCCCACTGAGAACGATAAATCCCTCTATGGATGGTGGATACCTGCTGCCAGCGACTCAAAACAGGCACCAACGCTTATCCTGGTACATGGCTGGAGTCGGAACCTGGGTCGTATGCTCCGATATATCCAACACCTACATCCTCTAAATTATAATCTTCTGGCTTTTGACGCGAGGCACCACGGTTCCAGCGACAGTGATGGTCATGCCTCCATGTACAAATTCGGGAGAGATGTCAAAGCGGCGGTACAATACACGCTCTCACGTGACATTGATACTGACAGCATTGGTGTTATCGGTCTATCAATTGGAGGTGCCGGTTCAACCTATGCCGCCGCCATAGAGCCCGCCGCCAAAGCTGTGGTAACAGTAGGAGCACCCGCACACCCCGTGGATGTCATGCAGTATGAATTTAAAAAGCACCATTTACCCGCTTTCATCAGATGGCTCATTTTAAAACAGATCGAAATAAAAATCGGTGTCAAATATGAAGCATTCGCTCCTGTAAATAATATTGCCAAAGCAGACGCTTCATTTCTGATCATCCATGGTGAGGATGATGTTGTGGTCCTGCCCTCTCAAGGAGAGAAAATGAATGCGGCAGCAAGGCCAGGGCAATGTGAATACTGGCCCATTTCAGGACGTGGGCATTCTGACTGTCACCATGAATCGGGTTTTTGGGAGCGCATCGACATTTTTTTTCAGACTAAATTTCAGAAAGGATAGGAAGATCATGAATTTCAAATCACGGCTAATGGCCACCTCAGTTTTATTAATTTTATCAGTTTTGCTTAGTCATTGTATTGCACCTCATAACCCGCTTGATGGCATTGATATTCCTGAGCCTGCGAATGCCGATGAGGGCTATTATTTTTTCCGGGCGGCCAGAGTCATTCGCTTCAAACAGAAAGATGAACTCTCCCAGGCCAGGTTGGATCTGGAACGGGTTATCACAGGGGATCAATACATCCTTTATCCAGAGGCTTATCCCTTTCTGGTAGAGGTTTACAATCAGCTTGAGATCAGTGATAGTTCAAGCTGGATATATCCCGAGGCCTTTGCAAAAATGGAAGCAAATCCAAAGCTTGCTGCCAAGTATACCGAGCGTTTCGAAGCCTGGCAAAAAGTCTACCCAGAATTTCCTCCAGAATTCCTGGAAAAAGATTACAAGCTCATGGATTCAGGACCAGAACCTGTGGGTGGTTTCCAACGGTTTTATCAAATCCTGGAGTACCCCGAAATGGCCCAGGAAATGAATCGAACAGGAATAAGTTGGTATGCAATTATCATTGAAGCTGATGGAACGCTTAGTGATGTTCAATTATTAAAATCCAGTTATCCTGACCTAGACGAAGCAGCCTTAAAAGCAATCAATGGCATTGACTGGGTTGCTGCCAAATACCATGAGCGGCCCGTCACCTTTCAAATCATTTTTCCAGTACGTTTTAGATTATAGATTTTTCCACCCACCAATTAAAGGGAATGAATTATGAAGTATCCACCAGAACCGTTTAGAATTAAAACTGTTGAGGCCATTGCCCGGACCACGGATTGGGAGCGGCTGGCAGTGATACAGGATGCTGGATATAATGTCTTCAATATTCCTGCAGAAAAAATCTACATCGATTTGTTAACGGATAGTGGCACCAGCGCCATGAGTGACAATCAGTGGGCTGGTATGATGAAGGGTGACGAATCCTATGCCGGTAGTAAAAATTACTTCCACTTTGAGGCAATGATCAACAAGATCTTTGGTTTCAAACATGTCATTCCAACCCATCAAGGACGTGTGGCTGAGAATCTGCTCTTCTCCACAATCCTTAAGGATCGTGAGGGTCTGGTTATCCCCAACAACAACCATTTTGACACGACTCGGGCCAATGTGGAGTACAATGGTGGGAAGGCTACTGACCTGGTCATTGATATTGCCAAAGACACCCAGATCATTGATGATTTCAAGGGCAATATTGATCTAGATAAACTAGCCAAACTCATTGACGAAGTCGGTCCTGAGAGAATTCCCATTGGCATGCTCACTATTACCAATAATTCTGGCGGTGGCCAACCCGTCTCCATGGCAAATATCCGGGGGACCTCTGAACTACTCCATAAGCATAATATTCCCTTTTATATCGATGCCTGTAGGTTTGCGGAGAATGCTTATTTCATTAAGACCAGAGAAGCTGGTTATGAGAATAAGAGCATCCTGGAAATTGCCAATGAGATGTTCTCCTATGCCGATGGTTGTACCATGAGTGCCAAGAAAGATGCCCTGGTTAATATGGGTGGTTTCTTTGCTACCAATGACGATGATCTTGCTCAGCAAATCACCAATCGTCTGATCCTGATTGAAGGATTCCCAACCTATGGAGGTCTGGCGGGTCGTGATCTGGAAGCCATTGCCAGAGGACTGGAAGAAGTCCTCCAGGAGGATTATCTGGCCTATAGAATTTCACAGGTGGAAGAACTGGGTGATAGACTCATTGAAGCCGGTGTACCCATCTTACGCCCCACTGGGGGCCATGCTATCTATCTTGATGCGAAGAACTTTTTACCTCATATCCCCCAATCTCAGTTCCCTGGTATTGCTCTCACTGTTTCCCTTTATACCCACGCTGGTATTCGAGCTGTGGAAATCGGTAGTCTCATGTTTGCCCATGATGACCCTGAATCAGGTGAGACTCTTTATCCCGATCTGGAGTTGGTGCGCCTGGCGATCCCGCGTCGGGTATACACCAATAGTCAGATGCAATATGTGGCGGAAAATATTATCGAATTGTATGAGGATAGGAAAAATATCAAGGGCTATGAGATTGAATATCAGGCCCAGGTGTTGCGTCATTTCACGGCACGTCTAAAACCACTGGGATAATCGCATATATAAAAACCCCTCACGTCCTTCGAGAGCACTTCGACAAGCTCAGTGTGACACCTCAGGAAGACATGAGGGGTTTTTATTTTTTGGGAGCCACTGTATTCGTCATCCCGAGCGGAGTCGAGGGACACAAAAACTTTTTTTATTTAAGTAGCAACAGCTTCCTGGTCTGAAGTTGGCTGCCTGCCTGGACAGTAAGTAGATAGAGACCAGCACTCACAGGCCTCCCTGACTGATTCACACCAGCCCAAACCATTTCATAGTACCCAGAATCCTGGGACTGATGATTCCATGACTGAACCTCTCGGCCATTCACATCAAATATTTTAATCTCAACATCTGAATGATCAGCCAGCTCGTATGAGATAGTGGTAGCGGGATTGAACGGGTTGGGATAGTTCTTATGAAGGGCAAACTTTCCTATCCGAAATTCAATATCTTCCAGAACAATGGAATTTGGTATATAGGCTGTTGTATAAGGAATATCAGTGAGCCGATAGTCATATTTTACGCCGGGTTTGGCGGTTTTGTCATAATAGATGTAATCCGTTCTGGAGCTGGTACTGCCCTGTCCCTGAAGACCTGGATCCTTGGTATGATCGGCGATGAATTTCCAGTCATCACTACCATTTTTGCGACGCTCAATTTTGAATCCCAAATTCTCAGTTTCACTTTCAGTAGCCCACTTCAGGACCATTTGTCCCTTGACAGTGGAAGCGTTGAAAAAAGCAAGCTCAACCGGCAGGCTGGTGTCAATAAGATCGCTTGTGGTAACTGCTGCCTTATTGGAGACGATGGCCCGCATGCGCCAGTCGCGATCTGTTAAGGCAGCCCAGCCGCCACCAAGGTCATTGGAGGAATTATTGCTAATGCTACTGGTGCTTTTCCGCAAACTGAATATACCCCCAGATGTATTGTTCAGAACAAGATGAAATGTCTCAGAGGCTAAAATGTCAACTCCGATATCCGTCAATGAAACATAATTCCAGGTATTTTTTGCCATATCAGCACAATTCATCGTCACCGTTGATCCCACTTTTGTACTTGGCACCCCACTGACATTCGTCCAGATCTCGAAAGAGACGGAGCCAGAAGCCGGGATTGTCTGATTAGGCATGAAATAAGCTCCCGTTATCTCCCCTGCATTTGTTGCAGTAAATTTCACCCCCTCCTTCACCGTGTTATCAATTAAATGAAGATCCGAAGTACCCCAAGCATCATGGGCATAAGTCTCATGATACAGTGTGGTGCCACCAATTGTATCTGCAAGCGCTTCAAATATATTTATCTTCCCATACCCCCATTTGTTATTGGGAACTGATCCTGTATAAGAATCACTGTCTGCATTATCCCGCAGGAGAGCTTTCACCTCAGATGCTGAGAGTGAGGTGTCGTAATCCAAAAGCAAAGCGACTGCTCCACTTACACTGCCTGCGGCAACACTAGTGCCCTGTTCCAGATGATATTTATCTGCTTCGATTTCGTAGGTCGAGCTCGGGGTATAATCAGTGGATGTCGTGGTAATGACCCCCTGTCCAGGAGTCATAATATCAGGTTTTTGGACCCCGCCTTCCCGGTTGGGACCATAACTGCTAAAATAGGAATGATCATCAGATTCATCAGGACTTCCAAAATTTACATAGCCTCCAGTAGACTTCCAGCGCCATCTTGCTGTGTAAGCGCCGATGGTAATAGCTGAACTGGCGGTGCCTGGAGACGTGATAGTAGAATTATGATCTCCGCCTGTGATGGTGGCGCTCATTGAACTGTAGTACAACCATGCATGATAAGTCATTGTGGAGGAAGAGTTATTGGTTAGTTGTAATGTCCAGGTACCAGCAGCCACGTGTGTTGTGGTATAGTCAGCAACGGCAAGCTCTGTCATCCTGTCTCCATTGGTATGATCAGAATCAATGATATTATTCATATCTACTATACCGTCTGTTCCAATGTATACATATCCTCCTGGATCCTGACCAGCCGTCCGCGTTTGAGTAGAGCTATTTGGAGAGACTAATGTTACGGTAACGTCATCACCATTATTCCACCATAGTTCTAACCAGAATGAATCACCACTCGTTCCTGTGTTGGATGGGACACTAATGGTAATATTCCCAGTTGCAGATGCTGCAACATCGCCGGTTACATGAATATCCTCGTTCCCAGCATTTCCCGCAGCGGCCACTGCGACGCGTCCGTCTCCTGAAGAAGTAAAAGTGTTGACGGCAGCATCGAGAGTACTGGTACCATCATGGGCATTACTCTGGCTACCCAGGCTGAGATTAACCACCACCGGTTTCCCCTCTGTAGAAGAAATTTTTTGGGCATAGGTCAGAGCATTCTTGATATCAGCATCGTCAAAACTGCCATTACCAGCTTTGACCACTACAATATCCGCTTTAGGTGCCATCCCCATGTATTTCTTAGTAGAAAGTGAAGCCCCATTTCCTGCAGCAGCTCCAGCTATTTCGGTTCCATGGCCATTGCTATCAGTTTGAAGTACAACTCCGGCTGGGGTTCCGTCAATTTCATCTTCAATTTGGGTTTTGGTATACTCAATACCATAATTGAGCCCGGCAAAGTTAGTTCCATCGCGATCTTCTGGCGTACTTGAACCAGTTGTTCCTTTTTGATCCCAAATGTATAGGATGCGACTGGTGGTTGGGGTATCAGGATCACGAAAATCAAGATGGGTAAAGTCAATCCCCGTATCTACCACCAAAATGATGACACCTGTCCCGTCATAGGCCGTACTATTTATATAACCATCCTGGACCAGATCAGCCCCAGAGAGACTTACTGCCAGATCATTTAGGGGATAGAGGACATCACCCTGGAAGACGCTGGTGACTGCGCCTAATTCAGACAATTGAAGCAATTGCTCGCGAGTTACTCTGGCCGTGGAAAAACCAGGATAGTCTGAGTTGGTTTTTATACCTGCTGCTTTAACCGCTTCAATATCGGTGCTTCGAATAGTAACAGGATATAAGACTTCCTGCGTTGGACCTTTTACTGTCCGGATTCTTGAAAGCGGAGTGTCCATTATATGTATATCTTTTGAGCTTTTCTCTACAAAAACGCTCCGTAGATCGGCTGAGAGTTTCGCCATAGAAGCTTCAGATATACTCTTTGAAAAAAGAATTCCAGGAATAATAAGAAGTAACAATGATTTAATTATTATGTTCTTCATGGAGTGTCTCCGCCCTTCAGGGGTTTTATTTTTGGTAAAAATTGATCTTAGCATCTTTTCTTTAATTTATGTCAAAGGTCATGCCAGTCATAATTTTCATCATTAAATGCCTATTTTTACTGCCTCTACCGACACTTTCAATTTAGGTGTGACAGCTCAAATTGTTAAGTAAATATTGCTTATTACTCAGTATTGTCGGATTATGGTGACAAGGTATTGCTTCTTCAGTAAGACTCCTGAATCGTGGAATAATGACCAGGACCAAAATTGTTAGTGATTTTCGAATTTCCACAGAAACAAAAAAGTGTTGTTCATAAGCCGTCTTCTTCTTGTAGTTTTAGCGCATGTTTGTCAAACGCCTCACTTCGCTACTTTTTGTTGTCTCCGCGCTCTGCGCATCAGAAACACCATATTGGATATTTCTTGAGTTCGAGGCCAGCTCATCAGAAGTAAAGCTGACTGCCTGTGCAGAGCAACGCCTGGTGTTGCGTGGATCAGAAACACCCTCTGGTAAATATGAAGTCTCAGAATCTCACCTAGACCAATTACGATCTGCAGGCTATCGAATCAGACATGCCTCCCGGTTTCTCAATGCCGTGAGTGTCATCATCGACAACCCTGATCAATTGTCAGAGTTAGAGAGGTTATCCTTTGTCCGCTCCATCACGCCTGTGGCTCAGCACCCAAGGGATGGACTCGAACCCATTTCAACTGGGAATCAACTTGTGCGAGGTTCAACTCTGGCCTATGGTGCCTCTTCTAGCCAAAACGAGATGTTGAATATCCCTCAAATCCACGATCTCGGCTATGATGGGACTGGCATTCTGGTGGGCGTGTTTGATACAGGGTTCCTCACTGAGCACCCTGCTTTTGACAATCTTGATATTCTGGCGCAATATGATTTCATTGATCAGGAAGTGGATGCCTCAGGTCCAGGACATGAACACGGTATCAATGTTCTCAGCGCCATCGCTGGCTATTATCCTGGCGAATTGATCGGTCCTGCCTATAAAGCCACCTATCTGCTGGCTCGTACCGAAGATTTCTACAGCGAATCGCGGGCAGAGGAGGACAATTGGGTAGCGGCCCTTGAGTGGGCAGACTCACTGGGTGTTGATATCATTTCTACCTCTCTTAACTATTTTGATCAATTTGACAACCCTGATGAAAACTATCCCGCTTCAGCGTTGGATGGTCAGACCACTATCAGTTCGCGTGCAACCAATATTGCAGCAGAACGGGGTATTCTGGTGGTGAACTCAGCCGGGAATGAAGGTTCTTCAGCCAGCAGCATCTGGCCCCCTTCTGACAGCCCCCATGTCTTGTCTGTTGGATCAGTTAATTCACAACAAGAAATCTCATACTTTTCTGGACGGGGACCCACCTATGATGGACGTATCAAGCCTGATGTGGTAGCTCAAGGTAGTCTGGTCTATATGGCATCTGGTTCAAATGGTTATATCCGGGGAAATGGAACATCCTTTTCAGCACCACAAATTGCAGGTCTGGCGGCCATGTTGCTCCAGGCCCATCCCAATCTCACACCAGATTCAGTCATTTCCATTTTTCAGAATCAGGGGGACAACGCCTCAACTCCCAACAATTCATATGGCTGGGGTATCCCGGATGTAACAAACCGATTCACTAAATTGAAAACTGGCAACTCAAAAAATTGCCTGATCTACCCAAATCCAGGTGGACATGGTGAGATTCGAATGGTACTCTCTGATCCTATCTCAAACCTTCCTGAGATGGCCAGGCTCTATGATATTCAAGGCCGGGAAATCGCCCAGGTTCCTTTGACTCAGGAGTCTGGAAGCATCGCAAAAATTAACATCCCATCCAATCTGTACCTGGCGAATCAGTTGTTAATCATCGCAGTGGAAACGAACACAAAAATGTACTCAGGTAAACTCATTCATCTCAAGTAATTTCTACTAAAATTCAGTCCAAATAATACTGATTTCTCCCACAGCTAAACTGTTAATAATACAATTTGTTATATACCTGTAATAAATTGTGATTCAAAAAGCTTGATTTAGCTTCCTCTGCCGTCTATGTTCATGGGTAAGTCTCAATGCAGACGAACATATGGATGTGGCGTCTATAAGTTTGGAGTAACACATGAGAACCACTCACATCCTCTTGAGCATTCCCCTATTTTTCACGCTTTGTTTTGCCAGTATTTCTTCACAACCACTTGGTGCCCTGGATGATCAGGGACGACCACTCTGGGAAGAGAAACAGGTCATGGTTAAGCTAACAAAAAATATTTCCGGGCTTGACCATGGTCGCTCAATGTCCCGTACCGGGATGAGGCCGTTGGATAATCTTTTTGAAATCCATTCAGTCCAAAACATTAAACAACAGTTTGCTCAAAACCCCAAACTCATGCGATCGGACCTTCCAGACCTGACCAGAATTTACCTCCTTGAAACCAGTGACGAAACCAATCTTAACCAGCTGATTGCCGACCTGAAAAAAACCCCTGGAGTGGAATACGCTGAAGGAGTTGCACGATATTATTTTGAAGCTATACCCAATGATACGCTTTACTCACATCTGGCACACCTGCCCCAAATTGGAGCCGAAGAAGCCTGGGATATCCACAAGGGCGAAGACGGGACAACTGAAGTGGTTATTGGAATTGTAGATAGTGGTATGGATTGGGATCACGTCGATCTTGTTGACAATGTCTATAACAACCTGGGTGAAGATGCAGATGGGGATGGCCACACCATCGAGTTTATCGAGGGTGAGTGGGTATTCGATCCAGGTGATGAAAATGGTATCGATGATGATTCAAACGGTTATGTCGACGATTTTATTGGCTGGAATATCTATGCTGATAGTGAGGGGAATGAAAATAATGATCCGGCAGATGCACTTGGTAACTATCACGGAACCCACGTTGCAGGACTCGCTGCTGGTGTCACCAATAACGGATCAGGCATAGCATCCATCGCCTGGAATGTCAAAATAATGGCAACCAGCCATGGCTTTGAAAATGATGGAGGGCATGTCTATAACGCTTTTCAGGGAATTATTTATCATGCTGAGAATGGGGTAGATATCATCAATAATAGCTGGGGAGGGAATTCCTATACAGTAGCTGGGCAAGAAGTTATCGAGTATGCCCTTGGTTTAGGATCAATTATCATCGCCTCAGCCGGAAATAGCGGTGGGAATTACCCCCACTACCCCAGCGATTATCCCGGTGTGGTGAGTGTCGCTGCAGTCGATGATTTTGACTACAAAACCAGCTATTCCAATTTTGGTGCTGGAGTGGATATTAGTTCTCCCGGAGGTTCTTTTGGTGGGCTGCTCAGCACCTATCCTGGAGATGATAGCTATACTCATTTATCAGGGACATCCATGGCTGGTCCACTGGCTGCAGGTGCCCTGGCTTTATTAAAATCCTACCAACCTGGATGGTCAAATGCTGAGTTATTGTATCAGTATCTTGCCAGTGCAGATGGAATTGACGATTTGAACCCCTCCTATGCTAATTTCATGGGTCATGGTCGAGTCAATGCCTACAGAGCATTAAGTGATGTTAACCCTTCCCTCCCCAATGAAATGCGTCTGGCGCTACATGAAGTATATTCTACTAATCCAACATTCTTAGATGAAGAAATTCTTCCTGGTGATACGACGACCCTGAGTTTCAACATACGCAACTATGCCATCTTTGCAGATGATCCTGCGGCGAGCATAGCTCTGATTTCAACAGACCCGACCATTCAGATATCTCCCTCCTTTATCACAGCAGAATTGGTTGCTGATGCACATACACTGGTTGACGGATTTCAGGTTGTCATCGGAGCAGAAACCTCTTCTCAGATAGCTGAACTTACACTCCTGATTAATCCCTCACAGGGCAGCATCTCTACCGGTGCATCTTTGCCCTTTTCCATTACCATTAATAGTATCCAGGTTGTTGAAGAAAGTGTCAGCGCTGAACTTGAATTTGGACAGGATGGTGCAGGCTACCTAACAGTTACCAATGGTGGCTTGGAAGATATTGACTTTACGGTCAAAGCACTCGATCCATTCTCCCGTCCCTCAGCATGGCACCCTACCGACTACAATGCCTATGATGGAGAATCCTGGTACTGTGGTGATGACTACATGCATATGTATGGAAATTATGATTGCCAGATTTTTGAAATACCTGTGTTTGATTTAAGGGAATCAACCAATCCAACATTTTCATTTATGGCAAATTGGGATATCGAAGAACCCTCACAAAGCCCACCATGGGACGGATGGGACGCTGCCAATGTGTGGGTTTCCACAGACGGTGGTCTCAATTATGAACCGATCTATCCAGATTTTCCAGCCTACAATTGCGAAAGTGTTTACAGTTTTGAGCTGTGGTTTGATGTTGACTCAATTCCTGGTTGGGCTGGCAATAATGGCGGTTATGAGCCTGTCCAGTTCGATCTATCTGAATATCGGTCTGAATTTACCACATTGAGGATTATGCTTTCTTCTGATCCAAATCAAGGAGCAACTGGATTCTTCATGGATGACTTAAATGTATCGGACGACCATGGTACAATCTGGGAAAATAATGGTCGTGAAGACTTCAGGATTCGTCATAATGCCATAAACTATTATGAAACATTCTCCACCTGGTTTGACTTTGACGATGACGAATTGACCATTGCAGCCGGCCAATCGATTGAGGTACCGTACACCATGGAAACTTCAGGTCTCACACTGGGAGGATACTCTGCGGATCTCGTGTTTACGACTGCTGACCTCATTCCAATTGCCACGCTTAAAAGCGAGTTGCTGGTCACACCCCCCACCTACGATCTTGGGATCAGAAATTATACCATCTCTGGTGATTCATTTTATGGTTCATATCGAGTGGCCAGCCATGATACCTTATCCATCATTCTAGACAATTATGGAAGTGAAGATGCCTGGGACTTTTTAATTCAAGCAGTATTGACCTTTGAGGAGGAAGCAGTTTGGTCTGACTCAATTGCGGTTGCTGTTTTAGCGAGTGGTAATTTCCGGGAATTCACCTTCGATCCATACTTTGTTAACGTCGAGGGTGATCTGGTTTTAAGTATAGACGTTATTAATTTTGAGGAAGATGTGAATGCCTTCAACAACAGTATTCATGAAAATTTTGATGTTGAAACGGTTGTTGATCGATTCTGGCATTACTATCGGCCGAACTTATGGGATTATGATAGTTGGGATTTCTCTGAGTCGTCAGGATATCAAGATGGTCAATCCATGCACTGTAGTGGCGGCGTGACTCCTTATCTTCCCAACATGGATAATTCTCTCACTTACCTTCCTGGCATCGAAGTAGGAATAATGGAAAGTCTGGCAATAAAGTACAGAACCCTTTATCAATTGGAGGATGGTGTAGACGTGGGAACCTTTGAGGTGAGCACTGATCAAGAAAATTGGACCACGTTGAATTCCCACACAGGAACAGCTATCAGCTGGAGTCGTCATGAGATTGACCTTACTGAATATTGTGGCGGTGAAACGGAGAAACTGTGGTTTAGATTTCATTTTGTGTCTGATGCGGAAAATGAAATGATGGGATTTTTCGTTGACCATATAGAGTTCCTGGTCCCAGGTGTGGTATCAATAGATGAGAAAGCAGCTCTACCTATTGAATTCACAGTAGCCCAGAATTTTCCCAACCCCTTCAATCCAAGCACATCAATCCGTTTTGCCCTACCTGAAATGGCTACGACGCATTTGAAAATCTTTGACATCACGGGTCGTCTGGTAAAATCACTGGAAATGGCCAATGTTCCTGCTGGCTGGAACGAAGTCGTCTGGAATGGGCTTAATAATGGTGGAGAACAAACTCCTGCTGGCGTTTATGTCGCTCGCCTGGAAGCCGTATCTCATAGTCAGTCTATCAAGATGGTGTTACTCAAGTAACTCTATTCCTACGATTGATCATTAAAAAAACGGGCTCCATTATAGGAGCCCGTTTTTTTTATCTAATTGCTTTGATTAATTGGCTGAGTTTACGTTGCCTTCAAGATTATTGCCACTTAAAACTTCCACGCGGATTGCTTTTTTCCAGACTTCTTCAAAGGCTTCCACCAGAACCTGACAAAAGCCCTCATCCTCCACATAGAGCATAAAGAAATTAGCTGCGTTGATTGAGTTGGATGGTAGACCAGCCAGAACTCGCTTGCCATCGAAAATAAACAGTTTTATGGGTAGACTGTCTGTGACGCGCATCAGGTCATTTTCGCTGAGTTTTTCCCATTCCTGATTGATGCCTCCAAGGTGTTCTAGACTGAATATAGATCGAAGCGTTACCCCTCGATCAAGGGCTGCCTGTTGGGCTTCGAATTGGACTTTCCGGGTAGCTTTGGTGGTTGCAGCAATGGGAGGTCGCACATATGCAAGAACTTCCTCCTGGACCTCATTCATCAACTGTAAATATCTGTTATGGATGTTGGCTGCATTCCTGATAATCTCCACAGAATTCAGCGATGGACCTGCCCCGCCGGCTATAAATTTATCCTCAAGTCTATCAAAAATTCCATTGGCTTTTTCAACGCGATTTAAATGCTCTGAATCCCACTCCCTCTGCAGGGTTGCTTTAACATCTTTAGGATTCAGGGCGGTGAAGAACCGGTTACGCCCCTCCATCCTTTCATTACACAGACCGTGTACAACCATGCGACTTAGAATTGAATAAATTTTTGATCTTTGAACGCCTGTAAGGCGATGCATTTCATTGGCCGTTACCTCACCGTATTCCAGCATAACTAAATAGAGCTTTGCTTCTCTCTCAGAGATACCCAGATCAGTCAATTCCCGCAAATTAGTCTCGCTTGTTGCCACAATTACATCCCTTACTTTTGCTGATCACAATTTCGGCTATAGAATAATTAATTCTCAGGAGTATTCAATGACGGAGATGGAGTTTGAGATTTGTGAGTATTTAACAACCCGCTTGAGAAACGGGTGCGTAGCTAGAATCTGGGATTGAAATTTAGCTATTGGGACTTAATTGATGTTCCATGGCGATAGAATTAATTTCGGCACCCTTAAAATGTTCAATAGGCACAGCCCGTTCCCAGACCTCTTCAAAACTTTCTACCAGTACTTTGGTAAAACCTGGATCATCGATATAGAGCATGAAAAAACTGGAATTATTATTCTCCGCTGCAGTAGGTAGACCGATATACGATATCCGTCGATCAAAGAGAAACATTTTTACTGGAAGACTCTCTACCACTCTCATTTTATCGTTTTCACCGAGAGTTTCCCATTCGAATTTGAGGCCAGTTAAATGCTTTAAGCTGAAAATACCGCGCTGCACGACCCCCCGCGAAAGGGCTTTGATTTGAACTTCTTTTTGAAGGTCATGTGAGCGTTTGGTTGTGGCCGCAATGGGTGGTCTCATATACCCGAGAATTTCGGATTTACTCTCATTGACCAGCTGTAAATACCTGTTGTGAATATTGGCGGCGTTTCTGATTAACTCAACTGCATTCAGGGCTGGCCCAACGGCTGTTGAATTAAAGGTTTCTGATAATTTTTCGAATAGGGAGTCTGCTTTTTCAAGCTTTACTGAATGTGCCGCGTCCCATTCACGGATGAGGGTGTCTTTTACAGTTTTGGGACTCAGCGCAGTAAAAAACCTGTTACGCCCTTCAATGCGTTCAGTACACAGGCCGTGAACCACCATTCTGCTGAGTATGGAATACATTTTGGATCTCTGAACACCTGTGAGGCGATGTAAATCGTTGGCATTGACTTCGCTATATTCAAGCATGACGATATAGAGCTTGGCTTCCCGTTCCGAGATTCCCAAGTCCATGATGTCTCTGATATCAATCTGGGTCATGCTTACTTTCCTGATGGGTTTTGTTAAAATGAGGGGGGCAACTAAGCCCCCCTCAAACGGTCTTATCTCAACACTGGAGGAAGATGTGGCGTCTTATTAATTCCAGGCGAGGACCTTCACATTTTGAGACTTAACGGAGGTAAGTCATTTTCCTTGTTTCAGAGAAGTTACCAGCCTGCATGCGATAGATATACATACCGGTGGAAACTGATTCGCCCTGAGTATTCAATCCATTCCAGACCACCTGATGGTACCCGGCAGACATGGATGATTCAACGAGACGTACGATTTGACGACCACTCAAGTCATAAACCGTCAGTGTCATTTCTGAGGCTTCTGGCAGACTGAAGTTAATCTGTGTACTTGGGTTGAAAGGATTGGGATAGTTTTGATCCATGGCGAATGATTCTGGAAGTGCTGCATTGTCAATGTTCACAATGGTTGCCATGACAGCATCACTTGCATCTCCAAGATTCTCATGGATATCAAGACCGGCTACTGAGTAGTAGTAGGTTCCTGGTACAGAATGATCAATACTGGCATCAACATATTCAGTTGAAGCACTCTGGCCAATTTCTACACCATCTGTCATTTCGCTATTGGTTCCGCGATAAATGACATAATAGCCAAGATCATTGATATTTACAGGATCCCAGCTGATAACCACATCATTACCCACAATTGCCTGGGCCACACCATTTGGTACTGGAGGTGCAATATCGTCTGTGGAGTAACCAGAAGCTACTTCACTGATAAAGACATCTTCGCCAAGGGCAGCAATGACACGATAATCCTGTGAGTTAGTTGCACCATCATCGGTTGAGTTATGAAGTGTGTTAATCAGTACATTATACTCGTTTGAACCATAAGCCGCAGTGTTACCAACAGCTACCCACTCTTCACCAATCAAGGTTTCAACAGTGTAGAGTTCATTGGTCATGTCACCCAGAATATCAAAACCAGAGGCTGCAAAGTTTACGACAACTTTGCCACCCTGATCTTCAGGAACGTCTGATACGGCGATGATAGCAGGTTCGTCCATGAGACGACGTACTTCATAAGGCATTGAAACTGTTTCAATGGATTCGTCAGCGCCATAGAGGGAGACAACACGATATTTATAGTAGCCACCTTCAGTGATGTCATGATCATAATCATCATCAGCATAGTTGTTAGCCAGTTCTGTCCACTCACCCCAGGTACCACCATAAGGCATATAACTCACATCCAGGCGATATGTGTAGGCGTGTGGCATCACATTTTCCCACTCGAGCTCAAGTGTGGCTGGAATGACATGATTGTCATTATCGTAACCGATCTCAAGATGTACTGGAGGAGCAACATCAGGGAGAACAACCCAGTGATAACGGGCTTCCCAGAAATCATTCTGCCAGTTCAAAAATAGTTTTTTACCTGTTGTATCTGCAGCTAAAACCTGAACCAGGTTAAAAGGTCCGGTTCCTGGCTCTGGAGCTTCAAGACCCAGTGCTTCCATTGCATAACCAACACTTTTTGCGCCACCTTCTGCGTGCCACATCCAGGCATGCATGGGACCACCCCAAGGACCACCGGCTTCCTGGAAAAGACCAAAGGCAGTACCATCGTTGGCAACAGATCTTGCACCGGCGCCTCCAAGCATTCCTGGTAGACCAGCCATTTGAGTGGTTGTAATCACACCGTCAACATTGGTCATCATATAGGTAGGTTGACCATTAAAAGTGAACTGTCCAGCACCAGTAATGTATTCCCCATTGGCACTAATTCTAGTCTGGCTCATGTCGACAATTGGGGAGTCGAGACGCGTCGTGTCATAGGTACCTGCTTCATTCTGAGTCCAGATAAAAGGATAGTTTGTCCAACCAATTTTGCTACTACCAACAAGAATAGATCCATCACCACTCAGTCCGACAATATTAGAACCACTTTCCAGTCCTGGCAAATCCATATCAAGACGCATACTGTCCAGGTGATAAACAAAGGGTACATCAAAATTTGTATCATTTCCCCAATCGTTGGTATCTGCATAAGCCATAGTTCCAAAAATAACGTTCCCGTTATCACTAATGAGTTTGGCCTTGCTGAAATTCATACTGCCATAGGCTAAAGAGTCATCAAGGATTCCGCCCAGGGGTTTCCATTCTCCCCATGTAGCAGCATCTGCGATGGAAGCAATAGTGGCATTGAAGAGTGTATCTGGTATGGTGTCTCCATCAGCATCGTACTCAAAATAATCCCAGGTAAAACTACCTACGACACTACCGTTACTTGCAATTGCATTTGCTTCGCTTACCTGACCACCGCTGCCCTGCCAGTTTGTACTTCCCCATGATCCAGGCCAGTAATTGTCACCGTTCACAAAGTGGGAAGTTTGATGCCGGACAACTTTTTTCAGATTGTATTCGTCACCCTGCATTTTATTACCAAGTATGTATGTCCCGGCTGCGTCCATCTCCCAGGGACCATACTGTCCATCATCCGGTACGTAGATCATATCAGAAATATCAATTGCTTCAACCAACTGAGCCTGAAGACTCACAGAGGCAATCAATAAGAATACGATCACTAACCATGGTTGCTTTTTTCTCATAAACACTCTCCTTTTTCTCTTGCCGTAAGAATTACGGGTAAATCATTTAAAATAAATTACCGCAAATTATATTCCCCCCGAGGGGGGACTACAACTATTTTTTTTAAAATTATAAAATTTATTTTATCTCCCATTCTGTTCATTATTCACACGATTTAATTGATTTGTTAATGAAACATTTCAACCATAAATACTATAATAATAATAATATAACGATAATTTGTAATTCACCTGCTACTGTAAACATTCATCCTATTTCCAAATATCAGCTCTAGTCCAGAATGAATAATATTTTCAATAAATGTTTTCTTTAGCCCCCCCCGGGGGGTAACTAACACTTGCAAAGCGACTAATCGGGTATTTAATTTCGCGGAGTGTTGATATTAAGGTTCTTATTTAGCAATAAAGGATGCCTAAAATGAAATCAAAGTCATTGAAACTAATTATCCTAAACCTGCTGGTGATACTGTCGACTGCAATTGCAGACCCAGAGATAGTCAAATTTACTACCGTAGGCGGGCTCCTGGATCAATGGGGTGGGAGCATGATGTGGTCCAATAGCGATGGGACCATCTTTGGAGGAAGTAACTACTTTGGTGGCGGCTTTACCTGGACTGAAGCAGATGGGATAGAAAATATTGGTGGTCACTATATTCGTGGGATGGACAACAATGGTCTCATCGTTGGTGAAACCTATTTTCCAATGATCATGGGTGATACCCTTACTGACGTAGAAGCCGCAGCCTATTTTGATGGTGAAGAGTGGGTCATGATGGGTCCCATTCAGGGAACCCAACCCTTTGACCCCTATCACTATCAGGGCGCATGGGCGATTGCTGCCGATACGATGATTATTGCCGGCATGTACTGGCATGAAAATTTTAGGACCACTGCGTTTGTCTGGACACCTGAAGATCCTGACGGTGAACTACTCCCTGACAATGGTTTACTTCTGAGTAGCCGACCCAACGATATGAATTCTGATGGCAGCGTCATTGTTGGCTGGGCAGCTGTGGACGAGGATGGGCAATATACTGATCGGGCAGCCCATGCCTGGTTTCTCAATGACCTGACTGGCCAATATGATCTGGCCTTCCTTGGTGCTTTGGGTGGCCATGAGCCCTGGGTTGGTGGAGAAGCGTACGGGGTTAGCCCTAATGGAGAGCTGGTGTGTGGTTGGTCACCCAGTGCCATGTTTATCTGGTCTGAGGAGACCGGAATGCAAGATCTTGGCTACTTGCCCGGACATAATCCAGAAACCGCTGGTGTTATCCCCATGGATATTATTGACAATGGCACTGCAGTTGGTTTCGCCCAACCCCAAACCTGGGTCTGGACCCGCGAAGCAATCATTTATACTCCAGAAAGTGGAATCATTACTCTGAAAGACAGTTTGGAGAGCCTTGGGCTGGAGGATGATTTTGAAGATTGGGGCTTTTTCCAGGCCAATGGAATTTCAGATGATGGACGCTTCATTGTAGGTTCTTGTGCAGGGTTAGATGGGATATTGACCCCATTTGTATTGGAGTTCATCCCCCCTTCTGCGCCCACAGATTTGATGTCAGAATTATACAATGATGATCTGGGTCCCCGAATCTTTCTAAGCTGGACTGACGATCCCTCAAATAATGAGTTTTCCTATCATCTCCAGCGTAGAGTCATCATTGCCGATTCCACAAGCGAATGGGCAACACTGGCTCATCCTGATTCAGCAGACAATATGTACACGGACACCGAAGTCTACTTTGCCAATGGCGTGGAGTGGGAATATCGCTTACGAGCTGAAAACCCTGTAGGGGAATCAGAATGGCTGGAGATAATGACAGCGTCCAGTACAGACAGAATGGTATCTGGTCTTCCAACCGAGTTCAGTATTACCGGAGCCTATCCCAATCCTTTTAATCCCAGCACGACGATCAACTATGAGGTCCCACAACAGATGCAGATTAAAATTGCTCTGTACTCTATTACTGGGACTGAGCTAGCTGTCCTACGCGAAGGACAGCTAACAGCTGGAAATCACAATCTTGAGCTCGATATGGGCGAGTACAGCTCTGGTGTCTATCTCGTCCGGATTATCAGTGGTGATAAGATGGATGTTCAAAAACTTACCCTCATTAAATAAGTATAAGGCTATTAGAAAAATGTTATTGAAAAAAATGGTTTTGCTTTTTGCCGTTGTGGTCTCAGCCCTGTTTGCTGAAGATCCAGAAATTGTAAGATTTTCTGTTGTAGAGAACTTCCCTGACCCATATGGTGGTGGTTTCTGGTGGACAAACAGTGATGGGTCCCAACACGCCGGCGGCTACTATTTCGGAGGGGGGTTCACCTGGACTGAGGATGGAGGTCTCAACCACGCCGGAGGATATGCCATCCGGGGCATGGACAACAATGGTGTCCTGGTCGGTGAAACATCCTTCCCCATGATCATGGGCGACACATTGACAGACGTTGAAGCGGCTGCATACTATGATGGTGATGAGTGGATTATGATAGGACCCATTCAGGGTACCCAGCCTTTTGATCCATACATGTACCAGGGAGCCTGGTCTATCGCAGCTGATACCATGATCATTGCTGGTATGTACTGGCATGAGAACTACAGAACCACTGCCTTCGTCTGGACCCCAGAAGATCCCGATGGTGAATTACTTCCAGACAACGGTCTGGATTTGAGTAGTCGACCCAATGACATGAGTGCCGATGGAAGTGTCATTGTTGGATGGGCTTCAATCGAGGTTGATGGACAGTATACTGATCGTTCTGCCCATGCCTGGGTTCTCAATGAGGAAACGGGTGAGTATGATTTGAACTTCCTTGGGTTCAACGGTGATCAAGGTGGTTGGGTTGCTGGTGAAGCATACGGGGTAAGCCCCAATGGTGAACTTGTCTGTGGTTGGTCCCCCAACTCCATGTTTGTCTGGTCTGAAGAAACAGGTATGCAGGACCTTGGTTTTGCACCAGGTCACAATCCAGAAACCGCCGGTGTGATTCCCATGGAGATCATCGATAATGGTACAGCGGTGGGATTCGCCCAGAACCAGACCTGGATCTGGACTCGTTCAGCGATTATCTACACCCCGGAGAACGGAATATCATTTCTTAAAGACAGCCTGCAGGTATTGGTTGATGATGATGATTTTCTTGAAGATTGGGCATTGTTTCAGGCAAATGATATATCCGATGATGGACGAGTTATTGTAGGGTCCGGTGCTGGACTCAGTGGCATCTTAACACCTTACATGATTGAATTCATCTATCCAGAAGCGCCCCTGGATTTAATCTCAGAAATATACAATGACGCAGATGGTACCTGGATCGACCTCAGCTGGACTGAATATCCCAACAACAATGAGTTTAATTATCACCTCCAACGTCGTGTGACCATTCAGGATTCCACAAGTGAGTGGACTACCTTGGCCTTCCCAGACTCCAGTCACACCACCTATCGTGATGGCGAGATCTACATCTCCAACGGTGTGGAATGGGAATATCGGTTGAGAGCTGAGAATCCCGTTGGTGAATCTGAGTGGCTGGAAATCATGACAGCTTCAAATATTGATGAAGACCTTAAGGAGTTACCCTCAGAATTCAGCATTATTGGTGCTTATCCCAATCCCTTTAATCCCAGTACGACCATCAACTATTCAATTCCTGAACGAATGAATACCCAGGTGGTTCTCTACTCAGTTACGGGAAGTCAGTTAGCTGTTCTCAGTGACAAATTGGAGGAACCAGGTGTTCACAATCTTCAGCTTGATCTGAGCGGCTACAGTTCAGGGGTATATCTGGTCCGGATTATCAGTGGAGATAACATGGATGTTCAAAAACTGACACTCATCAAATAAAAAGGGTCTCATATCACTAATGATACGCTCTTCATTTGTAGTTCTGCTTATGGCTGCCTGCTCTTTTTTACAGGCTGAGGATCCAGAAATTGTAAAATTCACCATAGTTGGCGACCTCCTTGACCCCTGGGGTGGACAAATGAATTGGGTAAGTGAAGACGGCAGTCTTTTCGGGGGTACCAATTATTTTGGTGGTGGTTTCCGTTGGTCTGATGAGGCTGGGCTTGATCCTGTTGTCAGCTCAGCAATTCGCGACATGGCAAATGACGGAACGTTAATCGGTAGCAATTACTTCCCTATGCTCCTTGGTGATACGTTGATTGAAGTGAATGCCGCCAGCTATCATAATGGTGAAGAATGGATTATGATTGGTCCTATTGCCGGAACACTCCCTGATGATCCGAATTTTTATCAAAGCGCCTGGGCCATTGCAGCAGACACAATGATCATTGCCGGGATGTACTGGCATGATAATTCTAGAACCACTGCCTTTGTCTGGACTCCAGACGATCCAGATGGTGAACTACTTCCAGACAACGGCTATATGGCCAGTAGTCGTCCCAATGACATGAGTGCTGATGGAAGCGTCATTGTCGGTTGGGCACAGGTTGATTCTGGAAATATCCAGGTCGGTCGGGTGGCTCATGCATGGTTTCGTAATGAGTTGACGCAAGAATATGAATTAACATTTCTAGGTGCACTCGGTATGGATGAAGGATGGTGGGGTGGTGAGGCTTATGGCTGCAGTGAAAACGGAAAGATTATAGTAGGCCGATCTGGTCCCAGAAAAATGTTTGTCTGGACTTCCAGTGATGGGATGGTAAACCTTGGAATCGCACCCGGACATGATCCAACCCGGGCCAGCGCTACCGGAATGGCAGCTTCCTCTGATACAACCATTGTTGGTTTTGCACGACCCATACATAGTGAATGGGGACGTACTGCTATTATTTGGACCGAGGAAAGTGGAATCATCTTTTTAAAGGATAGCCTAGAGAGTCTTGGTCTTGAGGATGATTTTGAAGACTGGGAATTACTCCAAGCCAGTTCAATCACTCCTGATGGTCGTTTTATTGTTGGAAGTGCATTAGGTCTGGCTGGAATCATGCAACCTTTCATTCTCGAGTTTATACCTCCCTCAGCTCCAACAGATTTAGCCTCAGAGCTTTATAATGATGCGGATGGTCTTAGAATCGAATTGAATTGGTTTGATGATCCGAGCAATAATGAGTTCAACTATCACCTTCAACGTAGAGCAATTATTGCAGACTCAACCAGCGACTGGACCACTTTGGCACATCCTGATTCATCCGAAAACATGTATACTGACACAGAAGTCTATTTTGCCAATGGTGTTGAATGGGAATACCGTCTCAGAGCGGAGAATCCCGTCGGTGAGTCTGACTGGGTAGAAATCATGACTGCATCAAGCACGGATGAAATTGCTACGGGACTTCCACCGGAGTTTAGCATTACCGGAGCTTATCCCAACCCTTTCAATCCAACCACTACCATCCAATATGACATTCCTAAACTAATGCAGACCAAAATTGCCCTATACTCCATTACTGGGACAGAGCTAGCTGTCCTTCACGAAGGACAGCTAACAGCCGGGAATCATAATCTTCAGCTTGATTTGAGTGGCTACAGTTCAGGTGTTTATCTGGTCCGGATTATCAGTGGTGATATGACGGATGTTCAAAAACTTACTCTTATTAAATAGTACGTAGGAATGGAAAATTTGAAAAAAATAAAAACTCTTGTTCTGCTTTTGACGATGAGCTCATTGTTGCAGGCAAATGACCCGGAAATTGTAACATTCACAACTGTTGATGGTCTGATAGATGGCTACGGTGGTAGCCTATTTCACCCAAATGCTGATGGATCAATGGTTGCAGGACGCTATTATTGGGGTGGTGGCTTTATCTGGACCGAGGATGAAGGCGTTGAACATATCGGTGGCTATTCAATCCGCGGGATGGATCGAAACGGCTATGTCGCAGGTGAAATGGCATTTCCTATGATGATGGGGGATACCATTACTGACGTAGAGGCAGCCTGCTACTGGGATGGTGAGGACTGGGTGATGATTGGTCCTATTCAAGGGACGCAACCATTTGACATTTTGCATTACCAGGGAGCCTGGGCTATTGCTGCAGACACGATGATTATTGCAGGGATGTACTGGCATGAGGAAAATTATAGGACCACAGCGTTCATCTGGACACCCGAAGACCCAGATGGCGAATTTCTTGAGGACTATGGACTGGATCAAAGCAGCCGCCCAAATGACATCAGTGCTGACGGAAGTGTCATCGCTGGATTCGCCTCCCAGGGTGACCCCGGTGTTAATTTTGTTAGTCGCTCAGCCCATGCCTGGATCAGAGATGATGCGACAGGTGAGTATGAATTTACCTTTCTCGGTGCGTATAATCCAGATGTGAGCGCTGAGGGTGAAGCTTATTGTGTCAGCCCTAACGGCGAGTACATCAGTGGCTGGTCCTGGGGTGCCATGTTTATATGGACAGAGGAAGATGGCTTCCAGATAATTGGATACCATCCTGACCATGACCCATCAACTGCCAAAGTTACTACGATGGACATTAATGACCAGCAGACCGCTGTTGGCTTTGCTGCAGCAGTCGCCTGGGAAGCTGGACGTGAGGCAACCATTTATACACTTGAGAGTGGAATCGTATTTCTCAAGGACAGTCTTGAATCTCTGGGCCTTGAGGATGAAATCGAAGATTGGTACTTTTACCAGGCCAATGGGATTTCTGATGATGGTCAGGTCGTGGTTGGCTCTGCAATCGGTCCCAGTGGATTTCTGACACCCTTTATCGTAAAATTTATTCCACCAACAGCACCTTATAATTTGAGTTCTCAGGTACTGAATGATGAGGATGGAGAAAGAATCGAACTCTTCTGGGATGATGAACCCACTAACAATGAATATACCTATCACCTGCAACGACGTATGACAAATGCGGACTCTACAAGCAACTGGTCCACCTTAGCCTATCCTGACTCCAGCCAAAGCGAGTATGTAGATACCGACATCTATCTTGCAAATGGTGTGGAATGGGAATACCGTCTACGGGCGGAAAACCCTGTGGGAGAATCTGAATGGGTTGAAATCATGACGGCATCTAGCACCGAAGACATTGCTTCAGGACTTCCAACAGAGTTAAGGATTTCCAGTGCTTTTCCCAACCCCTTTAACCCTACTACAACCATACAGTATGGTATCCCTGAACAAATGCAGACCAAAATTGCCTTGTACTCCATTACTGGGACGGAGCTAGCTGTTCTTCACGCAGGACAGCATTCACCCGGAAATCACAATCTTCAGCTTGATATGAGTGGCTATAGTTCTGGCCTTTATTTGGTCCAGATCATCAATGGTGATAAAATGGATGTACAAAAAATTACATTGATAAAATAATATAGAGGACCCAGATACAATGAATATGAAGCATTTTCTGATCTCACTCATGATCCTCACATCTGCACTTTTCGCAGACGACCCGGAGATTGTGAGATTTACCACCGTCGATGACCTCCCAAGTCAATGGGGTGGCGGTATGGCGTACGTCAACTCAGATGGAACCCTTTTTAGCGGTCGCTATTATTTCCCGGGAGCATTCAGTTGGACGCCTGATGGGGGAACAAGACACCTGGGCGGCGGTTATGCCCGAGGGATGAGCGATGATGGTGTGGTAGTGGGTACTGCTGCTTTTCCAATGATGATGGGTGATAGCTTGACCGATGTCGTGGCTGCAGCCTACCACGAACCAGATGGTGAAGCGTGGGTCATCATTGGACCCATCGAAGAGCAGGAGCTCTTTCATTCCGGGTATTATTCATCCGCATGGAGCATTGCAGCAGACACCATGATCATATCAGGCATGGCCTGGCAACCGAATTACCGCACGACAGCATTCCTCTGGACACCAGAAGATCCTGATGGTGAATATCTCCCCGATTATGGCCTGGAGCATAGCAGTAGACCCAATGATATGAGTGCTGATGGATCTGTCATTGTTGGCTTCGCTTCAATGGAGCTAGAAGGCCAGTATACCGATCGGGCAGCTCACGCCTGGTTTCGTAATGATACCACAGGAGAGTATGATCTAACTTTTCTAGGGGCGCTGGGTGGGTATTACCCAGAGGTAGTTGGTGAAGCTTATGGCGTCAGTCCCAACGGTGAGCTGATCTGTGGTATCTCGCCAAATCGCTTGTTCATCTGGTCCGAAGAAACTGGAATTGTAGAACTTGGAGTAATGGAGGGATATGACTTATTAGGATCTGGGGTATACCCCAGTGCAATTACAGATGACGGAACTATTGTTGGGTTTGCCCGGGAAAACCTTTCTTCACCCATGAGCGATGCCATTATCTATACTCCAGAAAGTGGAATCATCTTTCTGAAAGATAGTCTGGCAAATCTCGGCCTGGAAGATCAGTTCGCAGATTGGTACTTCGATTATGCATTTGATATCACCAATGATGGACGAATCATCGTTGGAACGGCATTTGGATTGGCTGGTTTTCTCACCCCTTTTATTCTCGAATTCATTCCACCTACAGCTCCAACAGACCTTATGTCAGAACTCTATAATGATGAAGATGGCTCAAGAATTGAATTGACCTGGACAGATGATCCAACCAATAATGAATTTTCATATCATCTACAAAGAAGGGTGACTATTGCCGATTCAACTGGCGAGTGGTCGACTCTAGCTTATCCTGATTCTGCAGAAGCCATGTTTACAGATACCGACGTTTATTTTGCCAATGGCCTAGAATGGGAGTATCGTCTGAGAGCTGAAAATCCTGTGGGCAATTCAGATTGGATTGAGGTGCTGACATATTCTAGCACCGACAGAATCGCCTCTGGTCTTCCCATGGCATTCAGAATTACTGGGACCTATCCCAATCCCTTCAATCCAACCACCACAATCCAATACGAGATTCCAGAGCAGATGCAGACTAAAATTGCTCTATACTCCATCACCGGGACAGAGCTAGCTATACTTCGCGAAGGACAGCTATCAGCTGGAAATCACAATCTTCAACTCGATATGAGTAGTTACAGCTCCGGTCTATATCTGGTGGGTATTATCAGTGGCGATAGGATGGATGTTCAAAAATTAACGCTTATAAAATAGTCAATCTTCCTTCGTCTGGTTGACGCATCGAAAAGGCTCCAATTATGGAGCCTTTTTTATGCTTCAAAAAAAGCCCAGATAAACGTACCCGGGCTTTTTTACTAAACGTCTAGGATTGATTACTTCAGATAAGCCAAGCGCTTGACCTCACGTTGCATACCAGATTCCAGTACATAGAGATAGGTTCCAGCACTCAAGGTTCCAGGGTGAAACTGAATTGAATGTAGCCCTGCGTTGTACCGTTCATCCACCAGACTGGCTACCCTCGCACCTGTTATATCATAGATATTCAAGGAAACATGTCCTGCAGTTTCCAGGACAAACTCGATTGTGGTGCTTGGGTTGAATGGATTAGGGTAATTTCTGCTCTGCAATGAATGCTGAACATTTGTCATCGTAGGATTGGTAGATAGCAGTGCTCCAAATAGATCACTTCCCCCAATCATGAGATCTCGTACAATTATTCTATCAAGGTTTTCCTCAGATGGTACCAGAAAACCAGATACGTCGACCTGATCTCCGTCCACAGGAAAAACAAAGTTTGAATCATGGCGTGCCAGTCCTCTTAAACGCACGATACGATAATCTGCAACCGCGTCATCATCTACATCAAGTAAATAGCCAGTACGCTCAACCATGCTACTATCCCGTCGGCCGTGTCTTCCACCAGCACGCACCGTGTCGATGAATGTGCTGATCACACCACTCACATCAATACTATCATAGGAGGTGCTATCACCATGACCCCAATGTCCATGTCCACCGCCATGGTGTCCTCCATGCCCTGGACCGCCGTGTCCAGTACTATCGCATCCACCACCGCCAGGACCACCGGTTCCGGTGCTGTCATGATTACCCCAGCCTCCCCCGTGACCACCCCCTCCTGGGCCACCATGTCCGCCCCCTGGAGGGCCACCGGGACCCCCTGGTCCGCCGTGTCCCTGTGCCACAAGGAAACTTGTCGTTAAGAGAGAGAGGATCAATATCAGATACAATTTTCTGCGGTTACTTCGATGCATAAACTCTTCCTTTAAAAATGTTATTCCAGTACAGTTAAAATAGTTAGACAGCGCTAACGAGAAAAGGTTAAGTATTAGAAAAATATTCTTAAAAATTCATCTCAGCTGGTCCGATAATCCTTTTTTGTGACTGGTCAGTCAATATATTGCTGACCGGTCAGAAATAATGGAGATACGTTTAAATGATAGCTTCAGAAAAAAGAGAACAACGTAAAGAGCAACATCGGCTGGAGATTTTACAGACAGCCGAACAGATCTTTGCAAGACAGGGATATCACACCACAACCATGGAAACCGTCGCCGAAGAATGCGGTTGGAGCAAGGGTACTCTCTATCTTTACTTTAAGAATAAGGAAGACCTGTTTTTCTCCATTTTACTAGAAAAAATGGATCGATTTTCGGCGACCCTCCTGGCTGATCTCAAGAGTTCAAAAGATATTGAGGGTAAAATTTTTGCCCTTATCGATGCACAGTTCCGGTTTTTCACAGAAAACAAGCACTACTTTCAACTGCTTATCACCGAACAGGGGAAAGTCATGCATACTTCAAATTCAGGGCTCAGAGAAGAACTTATCCAGAAGCAACACTCCCAAATAGATCAGATTTCTCAAGCATTAGAAAAAGGAATGAAAGATGATACTCCGGTACAGGCAATCATCCTAGCTGGCAGCATCATCGGTTCAGTGAATCTTCATTTGGTATCCTGGCTGATGGCTGCCGAAGCCATTGACCTGGAGTATGTGAAATCACAACTCACCACCCTTTTCATAAATGGAATATCTACAAATGAAAAAATTTAATCTTATTCTGCTACTTCCTGCCATGCTGGGAGCACAAAATCAGATGGAGCTTTCCATCCAGGAAAGTGTTCAACTGGCACTGGAACGGAATCCAAATATCCGAATTGCCGAGGAAAAAATCAATGATGCCAGACAGAGCTTCTATCAAGCGATTGGCTCCGCCCTACCTTCAGTAAATCTGCAGGGGACCCGCATCATGGATGAGAAGGTTCAAGTCATCCAGAATCCTTTTGCAGCCCCCGGTGCCCCAGCAACCTTGGAGCTGGACTTCACCATGGACTATCAATATGATGTGAGGGTCACTCAACCCCTGTTTACCGGTGGAAAAATCGCATTGGGAACTCTTATGGCTTCAAAAGGGGCCACCCTTGTCAAATCCCAATATGAGCAGGAAAGGAATAACCTCTCCTTTAATGTCATCCAGGCCTATCTCGGGATGCTGGTAACCAAAGAATTTCTCTCAGTCGCTGAAGAGGGCTATGCCACAGCTCTAGAGTTTTATGAGATATCCAAGTTGTTGTATGAGCAGGGTATGATATCCAAATTAGACCTTCTGCAAGCCGAGGTACAGGCAGCCAACCTCCTACCACAAAAGACCCAGGCCGAGAATGGTGTAGCTATGGCACATGCCGGCTTAAAGATGCTCCTCGGTGTAGAAGCAGAAACTGAAATTTTGCTCAGCGATGTGATGTCGTACAATCCAGGGCAATACGATATTGATCAACTCAAAGTTGAGGCATTGACGAACCGAGCTGAGGTTCATCAAATGGAACTCTCAAAATCCCTGAGCTCATTAAATGTGAATATGGCCCGATCTGACTTTCTGCCCGCTATAGCCCTGAGTTATTCCTATTCAAAATCAGGAAATGATCTTGACATTTATGACGATTGGAATGACAGCTATATGGTGGCGGTTGGTTTTAGCTATCCAATCTTTAGTGGGGGTACACGCTATTCCAAAGTCCGTCAGGCAAAGATAGCTCAGCGACAATTAAATCATGGTTATGAAGCCATGAAAGACGGTATCCTCTTCGAAGTTGAACAGGTTTACCTGAGTCTCATGGAAGCGGAAAAAAATATACTTTCCCAGGAAAAAACAGTGGGGCAGGCTGAAGAAGCAGCCCGTCTGGCAAAAATTCAATTTCGGGAAGGCACCATCACCAACCTGCAGGCCAATCAGATTCAAATCAATTTAACTGCAGCCAAGGCAAATTATTTACAGGCTCTTTTCAACTACACACTCGCTGAAGCCAGCATCAAAAAGGTCATCGGCGAACCCCTCCACAAGCAAGGAGTTATCTCTCAATGAAATTTCTTAAATCCACGATTATACTCAGTCTCATCATCATGTTTTTTATGGGCTGCAATAAGGATGAAAACACTGAAGCCAGTGAAGACTGGGTTAGAAAAGCAGTTCCCGTTCAGGTAGATACAGCACGATCCCAAACTTTTGTTAGTTCACTCTCCTATAATGGGTCACTTCTTGCCATCCAGACTGCTAGAATCATCCCCGAAATTCCTGGAAAGATTGAAGCGCTCTATGTACAGATAGGAGACTTTGTCAATGCAGGACAATGGCTGGTCCAAATGGATATCAGCACGATGTCCCTTCAGTACAAACAAGCCCAGGCTGGCCTGTCAGTAGCAAATGCAAACCTGGTAGATGCACAGAAAAACTGGGAAAGGGTTCAAACCCTGCACAGCGAAAATGCAGTATCCCAACAGCAATATGAAAAAATGAAACTGGGACTGGATGCAGCCCAGGCACAAAAGAATCAAGCCAACGCTGGTCTGGATTTGCTTAAAATGCAACTCGACAAGGCAACGCTAAGGGCTCCTTTTCACGGTGTGATCACGCAAAAAGGCTTCAACAAGGGGGACTTGTTCAGTCCCGCTGTGATGATGCCTGTTTTTACACTTCAAGATGTCTCTTCCATAAAAGTCGAGCTGCAGATTACTTCTCAGGAAATTATGAGCATCGAGAAAGGTCAAAATGCCACTTTA
>JACKQG010001140.1_pt1 | contig 37322 bp, 33 predicted proteins | sample 8237621 | NCBI WGS metagenome assembly JACKQG01 (sample SAMN15677084, study PRJNA649215) | marine metagenome | biome: marine; feature: Black Sea; material: saline water; isolation source: suspended particulate matter (SPM) from the Black Sea western gyre | collected 2013-06-09/2013-06-10 | depth... | reverse complement strand
AAGACGACCTCGACCAGGGCTTGGAAGCCTTCGCCAAAGTTGGACGCAAGCTAGGAGTTATTGCCTGAATTAATAGGACACGGATCTCACGGATGAACACGGATTTTTTATATACATCCTGAATATCCGTGCCGCCACAGGCGCGCATAGCGTCTGTGTCCAAAAATGTTTTTATAGTTATGCCTACTAACCTACCCGCAGACTATTACAAAGCCGAGGAGCAATTCCGTCAGGCGACCACCAACCAGGAAAGAATAGCCTGGCTGGAAGAGATGCTCTCGATCATGCCCAAACACAAGGGCACAGATCACCTGAAGAGCGACTTACGTCGGAAAATCTCCAAACTCAAGGAAGCCGATACCCAGAAGAAGGGCGGCCCAGGCCGGCAGGTTTCTGCGTATCATATCGAAAGAGAGGGAGCGGGAACGGTTGCGATAATTGGCCCAGCAAATACAGGTAAATCCGCTCTGCTTGCTGCGTTGACCAACGCCAAACCAGAGGTCGCTCCTTATCCCTTCTCGACCTGGGGGCCTACCCCGGGCATGATGCTATTCGAAAACGTACAGATCCAGTTAATCGACACGCCGCCCCTGGATGGAGAGTTCATCGAACCGGAACTATTCAACCTGATCCGCAACGCCCATATGGCTTTGCTGGTGGTAGATCTCCAAGCTGATCCGATTGAGCAAATTGAAGAAACTCTGGCCATGTTAGAAGAACGCCGCATCATCCCAGAGCATCTACAAGAGGAACATGAAGGTGGGTTACGCATGAAATATATGCCTATCCTGGGGATCGTCAACAAATGCGACGACGAATCCATGGATGCGGATTTCGAGGTACTGTGTGAATTGATGGATGGAGATGAATGCCCCCTTATCCCCATTTCTGTGACCGGTGAACGGAACTTCGAGCATTTGAAGAAAACCGTTTACGATAAGCTGGAAATCATGCGCGTCTACTCGCGCCCCCCTGGAAAAGAGCCCAATTTCGACTCACCCTTTATATTGAAAATTGGCAGCACTGTCGAAGAGTTTGCCGGCAAAGTGCACCAGGATTTTCGTAAAAATATGAAATCTGCTAAGGTTTGGGGAAGTGGAGCTTTCGACGGTCAGATGGTCAGCCGCGATTACGTGCTGCAGGATGGGGATGTGGTGGAGCTGAGGATCTAGCGTATTGCGCTGATCGCCACCCAATCATCAATTTGACGCTTGTCTTGCACTTTGAACCCATGGGTTTGGAGTGCATTTTTCATTTGGGGAAGTTGTTCTTCAAGTATCCCTGAGAGGATCAAAACACCCTCAGGAGAAACCAAATCCCCCATGCCAGCATCCAGCAGGCGGATCAAGATTGGGGCCAGGATATTCGCGACCACAACGGGGGCATGTGTCACGGGGAAAATCCCAGCTTTAATCTCATTAACAGAACCGACAGCAAAGTTTGTCTGGTCAGCGACGCCGTTGTTGGCAGCATTCCCATCGGCGGCAGTGATCGCATCAGAGTCAGTATCCACACCGAAGGCGCGAGCAGCTCCCAGCTTGAGGGCAGCAACGGATAAGATCCCCGAGCCGCAACCTATGTCGATTACATCATAAACCCTATAGGTTTCAAAAACCTTTAGGGTTTCGATAAGTTCTAAACATAACTGCGTGGTGGGGTGTGTGCCCGTGCCAAAGGCCATTCCCGGATCGATGCGAATGGGAATGCGCCTATCATCAGGAGATTCCAGCCAGGCAGGGATGATGATCAATCGCTCACCAATGGCAATCGGGCGATAATGCTGTTTCCAAGCCTCGGCCCAATTGACTTCTTCAATAGGTTTGAATTGTGGCTCTGGCAGAGATTGGATGCGCCCCAAGAAATAGAGCCCCTCTTCGATGCGTTGACGAGTGTCTTCCAATTGACCATCCACAGGCAGATAGCCACAAACACGCAAAGGACCCACGGCATGTCCTTCGTCTTCGGCCTTGGCGTAGATAGCGGTGCTCTCGATAACCACACCGTTGGTAATGTAGCGCGCCAAAACCTCGGCTACAGCTTCGGCCATCTCGCCATCGACGATTAAAGATACTTCAAGCCAATTCATTTTTCAGTGGAGAGTGGGAAGTGAGTGGTGGAGAGTGAAAAACTGATCACTACCTACACTGTACACTGCCCACTGGAATCATCCCCCAATGACATCTCTCAAACGATCTATAAAGCCCCGCTCTTGAGGAGTTACTTCAGTGCCCAGGCTTTCTGCCAATTTTTGGAATAACTCCCTTTGTTCATCTGAGAGCGTTTTTGGGATAGCGACGTTGATGACTACTAATTGGTCACCCCGACTATTGCTTCGTAAGTGTGGCACACCTTTGCCGCGCATTCGAATGATCTTGCCAGGTTGAGTTCCAGCGGGAACCTTTAGCATTGAATCGCCGTCGACTGTGGGTACTTTAACCTCATCACCCAATGTTGCTTGCGAGATATTGATATTCAAATCTAAGAGAATATCATTTTCTCGCCGACGGAAATATTTGTGGGGTTGAACCTGGATGATTAAATATAAGCTACCAGGAGGCCCGCCGTTACCGCCAGGCTGGCCTTCCCCAGTCAGGCGGATCTGTGTGCCCGTGTCGACACCGCCAGGAATAGAGACTACCTTTTTGCGCGACTTGCGCACCTGACCTCTACCACTGCAAGTTTTACAAGGATGTACAATCACTTCCCCTTTACCACTACAGGCTGGGCAAGTTGTCACCTGAACCATCGAACCGAGGATGGTTTGACGAGATTGCCTTACTTCGCCCTGACCATTACATGTTGAGCAACGCGAAGGGGAAGTTCCCGGTTCCGCACCTGAACCTGAACATGTCTCACAGCGCTCATCACGATTGATTTCAATCTCTTTATCCAGGCCAAAGATGGCTTCACTAAATTCGAGATGGACACGATATTGTAGATCTTGGCCGCGGCGAGGGGCATTGCGCGAGCGCGACGAACTGCGCCCGAAACCTCCGAAACCGAATCCAAACAGATCTCCCAGAATATCTGTGAAATCCATGGTGGTCCAATCGGGCACACCACCCGCCCCCTGAACTCCGGCATGGCCAAAGCGGTCATAGGCGGCGCGCTTATCTTGATCAGATAGCACCGCATAGGCTTCGTTGATCTCTTTGAAGCGCTCTTCTGCATCAGCTTCTTCGCTGACATCGGGATGATATTTACGCGCTAAATCACGAAAGGCTGTTTTGATCTCACCTTCCGATGCATCCCGGGGAGTACCGAGTATCTCGTAATAGTCTCGTGGCATTTTTTAGTTTCAAGTTGCAAGCCACAAGTCGCAAGCATCTATCTTGCAGCTTGCGACTTGCAACTTGTAGCTTCCTTACGCGTTACGGAATTCACCGTCAACGATATCTTCATCCTCTGGGCCGGATTGACCGTCAGGCGCAGGCGGGCCCTCGGGTTCAGCGCCTTCAGCGCCGGGCATGGGACCAGCTCCTGGCTGCTCGTATGCGGCAGCACCGATCTGCTGGATCTCTTTGCCAAGTTCATCAGCCACACGGGTCAGGGTGTCTGTATCGGCGTTCTCATCTTCCAAAACCTTACGAACTTCGGCAACTTTATCTGTTACTTTGGTCTTGACATCATCAGGAACTTTGTCACCGAGGTCTTCAAGAGCCTTCTCGGCTGTGTAAGCCATGTTGTCAGCCTTATTGCGGGCTTCGACCAACTCTTTAGCTTTGAGATCTTCCTCCGCGTACTTTTCAGCTTCTTGCTTCATTTTGTCGATTTCGGAATCACTCAAACCGGAAGACGCGGTAATGGTGATATTCTGGCTACGACCTGTGGCCTTATCTAGCGCAGTCACTTCCAGGATACCGTTGGCATCAATGTCGAAGGTCACTTCGATTTGGGGGACACCGCGCGGCGCCGGGGGAATACCATCCAGGATGAAGCGTCCCAGGGATTTGTTATCCGTAGCCATCGGCCGTTCACCTTGCAGCACATGGATCTCAACCTGGGGCTGGTTAGCCGCCGCGGTGGAGAAAATCTGGCTCTTGCGGGCTGGAATGGTGGTGTTGCGCTCGATCAGTGGAGTGGCCACCTGGCCCAATGTCTCCACAGACAAGGTCAGCGGCGTGACATCCAGCAAGAGGATATCTTTGACATCACCACCCAAGACACCCGCCTGAATAGCTGCGCCAACGGCCACAACTTCATCAGGATTAACACCTTTGTGGGGTTCCTTGCCAAAGAATTTCTTGACTGCTTCTTGCACTGCGGGCATACGAGTCATACCACCCACCAAGACCACTTCGTCAATGTCAGATGGTTTCATGCCAGCATCATCCAAGGCCTGCTTTACAGGCGCAATGGAACGATCAACCAGATCGGCCGTCAACTGCTCGAGTTTGGCGCGTGTCAAGTTGAGCACCAGGTGCTTAGGGCCTGAAGCATCGGCGGTGACATAGGGCAAGTTGATCTCAGTCTGCTGCAAGCTGGAAAGCTCGATCTTAGCCTTCTCGGCAGCTTCCTTCAAACGCTGCAGCGCCTGGCGATCCTTGCGCAGATCAATGCCATTGTCTTTTTTGAATTCGTCGGCCAGAAAATCGATTACGCGCTGATCAAAGTCATCACCACCCAAGAAAGTATCACCACTAGTGGAGCGTACCTGGAAGACACCTTCACCCACATCCAAAACAGAGATATCGAAGGTGCCGCCACCAAGGTCGTATACGGCAATAACTTCGTTCTGTTTCTTATCGAGGCCATAAGCCAATGAAGAAGCTGTCGGCTCGTTGATGATGCGCAGAACTTCCAAACCGGCGATCTTGCCTGCATCTTTGGTGGCATTACGCTGGGCATCATTGAAATAGGCTGGAACTGTAATTACTGCCTGGGTAACAGGCTCGCCAAGGTAGGCTTCAGCATCCGCTTTGATCTTTGCCAGGATCATGGCAGAAATTTCAGGGGGTGAATATTCCTTGCCATCCAGGACCACGCGTAAGTCTCCGTTGGGGGCCTTTTTTAATTCGTAAGGCACCTGATCCTTAGCGCGTTGTACTTCAGGATCATCGTATTTTCGACCCATGAAGCGTTTCATCGAGAAGATTGTATTCTCGGGGTTTACAACGCCCTGGTTGCGGGCTGGACGCCCGGTCAGGCGTTCGTGATTTTTGTTGACTGCCACTACAGAGGGAACCAATCGTTCACCTTCAGCAGAAGGAATAACAGTAGGTTCTCCACCTTCCACAACCGCGGCAGCAGAATTTGTTGTTCCTAAGTCAATTCCGATTATTTTAGCCATAGTTTTTGTTCCTCCAAATTATGTTTGTAGTAGGGCACGGGAGTGCCCGTAGATTTCAATATTGGCTGCACGAGAGTGCAGCACTACCAACCTATGCTGCAATTCGAACCTGAGCTGGACGCAATACGCGATCACCGATCATATAGCCTTGCTGCAAAACCTCGATGACTTGCTCACATTCATGTTCATCGCTCTCGGTTTTCACAATTGCTTCGTGAAAATTGGGATCAAAGATTTCGCCTTCCGCTTCCATCGGGGTGATGCCATCGGCTTCGAGAACTTTGAGCATCTTGCGAAAGATCAACTCAATGCCATCAGCCAAGGTTGCGCAATCGCCCTCTTTAAGTTTGTCTTTCAAGGCGCGTTCGAGATCATCAACGATGGGCAAATAGCGCTTAGCAACATCGCCCACGGCATCATTGTGGAAGCGTACGCGATCTCGCTCAACTCGCTTCTTATAGTTGGCGAAGTCAGCACGGGCACGCTGCCAGCCATCAAGATATTCAACTGCTTTTGCATGAGACTCTTCAAGCTGTGTTTGTATTTCCATAATTCCTTCAGGGGAGAGATCCAACTTTGGGCTCTCTTTAGCAGCCTCGGGGGAGTCCGCGCTTTCAATCGGAGCCTCAGACTCGCTTTGAGGTTGATCCTTATCTTCAACCACAGATTCGCCCTCGAGGGCTTCTTCAAGCATTATTTTTTCCGCTTTCATGTTCTTTTTCTTTTTTTTGCTCATTGCGATTCGTCATACCTCTCATCTGGTAAAGTATCACCGACCAGGTCACTGAGCAAGTTGGCGACAAACTGGACGGTCGAAATTGTTTGTGCATAAGGCATGCGGGTGGGACCAAGAACACCTAAGGCGCCGGTTGCCACACCAGGTACACCATAGCGGGAAAGCACAACTGCGCAGTCACTTAAGTCTTCCCAGGTCCCTTCTCCACCGATCAGCACATGAATGCCGCTGGTATCAGGCGAGAGCACCGTTTGTGAGAGCAGGTCCTCCATTTGTGAGCGTTCCTCCCAAAATCGGAGCGCCCGATGGGCAACGCCTGGAGCAGAAAACTCTGGTTCGGCCAACACATTGGCCAACCCATCTCGGTAGATATCTCCAGCGAGAACATCATCCGAGCGCTGCATCTCACCGATGGTTAGCTGCAAGATGTCGCGCTTGAGATCATCATCGGCCCGCTTCATCAATGCTGAAATATCTCTAACAGCTTTCTGTTCGAAGATGTCATTGATCCAGGCGGCGGTCGTGCTTAATTTTTCTTGAGAAACCGGCTCGCCTAATTTCAACATCTGCTGGCGAATCTCGCCACCTTCCAAAACCAAAACCATCAAAACTTGACTCCCACGAGTGGCAATCAGTTCGATATGCTTTAGGCGGGCATGTTCTGGATGAAGTGATGTAACCAGTGATGCTCCACTAGATTGGCGAGCCAACACCGAGGCCGCCAAACGCATCCACTGGTCGATATCTGTACGCGCCTGGTAAAACTGATGCTGGATGGTATGCCGTGTTTCCGAGGGCAGCGAAGCGCGTCCCATCAATTGGCTGACGAAATAGCGGTATCCTTCCTCGGTAGGGATACGCCCAGCCGATGTATGAGGCTGTTGCAAGTATCCTGCCTCGGTGAGGAAGGCCATTTCATTGCGCACAGTTGCCGGGCTGAAGTTGAGCGAGTAATCCTTAACTAGGGATTTCGAACCCACTGGGTTCACTTGATCAACGTATTCCCGGATAACCAGTGCTAAGATCAGTTTTTGGCGTTCAGATAAATCAGTCATCTTGTTTCACAATTTAGCACTCTCATTACGAGAGTGCTAAGAATACGATAAGAATCATATCATGTCGAGTAATACGCGTCAAGAAATAGGGCTTTTAGGGGGCGAGTTCTAATACTAAGTTAACAAATTTAGCAGACGAAGCCATCGAGTGCTAAATACCCCAGTGATTATGCTGCTTTTTCTACCGTACATCTACGAAATAGAACGCGGATTACCGCCGATTGAGTGGATTTGCGCAGATATTTTTAAGCTTTTGGTACTCGGTTTTGCAATTTTGTACACCGATCAGACATTTTTTGAGCAAGTAATCCGTGAAAATCGGTAAAATCTGTGTTATCCGTGTTCTGTTATGAAACGATCAGGCTAAAAGTACGGTAGAGAAATGCTGCTTACTTTCGCAATTCTTGTAGTATTGAAACAAATTCGCTTGGATATTGGGCTTCGAAAACAACCCTCTCCCCCGTTCGCGGATGGCGAATAGCCAGCGAGAACGCGTGCAGAGCTAAACGGCTAATTAATGGCGATCTTTCCCCCGGTCCATACAGCGGATCGGACAGCGCTGGGTGGTCCAAGTTGTAGAGATGAGCGCGGATTTGATGTCTGCGGCCAGTTTTGGGTTGCGCTTCAACTAATGCGCTATCTTCAAAGCGCTCCAAAACTCGAAAGTGGGTTGTAGATTCTTTGCCATTTTCGCGATCAACAACGCTTCGGCGGCGGCGGCCAACATCTGAGCGTAGGGGCAATACTACATCTTTTTCATCCCAATCAGGATTACCCGAAACAATAGCGTGGTAAACCTTTGAAACCTGCCGTTCCGAAAATTGGCCATTCAAATCTCGATGAGCATCTTCGTTTCGCGCCAGAACCATAACCCCGCTGGTTTCTCTGTCGAGGCGGTGCACGATCCACAAACGGCCATAGTCTTCTTCCAAGATACTGCGCAAATGGGGTTTCGAAGGATCGTATCCGTCAGGGAGAGAAAGCAGCCCCGCTGGTTTGTTGATCACCAGCAGGGCTGAGTCGCTGAAAACGATGGACAAATGAGCAATATTTTCCATCTACATATCAGATCGATGCTGGCTTTTTCTCTGTGACCCGCATCATAGAGAACCAGGCCAGGGCCATGAAGGTCGCGCTGAATAGCCACAGCCAGCGGTATTGATCTCCAAGGGTATCGACCAACGCGCCGCTGAGCACCGGCCCTAGAACTGCGGCAGATTGGGAGGCAAAATAATATAAACCGGTATAGGCACCAATTTTGCGTTCATCGCCATGATCATACACCAGCGGCAGGCTGTTGACATTGACCAGCGCCCAACAAATCCCGCCCAGAACCAGAATAACGGCGAAGGTAATCGGCTCGCGAATCAAGAAGAAGCCACCAGCGAATAGAATGACCAACCCGCTCAACCCGATGTTGATCGTCCGGCGTCGGCCGAATTTTGTGGCAATCAGTCCGCTGGGCAGCGCGAACAAGATGAAAGATGCTGCGAATAACGTGGTGTAGATGGATGCTTTCCCAGGGGTCAGCCCTAACGTGAAAACTGCAAAAGAAGACAAACCGGTTTGCAGGGCTTCATAGGCCATGAACCACAGCAAGATTGCCAGCAACACAAAAAATCCGCTGCGATCTTCTGCCCGGAAAACCGTTTTGAAATTGTCAAATATACTGCTTTCTGGCGTATCGTCTTGAACTTCTATACGTTTGGGCTCTTTGACAAACCGCAATGCAATGCTGGCCATAGCGATCATAATCAGTGACCCTGCCACGAACGGGGCCGCACGACCTAGCCGGTCAAAGAGAATGCCGCCGCCGAATAAAGCAATCGCCGCACCAATGCCACCCATCAGGTTGATGATGCCATTGGCTTTGCTGCGCTGCTCTGTGGGGAACAGATCACCCAGCCAGGCAACCGTTGGCGAGCGGAATAATGCCATCCCAAAGTTTGTGATCAGTATAAAGATCATGATAGCAAATACCGTATTTGCCAAGGGGATAAAAACTAAGGCCAAAGCCGCGATCGGAAGTCCCACCAATATCCAGGGTTTGCGCCTCCCAAATCGGTTCCAGGTTTTATCGCTCTTGGCGCCAGCCCAAGGCTGCACGAAGACATTGATGATATTGTCCCAGGTCATCACGAAGAATGCCAGTGTGGGCGTCAGACCAAAGCCGGTCACCTGGGGAATTTCACGGCCAGCCTCGAGCAGCTGGCGCTCAAACTCTGGGTTGCCTGCCTGCAAAAATATGGGGATGAACGAATTGAAGATCGGCCACAGGACGCTGATACTCAAAAAACCAAAACCGACGATGAATGTCTTACCGTAGGGGAAGCGGGTTGTCATCTGATCCTCCTTGGTTCTAACTTGCAAAGGAAATTTCAAAGTTTTTTGGGCATTTTCTGTTCTTCGTCTTGCGCTAAGTGCGCAAGGTATGCTCTCTCTTCTGCCGTTAGCGAAGCCTCTTTGAGCAATTCCGGCCTGCGTTCCCATGTTCGCCGCAGGGATTGTTCCCTCCGCCAACGGTTGACGCGGGCGTGATCTCCCGAGCGCAGTACATCGGGCACACCCCAGCCGCGAAATTCCGCCGGGCGCGTGTAATGAGGGTGTTCCAACAAACTCTCAGCATGAGAATCTTTCTGGGGCGCATCGGGATCACCCAGCACACCCGGCAGCAGGCGAGTAACAGCGTCAATCAGTACCAACGCTGGGATTTCACCGCCGGTGAGCACATAATCACCGATAGAAATCTCATCGGTGACCAGATGCTGCCGCACGCGCTCATCGAGGCCCTCGTAGCGGCCGGCAATCATGGCCAAGCGCGGTTGAGCAGCCAATTCGTGAGCCATTTCCTGCGTGAAGAGCCGCCCTTGGGGAGTCAGCAAAATCACCGGACAGGCCGGTGGCGTACCGACCACATCTTCCACCGAAGCAAAGATCGGCTCGACTTTCATCACCATACCGCCGCCGCCGCCATAGGGCTCGTCATCGGTCATGTGGTGTTTATCGGTAGCCCAATCACGTATATTATGCACACAGAACTCAACCAATTCACGCTCACTGGCACGCTTGAGAATGCTGCTTTGTAAATAGGGTTCTATGGTTTCTGGAAAAAGGGTAAAAACATCAAAACGCATGACCAGATTATAGTCGAAATGACTAGAATTGATCGAAAGAAGATTGTGGTTCTTTGAGAACTGCAGTGAGAGAGATCACATTTGGCCTTACCACGGTGATTCTTGGAGGACCAAGATTGTTGACAGAAGATCCAAAACCGCGGTCAGCCGTCAGCCGTCTACGGTCGTCTCACCCATCTTGCGCGGCTTTCTTGGGGATGGTAATATGGCCGCATGTACTTGAGTGGAAGTAAATGGTCCATGCGCAAGAAACGGCGCAAACGCTCCAACCCTTGGCGCATTTTTATGCTAATTCTATTTATCGCGGCTGCGGTTTATATCAACCAAATTGTCATTCCATCGACCCCCCCGCTGTTTATCCCCACACCCACTGTGACAATCAGCCCCGAATCATTCATCAACGAGGCTGAAGCTTATTACAGTGAAGGAAAGCTCGGCCTGGCAATCGAATCTTATCAAGAAGCTATCCTTGCTGACCCTTCGAATTCGACAAATTATGTATCACTCTCGCGCGTTCAAATCCTGGCCGGACATTATGAGGACGGCTTAGAGAATGCCGAACTAGCCCTGCTGCGCAATCCAGATAATCCCATCGCACACGCCATGCGCGCCTGGGCATTAGATTTCAGTGGAGATTATCTAGAAGCAGAGGCCGCAATAAAGAGGGCACTGGAACTTGATAAGAACAATCCAATTGCCCATGCGGTTTATGCCGAAATCCTAACCGACACTGGAGATTTTGAGAAAGCTGCTGATGAATCAAGGGTTGCCATCGAGCTTGATCCCGCCTCCTTAGAAGCACGGCGAGCACGCGGCTATGTCTTGTATTGGACGAGCAACTACGAATTAGCACTCAATGAATATCAAGCCGCCCTGGCGATCAACAATAAGATCCCCAACCTGTATATGATGACAGGCTATATTTATGCCGCCTTGGGAGATTACGATTTGGCGGTTGAAAATTTCAACCAGGCCAATGCCCTCAATCCGGTGGATCCATCACCTGAATACGAAGCTTCGAGAGTTTATTTCACCATCGGTGAGTTCGCCCAAGCTTCCCAATACGCCCAACAAGCCGTCGATGACGACCCTACGAATGCTAGCCTTCAGGGGAATCTTGGGGTTATGTTCGCCAAGAATAATGAGCTTGAAAAGGCTATCGAGCACCTCTCTTTAGCTGTAAAAGGCGGCATAACTGAGAACGGTGAAGTTGTCGAAGGAGTTCCCATTTCTTACAAGATTCGCGCGATAGAGATTTATTCCCTTTACGGGCTAACCCTGGCCAGGCTGAGCCGCTGTGGGGAAGCCATTCCAATTTTTCAATCAATGCTGGCGGTTGTTCCCAACAATGAAGTCGCAGTCTACAACGCCACAGTTGGTCTGGATTTGTGTCAGGCGGGGATCGAAGAAACTGAACCTATCGAAGGTCCCGCAGACTCCTAACGTCTTATTATGGATCGAAATATTACTGGGAAGAGGCCAACTTTTCATCAAAGTGGGCCGAAATCTAATATCAATCGAGTGCTAATCATGCTCGGGGGAATCGTAGGGCTGGTCTGGTTGCTCTCTCAAATTGGCATCGGACCAGAATTTCGTGTGCAGCCTCTTTTCCTTGCTACCCCCACTGCAACCCGCACAGCCGATTCATATTTGCTTGCCGCAGAGGCTTATTTCAACGCCGGTAAGATCGAAGACCCAGCGGATACCGACGCCATCGATGCCTACCGCCTGGCCTTAGAATTGGATCCCAACAACGCTTTGGCAAGGGCTGAGTTAGCACGCCTGTTGACCTACTCAACGAGATTGCTCTCTACCAGCGCCGAACGGGTTGCCCGACTGGAAGAAGCCCGCGAAGAAAGCACCAGGGCTGTTGAGATTGCTCCCGATGACAGCACCGTTCAAGCGATTCACGCGCTGGTATTGGATTGGAGTGCTTCCTTCTCAACAACCACTGACCAATACCAAAAATGGTTGACGGAGGCCGAACAAGTCGCCAGCAAGGCCTATTTTGATGACCCAAATAATGCCTTAGCACTAGCCTATTATGCCGAAGTGCTGCTTGACCAGGGGAAATGGGATCAAGCTGAGCAGCATGCCCGAGAAGCCGTTGAGCTAGCCCCCAATCTGATGGATACGCATCGCGTTTATGCGACTGTGCTAGAAAGCTTTGGGCAATACCGCGTTGCCATCGAGGAGTACGAAAAAGCCGCCGCCATCAATCCCAACCTGACTTTCCTCTATATCCAAATCGGTGTGATCTATCGCGAGCTGGAAGTTTATGACGTCGCTTTAGAGCAGTTCGAAAAAGCGATCACGATCAATGAAGCCAATGGCGTGCAAGATCCGCTGCCCTATATTGCCATTGCAAAAACCTATTCTCGTATGGGCGAGTTTTTCATCGCCGCGCTGAATGGCGAAAAGGCATTGAACTTCGATCCCACCAATCCGAATTCCTATGGTCAATTGGGGGATATCTATGTGCGGGCGCGCAATTTCGAGGGCGCTATGCCCGTTTTGAAATGCGCTGTGCTTGGCTGCACAGCTGAGGAAAACGAAGTTGGGGGAGTCGATGTAGTTGGCTTACCCCTAACCAATCTCGAGGTGGCATTCTATTACGCTCGATATGCCTCAATTCTGGCTGCTTTGAGCCGCCCAGGGCTCAACTATTGCCCCGAAGCTTTGCCCGTGCTGGCAGATGTGCGTCAAGTTTTTCCGGATAATGGCCTGTTAATGGGGATTGTCGAAGACAACGAGGCTATTTGCAGATTTATCATTGAGACTCCGGTTCCTTAGGGTGGATGGGTTTCTTCGAAACCTTGGCAGACCTTTGGGAGGAGTGCTGAGCCTAAACGTGGCAGCCAACCCAAGCCCCGGTCAGTTTTGCCCAAACTTCGTTGTGTCAGAAATATATAAGAATTTTATATAATTCCCATCCCCTCTCTTGACTTTCAATTCAATCATCGGTATGATTTATCGTGCTTATTAGCACTCGCTTTACCAGAGTGCCAAAACAATGAGTATCAATCCATCAAATTTTCAGGAGGTTCGTATGGCTCTATCAGTAAAACCCCTTGGCGACCGGGTAGTAATCGAACCCATTGAGCAGCAAGAAATGACTGCCAGTGGCATTGTTCTCCCCGACACGGCAAAAGAAAAACCCCAACAGGGTTTAGTTTTGGCCGTTGGCCCAGATGTTGAGGGCGATATCAAAGTCGACAACAAAGTTCTTTATGCCAAGTACGCCGGCACAGAGATCAAGGTTGACGACAAGGATGTTCTCATTTTGCGTGAGGACGACGTCTTAGCTCTCGTCGGGTAATCTGCCCCGCTGAACAAAGAAATTATATAGGAGTATAACTTATGGCAAAGCAAATAGTCTTTTCCGAAGAGGCGCGCCGAAAACTTCAAGCCGGTGTTGATATCGTAGCAAAATCCGTAATCACCACTTTAGGCCCCAAGGGACGCAACGTTGCCTTGGATCGCAAATTCGGTAGCCCCACCATCACACATGATGGTGTCACCGTTGCAAAAGAGATCGAACTCGAAGATCCATTCGAGAACATGGGGGCGCAACTTCTCAAAGAAGCAGCCACCAAGACAAACGACATCGCCGGAGACGGCACAACCACTTCCACCGTTTTGGCTCACGCCATCGTGACTGGTGGCATGCGAAACCTGGCTGCTGGCGCCAATCCGATGCTGCTGAAATTGGGCATTATGGCTGCTGCTGAAGCTGTCTCTGAAGAGATTGGCAAGCAGGCCATTGAAGTCACCACCAAGGAAGAAATTGGTAATGTGGCTTCGATCTCTGCACAAGACCGTTCGATTGGCGAATTGATCGCCGATGTGATGGACAAAGTTGGCAAAGACGGCGTGATCACTGTTGAAGAATCCAAGGGTTTGGAGTTCGAAACCGATTACGTTGAGGGTATGCAGTTCGACCGCGGCTACCTCTCTCCTTATTTTGTCACTGATCCCGAGAACATGGAAGCCGACATCGAGAATCCTTACGTGTTGATTCACGACAAGAAAATCTCCGCCGCACAGGACATCGTCCCCGTGTTAGAGAAGCTGGTCCAGATGGGCAAGCGCGAGCTGGTTATCATCGCCGAAGATATCGACGGCGAAGCCCTGGCCACATTGGTGCTGAACAAGTTGCGCGGTATGCTCAACGTGTTGGCCATCAAAGCCCCCGGATTCGGCGACCGCCGTAAGGCGATGCTGCAAGATATCGCCGTCCTGACGGGTGGCACCGTGGTTACCGAGGAAATGGGCCGCAAGCTCGATAGCGTAACCGTTGACGATCTTGGTACCGCTGAACGCGTCGTTTCCACCAAGGATGATACAACCATCGTTGGCGGCAAGGGCGATGCCACTGCCATCAAAGGCCGCATCGACCAGATTCGTGTGGAAATCGACAAGAGTTCCAGCGACTACGATCGCGAAAAACTGCAAGAGCGCCTGGCCAAACTTTCTGGTGGCGTAGCCATCATTGGTGTTGGTGCCGCGACAGAGACCGAACTGAAAGAAAAGAAACATCGTGTTGAAGATGCCCTCTCCGCTACCCGTGCTGCCGTTGAAGATGGCATTGTCCCCGGTGGTGGTGTTGCGCTGGTCAACGCTATGAAAGTCTTGGATGATGTCAAGATGGATTACCCTGACGCTCAGATCGGTGTTCAGATTGTGAAGGATGCCCTCCAGGTTCCTTTGCGCAAAATTTCTGCTAACGCTGGTAAAGACGGCTCCGTGATCTTAGAGAACGTTCGCCGCCAACAAGCAGAAAAGAAAGACATCAACATTGGCTTCAACGTGCTCAGCGAAGAGTATGTAGACATGGTCAAAGCCGGTGTGATTGATCCTGCCAAGGTTACCCGTGGCGCTCTGGAAAACGCTGCTTCTATTGCCGCGATGATCCTGACCACTGAAGCCTTGATCACGGACATCGATGAAGATATGCCCCCCATGCCTGCTGGTGGCATGCCTGGTGGTGGCATGGGCGGAATGATGTAGTCTTCCGACTAAATCAATAATTTCACAAGCCCCTGAAAATAATTCAGGGGCTTGTTTTTTTATAATGTCTCTCTTGAAAATCTGTTGAATTAGTAGATCAATTTTGTAGCGGCCCTGGCGATCGTTTGGTATCGTGTCCGAATTCTAGGAAATTATTGTAGTTTTCAGCCCCGTCAATTGCCAGAGAAATTTTCTCTACCACGACAGAAATGGTGTCAAACCATTTATTTTTTACTTCAATATATTGGCGATAATAAATTTCCATTACCCCCAAAAGGCGTTCATTTACAATCAGCGGTATGCCGTAGTAAGTCATAAAGCCTTCATTTTCAAATCTTGGATCTAGATTTCCAGTATTCCGAGGGTGGGTCATATCGGAAATTAATAAAGGTCGTTGCCTGAGTGCAACTTGACCAATCAATCCTTCCCCATATTGAATTCTTTCACCATAGTGATTTTGGTCATCAAATCCAAATCCAGCAGTAAATTTTAGATCTCGGTTTTTTGTGTCGCACAAGAAAATCCTGGCTGCATCGATTTCCAATATACTATTAACTTGAGCCAAGAGATTACTCAGTGCAAGGTTAATATCTACAGCTTTATCTGCTGCTCGTTCTCGTGCTGTTTGATGTATATGCTTCATTGTTTGCTCCTGCCGTTGCTCACGATCTAATGCTCTCGATACAAGGTCACAAAATGCTTTTAAGAGATCGACCTCATCATCCACTATCGGGGATTTTCGGCAGACCCACAGTGCTCCAATGGAACGGTTACAATTGGTCAATGGAATTCCGGCTAGTGAAAAATTATCTCCATTTCCAGGCATACCAACCCAATCATCACGAATCAATGGTTTCTGAGAATGCATGATGCGGTGTGTGGCTTTCAGCAGGCAGGCTTGATCTCCTAAATGATCAATATCTCTGTTGGATGTGCGCCATAACCCATTGCCGTGTTCAAACTTCAGATGGCTACCTGAATTGCTGTTTGCCACAAGTGATGCTGCATCAGTGTTTAAAATATCCGCAATGCTGTCACAAATTACAGGAAGCATCTCCTTTCTTGTATTGCTTTTTCGTAACGATGCTGCGAGTTTGATTACTGCTTCTTGGTGTTTTACTTGTTTCCAGTGCTTTGTGACATTGAATGATGTGCACACAACCCCAGCATGGCTGCTATCCTCATTTTGGATTGGGTAATACCAGTTTGCCCAAACCAGGTCATGCATTTCTACAAAATCCTCGACTCGCTCTCCTTGAAGAGCAAGTCGAACATTCTCTTGGGCCAGTGGCACTACTGAGTTCTTACTGTATATCGATTTGCCCGTTAGTTCTCCATCTGGTATTCCTAGAACGGAAAGCCCTTCTCCTTCAATTAGAGTAAATCTGCCATCCGCATCAAACATCCATAAGATAATTGGAACACCAATGTGGTAATGGCCATTATCTCGATGGCGTAAACCACTGAATCTATCTGATAGCCAAGTTGTCCAATCCGTTTTTTCCATTGTTTCCCCATTTTCATTGTTGATCGACTGGAAACGCTTGCAACTCCAAATTGGATAAAGCGTCAATATCTCGAATGAATTGATCCAAAACATCAGCATCAATGGCGAGAATTTCGCTTTTATCTGTTTGATCCAATTCAAACATATCTAAGCACTCTTTTCGCTTCCCATTGAGAATTGCTTCTTCGAAATCGCTGTCAAGCAGTGCTTTTGTAACAATTGCGTTTAAATGAAGTTTATTACTCATTTTATTTCCACTCCTGATTCGTCTTTTTCGATTAGTAACTTAACTACCAGTACCTCCAGTTCCTGGTCCAGCAAAAACAGCTTGTGGAGCAAACAAACTAATAAGCAGTATCACGATGGACAGAATCAACCCGACAAATTGGGGTGTGATTTTTACTGAAAAAGCCGTGAGTAGGTTGTGAAATTGTAATTTCGTCATCAGAAACCTCCATAATTTGGATTGAATTTGAATAACGAAAGCTTATCTAATAAGCTATGAACAAACCTATGAACAAAAATAGCTACTCGTGGATGAGTAGCTATTTTGAGCAGCACAAAAATGTTTGTAATTTGTATCATCACAATTTGTCATATAAATCTTTTAATTCCTGTGAAGGCTTAGCACCTAACTCTATCTGTAATAATTCTTCATATTTTTTATAGTGTGATTTTGCCCTTGAAGGTACCCCGTCACTAACTAGGCATTGCATCAAGGCGAGATGCGAGCTATCTCTATATGGATCTTCTCCGAGAACCTTTTCGTATAAGGATATTGCACTCTCAAAATGATGTCTTTCCGTTTCCAATTCCGCGAGAAGTGTAAGCGCTTGTATGAACAATCTTTTTAGCTCATCACTCAGCTGAAGCGACCAATTCATAAATATATCTTCCAAATAATCTCCCAGATAAAGGGCAAGAGCCTGTCTCAAATGATCAGCGCGCTGGGTTATGGATAAATCATCATTTTGAGCACACTGCACATGGTTTTCGAATTCCGAAACATCGTACCAAATGGTGACAGAATGATTTAAGAAGTACTTCTTGTCAGAAAACGAAATAATTTCACGCTCTCCCAACGCTTTGCGCACTCTCCACAGAGTAGCATGGAAATTACTACTAATCTTGGGTGTACTAAATTCAGGCCAAAATTCAAGTCCAATTTCTTCCTTGCGTACTTCTCCTTTCTGAATGATAAAGAAAAATAAGGCTAGAGCACGGCTAGAACTCCATTTGGATCGAGGAATTAGTTCACCATTCAACCATACTTGACCTGCTCCAAATCCCCGGATCTCCAAGTGCATCGCAGGGAATTCCGTAGGTGAAGTTTTTTCGCGTAAATTGGATAACCGAATTGGTGCTTGTTCAACCCGTTGTGCAATGGATTTCAACTGAAGATTCTCAGGCAAACTTTGTGTAGCATAGGCAACAAAATCTTGAAAGCGCCGGCCAGCAACAACAAAAAATTGATCATAACCTAAACGCGCTGACCACCTTAACGCATCAGCCAATAATTCTTTTGCACGATGAAACTGTTCTTGTCGATAGAATGCAGCACCTAACAAGAATGCTATTAATGCCTGTTCTTGTTGAAGTTGAGGTGCAGTTCTTAATGAACCCAGCGCCTTTTCTAAGACTTCGCATGCCATATCATTCTGGCCCATTTCCAAATAAATTGTTCCTAAGCCAGCTTGGTATTCTGGGGATTCTGAACTCTCATTTCGGATATGTTCGGTTTTACGCAGCCACTGGAATGCTTGTTGAAAATCACCTCGTATTCGGGAGATTGCAGAAAGTCCTGCATACGTATCGATTAATCCGATGAGCACATTGTTAGATTCACCTATCTCCTGTGCAGTCAAATAAGATTTTTCTGCTTCATCCCACTCATCAATATCCCGAAGTAAATCTCCTCGGCTATTATAAACATGAACAAGATTACGATTCCACCTTGATAATCGACCATATTCAAGGGCTTCTTCATAAGCTAACCAAGCATCTTTGTAATTGCCGATCAAATAATCTACATAACCCACATTGTTTAGTGCAACAGACAGAGAACCTTGATTTCCCCTTCTCTTACGCTTAATCTCTAGTGAATCAAGAAAGCACTTTTGCGCTTGAAGCAAATCGCTTTTACTAAGACATGCGAGCCCCATATCATTCAATGTCTCTGCCAAGTCAATTTCTCGCTGTGTGCGTTGGTAATCTAGTTGGATATCCTTCAGCGTACTACGAAACCCGGTTACAGCACTATGAAAGCAATCTAATGCTAGATCTGCTTGGTTTAGAGCGCTCAAACTCAACCCTCTTAAACGTTCAGCTTGATACCACCAATAGCTTTTATTTCCATTATCTGAGGATAGCATCACCTGTGCCTGATCTCCAAGTGTCAGGGCTAATTGGAATTCTCTTTGGTAATAGCGGATCAATCCTTTTGTTATTATTACATTTACTATGTGATCAACATCGCCCCTTTGAACTAATAATGGTTCTGCCATATCAAGCAAATTTTCTGCATCTTCAAGCGCAGATTGATCCACTCTAATTTTGGCTTGATACAAAAGCAGTTTTGGCGCCTGATGTATTAGATGGGCTGCATTTAATCCTTCATACCAGCGGAACAAAATATTTTGACGCCCTCTCACAAAAAATTCAATTACTACCTGATCTATCCAAAGAGCTGCTTTTTTGGAGTTATCTGCTTCAAGGATATGATGAATCGCTAATTCCCAATCATCATTCTGGTAATACCACTCTGCAGCACGAGTGTGCAAACTACGCACTCTCTGAGTATCAATCTCAAGCAATCGCTGCCTTAGAAAATCTGAGAATAATTGATGATAGCGATAATTGACACCTTGTTCGGTTTCTATGCGCGTAAGAAAGAGATTGCGTTCTCTCAACTCATTGAGCAATTCACCCGAGGATGATGTTTGTAATAGATAATTACACAAGGCTTCGTCGAATACATCAAGAATAGATGTTGCCAACAAAAATTCTTGCAACTGATGTTGTTGCTGACTGACCACCTCTTCGGCAAGAAAATCATAAACCTGGTCAACTGCTTCCTCAAATTTGGGAAGTTTGCCCTTCTTCATCGTGCGGATTGCCAGCATAATAGCCACAATCCAACCGTCAGAACGTTGGGCTAATTCTTCTGCTTGTTGGATAGATAGTTTAAAACCATGGCTTTGGCGGACCAGAGATTGCAATTCATCAGCTCGAAACCGCAGATCATTCGCCCCAATTGTCGCTATTTCTTCGCGAACATATAACCATGCCGATGGAACGCCATAGATGCTACGTGAGGCGATGATCATTCGTACTTGATCAGGTAAATTTTCTAAGAGAATTTCAATGAAATCTACGACTTGTTGATTTTCACCAACCAAATGATAATCATCGAGCATCAGCACACAATAATCATCAATGTGTGCCACGACCTCGTTGATGATTTCGATAGCGGCCATATAGGGGGATATAGAATCACTGGGGGGGAATGTGTCTATTAACTCATTGCCAAATTGAGGGAATTTCTGGCGAAATGCCGCAAGAATGTGCTGAACGAACGAAACTAAATCCGTATCCCCCTGCCCAATGCGATACCATGTGACAATTGCATCTACATCACTGGCAAAATCCACCAACAAAGTTGTTTTTCCAAAACCTGCTGGCGCTGAAATAAAGGTTAGTTTTCGATGAAGGTTTTGGTGAAGCGCGTCAATCAGCCGAGCACGACGTAATATATCGCGACGCCGTTCAGGTAAGCTGACTTTTGTGATGAGAATCGACATTTCTAACCACCCGATCGAGTATAACGATACGGCTAAACCTAATCCTATCAGTATAACATCACTAAAATTAATTCTGATAAATCTCTAACAACTCTGATTTTGACAAATAGGTATCACCGTGCTACAATCCGGCCGGTTGGTAACACAATTGGATGTAATCGTTAGCCCCGGCCGGACATCCCCCGACCGGGGTTTTTGTTAAATCAGGTCTTACCAACTTGTCGTGTAGCCTTAGAGATAGTCTACACATTGAATTGAAACTATCCCTCAATGATGTGAGGGTTTTTTAGAAAACTATATACTACCTCTCCAGACATCAACGGTTGGGTAATCAAAACTCACTGCCCAAGCGTTAATTGGTGAACCTATTTTTTGATTCTTCATTAAATAAGAAAGCTCCTTTGACGCGGTCGGCCTGAGACGCATGATAATGCGGGGAATAAATTTTTCTTTGATTCCAACTTCATTACCTGGGGTGGTAAACGAAAGGTAAAAATTATGACGAATAAATTACGGATTATCCCCCTGGGAGGCCTAGGGGAAGTCGGGAAGAATATGATGGTATATGAATACGATGAGGAGATTCTCATCGTCGATACCGGCATCATGTTCCCCGATAATGACATGTTAGGGATCGACTATATCATCCCAGATTTTGATTATTTGCTGCCCTATCGCGACAAAGTGCGCGGTATTGTAGTCACCCATGGGCATGAGGATCATACTGGGGCTATTCACCACGTATTGGAGAAGATCAACGCACCGATTTATGCTACCCCATTGACCCGAGGTTTGCTCGAAGTCAAACTGGCTCGTGGTGGGTTGCTGGGCAAAGCAGATTTACATACCATTCATGCAGGTGATACCATCAACATTGGGCCATTCCAGGTGGAATTTTTCCACGTCTGTCACTCTGTGCCCGATGCTGTCGGTTTGGGAATCACCACCCCAGCAGGCCTAGTTGTCCACACCGCAGATTACAAATTCGACCCCACTCCAGTGGATGGCTGGCCAACAGATTTCGCCAAACTGGCAGAATTCTCTAGCCGTGGTGTCATGGCTCTCTTGGCTGACTCAACCAACGCCGACAAGCCTGGTTGGACACCCTCGGAAAAAATGATTGACCCGGCCTTCGACGATGTCTTCGCCGAGGCTGAAGGACGCATCATTGTGGCTTCTTTCGCATCGTTGATCTCGCGTATGCAGCAAGCCATCGATGCTGCCGAGCGGCACGGACGCAAGCTGGCATTCGTAGGCTACAGCATGACAGAAAATTCTAAGATGGCCATAAAGTTGGGTTATTTGGATATCCCCGATGACACGCTGGTGAGTATCGATCAGGCGCTGAATATGCCCGATGAGGATATTGTACTCATGTGCACCGGCTCGCAAGGAGAACCTTCCTCGATCATGGGAAGATTATCCACGGGCACAAACCGGCGCTTCAGCATCAAAGATGGAGATACCATTATTCTCTCCTCGCACCCTATTCCAGGAAATGAAGAGGGCATTTACCGCACTATCAATCGCCTCTTCCGCCGCGGGGCCAACGTGATCTACGAACCCCTGGCTCCTGTGCATGTTTCCGGGCACGCCAGCCAAGACGAGATGGCGCTGATGATCCACCTAGTCAAGCCTGAATACTTGGTCCCCATCCACGGAGAACTGCGTCACCTTCGGCAGCATAAAGTGCTTGCACAAGAAGCCGGCATGTCTGCCGATAAGATTCAGGTTGCCGAAAATGGCCAGGTCATCGAATTTGATGATGGCGAGTTGACCTTGGGCGAACGTATCCCTGGTGGATATATCTTCGTTGATGGTTCACGCGTTGGCGATGTAGGTCCCAGCGTGGTGCGCGAGCGCGAAGCCCTTGCACGCGACGGTGTTGTCCTGATTAGCCTGGTGCTCGATCAGGGCGGCCGCCTGATCGAAGTCCCTGAGATTATCACCCGTGGTTTTGTTTACAAACATGGCGCCGAAGATCTGCTCGAGGCCGCCTCAAAGCGCACAGTCGATGCAGTCGAAAACAGCAACGGCAATATCCACGATCATGTGGTGCAAACTTTGCGTTCATTCCTCTACAATGAAACCAAAAGCAGACCCATGGTCTTGGTAACCCTGAGCTGGGTATAAACCACCCCACAATAATACTGAACCCCCGACTAGAAATCGGGGGTTCTTTTATTTAAGGTTTTGATAGTGGTGATAAACAAAGTGTTTGTGTCATGCTGAGCCGAAGGCGAAGCATCTCGCGCACGGATGCGCCAGACTCTTCGCTCCTCAAAGCTGCGCTCAGACTTGTACTGAGCCTGTCGAAGTGCTTGTGCTGAGCTTGTCGAAGGAGTGACAGTATTGTATTTTCAATTTGAGCAGTGCTAAACGCGCTGTAGGTTTACTCAGAATGACAAAATTTTCAAACAATCCGCTTTTATCCGTTCGATCTGCGTCAATCCGCGTTCAAATCTTTGATTAGAAAAACGAGCGATCTCCCTTTCCCTCCGGCCAACCTTCTTCACCAATCAAAGGCACAAATGCAACGGCAGTCAGAGTCTCTTGTTCATACTTGGCCCCAACTCGCTGCCAGACTTCTAAAACCTGACTGAAGCGACGCCCGACAGGGAGCACCAATCTACCCCCTTGGTCAAGTTGGTTTAAGAGAGCTTTGGGCACCTTGGGCGCTGCCGCTGTGACCATAATCCCCTGGAAAGGCGCTTGATCTGATAACCCCAGGGTTCCGTCTCCCACATGGAGATGGATATTTCCAATATTCAATTCATCAAATACTTGATAGGCGTTATCTGAAAGTGGCGCGTGTCTTTCAATGGAGTGGACTTCTTTAGCAATCTGAGCGAGTACAGCAGCCTGATATCCTGACCCTGTGCCCACTTCAAGTACTTTTTCACCCCCACTCAACTTGAGTAAGTCTGTCATCAGTGCGACAATATACGGTTGTGAGATGGTCTGGCCATGACCAATGCGCATGGCACCATCAGAATAGGCGAATTCCTGCTGATCGGGTGGGACAAATAAATGCCTGGGTACCGCGCGCATGGCTTCAAGCACATTAGGCGTTTCAACACCCCGGCGCTCAATCTGATAACGCACCATGTGCTCACGTTGCCCCAAGAAAATTTCATCCTGACTATCAGTGCTCATCGATCATTTCAACTCTTTGAGTAGATCACTCCAAAATTCATCGCGCTCACCGGGCACATAGGGAATGTACAATCCCAGTCGATCAGCCAAACCCTCGTAACGTTCTCGCAAAACGATTGGAACATCTTCGGGTTCAGCAACCACCGCGAAGGTGGAGAGAATCTCATCACTAATCAGGTCGGGCATCTCACCCCATTTGCCGCGCCCCGCTAATGAAGAGAGCCGCTCGGCAATTTCATCCCAGCCATGCAGCGCAAACACCTTGCGATAAGATGGCGTTGAAGCATAAAAAGAAATCTGCTGCTGCATGAAGTGTTTTTCATGGGAATTTGTGACCACGAAAACAGACACCGAAACAGCGACATCGGCGCGACTGCGCCCAGCCTGAGATGCTCCATCCTCAATTGCCGGGACGATGACTTCTTTGAGATAGCGCGGCGAATTGAGCGGATGAGCATGGAACCCATCGGCGACTTCCCCGGCTAACTTTGCCAGACCCGTATTAACTCCGGCGATATAAATGGGAATGTCTGGATATTGGTTGGGGCCGGGGTTGAAGAAGGGTGACATGAGGGTGAGCTTGTAATAATCGCCGCGAAAATTGAGCCTTCCGCCGTTTTGCCAGTTTTCCCAAAAAGCTCTGATGGCACCAATCTGTTCACGTAGTTTTCCAACGACTGACTCCGGCCAGGGCATGCCAAAGCGTCGTTCGATGTGTCCTTTGACCTGCGTGCCCAACCCCAGGATGAAGCGTCCCTTCGACATTTGCGCCAGATCCCAGGCGGTGTAGGCCATGGTCGCCGGGCTGCGGGCGAAGCTGATTGCCACCGCAGTACCGAATTGTATTTCTTTCGTATGTTCGCTGATCAACGGTCCGGGCAAGAAGGGATCGTGCTGGGTTTCAGTGGTCCAAATAGCATCAAAACCCATGTTCTCCGCGGCGCGGGCCAGGTCGGGAATTGAGTTAAGAAAAACTGGGGGCAGCGTGGTATCAATTTTCAATTTATTCACTCAGCAAATAGGCCATAATCCAATTCGTGGTTGCGACTAAGGCATCCGTATGTGTGCGCTCGTAATTGTGTGAGGCGTCCACACCAGGGCCGATAAGGGATACGGCTACATCACCACCGGCACGCCAGAATGCCTCTCCATCAGAGCCATAATAAGGGTAGATATCTACCTTATAGGGAATTTCGTATTGATCTGCCAGATTGCGCAATTTTTGATTCAAGCCATGGTGGTATGGGCCGCCAGAATCCTTCACACATAAAGTCGTATGGAATTCATCTGAGGTTTGTCCATCGCCAACTGCGGCCATATCGACTGTGAGCAGTTCAGTCATATCTGGAGGAAAACCTGCCGAAGCACCATGGCCGGCTTCTTCGTAGTTACTAATTAAGATGATCGTGGTTTGAGCAGGTTTCAGTCCGGCATCAGCAAAGGCTTTGACAGCGGCAAGGATATTGGCTACGCAGGCTTTGTCATCCAAATGTCTTGAGCGCACAAAACCGTTGGTCAACTCCACGCGCGGATCGAAAGCTACAAAATCGCCCACTTCGATACCCAACGCTCTAGTTTCATCCACAGAAGTTGTGAGTGCGTCCAAACGCACTTCAACGTTATCATCGTCTCGCTTGGTATCTCCAACTTTTTTGCCATAGACGTGCACAGATGCCATTTTCAGCAGCAGCGAGCCGCGCACCTGTCCACCATCTCTGGTGAAGACCGTGCAGCCTTCACCCTCGACAGTGTTCCACGGAAAACCGCCGATCTTGGTAAGTTTGAGCCGTCCGTTCGGTTTGACCTCTTTGACCATGGCGCCCAGCGTGTCTGTATGAGCAGTAACACCTCTGGGGGAATCAGTTTGCCCTGTCTCCGAAGGGGATGTCGAAGGGTCACCGGGCCAGATGACGACCAGCCCTCCCTTACGGGTGCGGGAGATCTCTAAGAATGAGAATTTTCGAAATGCGGTTTCGGTATATTCAATCGCCGCTTGGGTGAATCCCGTGGGGCTGGGAGTCTCCAACAAACCAGTCAGAAAATCGAGCATATATTGAATATCGAGATCAGGCAGCTTTTTCATAATTGATATGGTTGGGTTTTACAAGTCCTTCAAACTTTTCAATCGTTTCCCGCCACGCTTCGGGAATTGGGATCGTGCTGGACGTATAGTAATCGTACGCCACCAGCACGCTGCTGCCCTCAGCAAGTCTTTGCTTCGTTTCAGCGTCTTCAATAATATAGAAACTATCCATGCTCTTCGTGCCAAGGCGCGCGATGCGCATGCCAACGCGCACAGGCTGCCCCCACAGAATCGGCGCTCGGAATGTGACATGAGCATCAGCCATGATCATGCCAAAATTCAAGAACGATCCGCCATCCCACAATCCTATATGCTTTACATAGGAAACACGAGTTTGTTCCATGAAGGTGAGGTAACGAGCATTGTTGACGTGACCCTGGGGATCCAGGTCGCCGTAGCGCACATTGATTGGGTTATAAAAGCGAAACTCTGTCATATAGAAATTATACCTCTTGAAATTCCCTGTGCTTTACGTTTTACTCTTTCCGAATTAGAATTGGCTCGCTATGGACGACCAACTCAACAAAACACAACCCACAAAAATTGACTCCTCGGTAGGAGGAGATACATCTCCAATTAAGATTGATGGTACGATCAACGATTCCCAACCTAAAAAGAAGGGACGCCCCTGGCTACGGAGGGGCGGGATTGTGTTCCTTGGGCTTATTCTTGTTCTCGTAGTGGGCGGATTCCTTGGTTATCAGGACGGCCTCAACCGAAGGAAAAACCAGGAATCATTCCAACTGGCAGTAGCTGTCGCTGAGCAATATGAACTTGGTGTATTAGATCTTAAAGCCGGCCGCTACGAAGTGGCGCGCCAGCGCTTTGAGTATGTGATTGGCCTAGACCCCAGTTATCCGGGCGTCCTGGACCGGCTGGCCGAAACTCTCCTGGTGCTCAATGTCACGGCTACTCCTACGCCGGCCCCGCTGCCAACTTCCATTGAGCCAACTCCCACACCCGATTCGCGCGCTGAAGAGGAACTCTTCGCCCAAGCTGAGAATTATGTGGCTGCCGGGGAATGGGATTTGGTTATTGAAACCCTTGAGAATCTGCGCAAGAAAAACCCCGATCACCGACCCGTTGAAATTGACGGCATGCTCTACTTGTCCTTGCGCCAGCGCGGTGTACAAAAAATCGGCCTGGGAAATCTTGAAGGCGGCATCTATGATCTCGCCCTGGCAGAAAGCTTTGGTGTGTTGGATGCTGAAGCGGATGGCTTCCGCACCTGGGCAAGTCTCTACATTACAGGAGCAAGTTTCTGGGATGTAGACTGGGGACAGGCGGTCTACTATTTCGAGCAGCTTGTTAGCATGACGCCCAACTTGCACGACGGCACTGGATACAACACGGCCCAACGCTATGTTGACGCCTTACAAAATTATGGAGATTTCCTTGAATCGCAAGGATTATCGTGTGAGGCGTATCCAGTTTGGGATAAAGCTTATCAATACACTGGCAATGCTGCCTACCAAGAGAAATCCCAGAGTGCACAAGATATTTGTGAATAAGAGGAGACCTCAGTTCGCCAGATGAACACCCCTACCTGGGCTCTCACCAGCGCTTATTGGTTGCATATGTTGGCCACCGTCATTTGGATCGGTGGCCTTGCTATATTGACTTTATTAGTCATTCCCGCGGCACGAAAAATACTAGATGAAATCACGTACGCCACCTTCCTTGAAAATGTGCAGCGCCGCTTAGATCCATTGGCCTGGTTTAGTGTCGTTGTGCTGCTAGGCAGCGGTATGCTGCAGATGAGTGCTAACCCCAATTACGATGGTTTTCTAGCCGTCAATAATCCGTGGGGTTGGGCAATCCTGGTCAAACACATTGTTTTTGGGTTGATGGTGCTCTCCAGCGGCTATGTCACTTGGGGGATCATGCCATCCATGCGTAGGGCCGCCTTTCGCCAAGCGCGCCACCAAGATGCGCCCGAGATTGCATCTTTCCAAAAGCGCGAATGGCTGTTCCTGCGCTTGAACCTGACTCTGGGAATCATCGTTCTGGCACTAACTGCACTGGCGCGCGCATCCTAAATGCTTCCATGATCCAAACAGTGATCACCAAGATAAAGGCAAGTCATATTACTGCCCAATTAATATTAGGCATCTTCATTAGTGGGGGGATTTATGGCGCTTTCACGGTCGCCTTCCCCCTGGCAAAATACTACAATACCGTACCCCCTTTAGATTATACAAAACTGACTAATTATTCGTTTGCCGGATTGCTGGCCTATATCTTCGGAATCGGCATTCTCTTTTGGATTTACATCTGGATTCTGAGGCAGGTAATCCAACAGCAGATTAAATTCGACGTTCGATTTGTCTTGGTCTCCAGTGCAATTTTCGCGCTGATCCTGGTTTTTTCTTATCCCCAGACGGCCATTGACATCTTCATCTATGCCATCCGTACTCGGGGATGGGGCCTTTACGGCATGCAGCCGCTGGCAACCGCGCCGGAAATGCTGCCTGCCAACGAACAGTGGTTGGGGTTGGCCGGGGAGTGGCTGGATGCGGCATCTCCCTATGGCCCAGTGTGGGAGTGGTTATCATTAGGCGCATTCCACTTGAGCAAGGGCCATTTCTTGGGCCATTTATTTGCCCTGAAAGGAATCACTGCCTTTGCATATCTGGGCTGCATCTGGTTGGTATACCTGATTCTCCGCAATTTACATCCTGACTGGGCGCTCGCGGGAAGCGTAGCCTTCGCCTGGAATCCATTGGTGCTATTAGAGAGCGTCCAAAACAGCCATAACGATATCGTGATGGTATTTTTTACATTGGCTGGGATTTGGACGTATCTAAAGCTGAACCAACACACTGAAACACCGAAGAAGTTGCTCACCGCATTAGCATTTTGCGTATTGATGGCGGCTTCAATTTTAGTCAAATTTGTGACTCTCGTGATCTTGCCTTTCTTCTTGTTGGCAATCGCAATGAAGAAAGAAAAATGGTACCAAATCATGGTTTCGTTGGCGGGGTACGGATTGGGTATCACTGCGCTGCTCATCTTGGGGATGCTGCCCCTATGGCCTGGCGTTGATAAATGGGCTGTATTGGAAGCCAACTCTGGGGCTGGACGTTCTCTATTGGCGCTATTAGTTTTAGCTTTAAAAGGTGCAATGGGCACCAACCCGGCTTTTGCTCTTTCCCGAGGAATTCTCTATGGAATTTGCGGCTTAGTTTTACTGTACTACATCTGGAAATTGATCATAAAGCGGGATCGCTCGATTGAATTGCCCATCACAGCCAGTTTTTTCCTGCTCTTCACCTATGTCCTTTTAGCAGCGCCGACTTTCCATGCCTGGTATTTACTCTGGTTTCTGCCCATGGGAACCCTGCTGCTCCCCCGACAACGCTCTCTGGTAGTCGGAATCGTATTCTCAATCACCGCGCTGTATGCCATACCCTATTTCGAAACCATCCGAGTCTGGATTCCAATTCTGCTGAAGAATCATCTCCTGGGGCATATCATTGGTGTTTCTCTACTCATCATTCCCCCACTAATTGCACTATTTCAACCTACGAATAAATCGAGTTTTGGGAATCGCGACTACTCACCATAGCGCAGAATCAATTTTCACGCGGAGATTGATAAAACTGCCCCGGTTCTTCCGGGTAGTAGTGATACAAGGTTCGTTCTGGAAATGCTTCTGCCAATTTCTTAGCAGGATAATCGTCCATTGGGGACCAGGCAAAAATGAAAGGGGTCTCCAAAAAGGGGTCAGCGAGATCGAGCAACAAAGCATAATCGCGCCAGTTTTCAGAATGAACCAGGATTATTGCTGGGGCGAGTTCCTGCACACTCGAGTCTCTGAACGGCTGCAAAGCACTGGAATCAACTTCGTAAAACTGATGTTCTCGCATCAGCCGTTGAGGGGTATACCCAATCAAATTCACCGCGATCAACAGCACGAGAATAGCCACCATCCCCAACGAACGAATTTTTCCGAACTTTGATTTGCTGCCTTCGGACTGGTTGCCCCAACCGGCCAGCCATGCAATCCCCGCAGCGCTGATCAGCGTGAAACCGTACAATCCCTCATATAAATAGCGCGCGCCTGAAATCCAATAGGGTAAATAAACGATGATCAACCCCAGGGGTACGCCGCCAATCAACCAGGATTTTTTCTGTTTACGCACCGCCCACAACCCAAAGGGAAGAAAAATCCAGGAAAATATCCCCCACCCAAAGAGATCGCCTGCCATTTCAGCCAGGCTCAGTTTGGTGTTGATTAGTGCCTGCTTGAGCGTATGACCGCCTTCCAATACACCATGCCCAGGACCAAACCCAATTTTGTCATATTCCCACCACAGAGTATACGGGTTGCGCAGCGGATTCCCTGTTAGAGAGTGTTGCCAAAGAAAATGCAGGCTCCCAACAACTAAAGCAACGATGCCAACGGTGAGCACGCGTCGACGAATAGTAGGGGAACCGCGCCACAATAAGATCAATCCGTGAATCGCAAAGGGCAGCGCCACACCCAGGGCTGTCAGCGGGCGGCTTAGGGCAAAAACTCCAAGAGCGAATCCTGCACCCAAAGATGGCAACCACCTTCGAGTATCGTTCTGTTGATCCACTACCTCTAGCCAGGTTAACGCAAAGGCCGCGCTGAGAACTAATCCCCAGGGGTGTGAGAGCAGCATCCCTGAGCGCATCAGAAATATAGGTGAAGTGAGCGTCAATCCCGCGGCAAACAATCCGCATAATTCCCCCAGTATCTTTTTCCCCAACCGATAGGTCAACCATACTGCCAGGCCAGCCAGCAATGGATTGACCATCCAGCGCAATCCAAGGCGCTCACCAATAGAAAGCACAACCGGCCAACCCAGGGGGTATTTGCCGAAACGTTGTCCGTTGTGATCAATGACAAAGGGGACAAAAAATTGATCGGATTCAGGGGGCGAAGAAAGGATGAATTTCCCGCCGGCGATTGCCTGTGCCTGCCAAACGTAGGCATACTCATCTTCAAGATGGGGCAAACCCTGGAAGATATTTGTGGAAATCCAGGCTGTTATGATGAAAGCGAGAATGCTGAGAAAAAGAGCGATGCGGTCGTATCGACTCATAGAAATTGGAGATTGGAAATTAAGTATTGCTCCCAATAGCGAATTCAGGCGCCAATGGTTTTTAGTGCTTTGAGTGCCGCTTCATGTAGATATCCATTCGTTGCACAGATACCTCGATTATCTGCCAGAGTGCGGCCACGGGTGAAGTCGAGCGCTTTGCCATCCAGATCTGTGACTCGCCCGCCTGCTTCTTCGATCACTATAGAGCCAGCGGCTTGATCCCAAATTTTCTCGCGGTATTCAAGTCGCGATGACGAAAGCAGCCGCAGGTAGATCTCACCTTGACCGGCGGCCAGTACGGCATACTTAGCTTGACTATCCATACGCACAGGTTCGGCCGCTACGCCTAAGGCATCGGCAAAAACATCGATCTGGCTGACGTTGGTATGAGCGGATTCAAAAGAACGCAATAAACGCGCTTGAGCAGGATCGATCCGCTCAGAAACAGACAAACGCTCCAAGAGTTTTCCTTCATCGAGCGAAGCCACCCAGGCACCTTGACCACGAGCGGCAACTACCAGGGAAAGGGAGGCTAAGTTGGGGCAACCCAGCACGCCAACCTGAACTTGACCATCTTCAACCAGGGCAAATGCCACCGCGTACTGATCACCGCGCAGAAATCCCTTGGTGCCATCGATGGGGTCTAAGGTCCAATAGCGTGAGGCAGACTCTGCAGAGCCGCGATCAATCCATTGACAGACCGTCTCTGGCGTTGCTCCATTTGTATAACGCCCCACAAAATCTGCGATTCTTTCCAACGTGGGTCGTTCTTCGGGAGTCTGAAGGACTGAAGAATCTTCCTCTCCGATCAGCGCATCAGAGAGGAAGTTTTTCTCTAATAAATTCCCGATCAGAGCCTGCGCAGCAAAATCCGCCACAGTGACTGGAGAACGGTCGTCCTTGGTCAACGCCGGAGAGACCATCTCTGCTTGAACTTGTTGTACTAACGCCGAAGCCTGTCGAACGGCATGGATGGCAAATTTAATTTCAGGGTTATTTGTATTAAGCATAATTTTTAAAACACTAAACGCAAAGGCGCAAAGAGCTAATGGCTGACGGCTATCAGCTCTTTATAGTTCAATAATAAGAGGGTTATCTACTACCGCGGTCAAGTCGTAGACCATCGCACCGGTAATGCGTGCAGGCACCATCGAGCCGATGGCAATCTCATCTTCGATGATGACCATGCCATCGATCTCAGGGGCGTCGCGATAACTGCGGCCCAAGGAGAGTCCATCGCCCTGGCCTTCGATGAGTACATCCAGAATTTTGCCGACATAACTCTGGTTTCGTTCAAGAGAGATGGATTGCTGGCGCTCCATTAGGCGCTCCCAACGCTCTTGCTTAACCTCTTCGGGAACAGGATCGCCTAAAGGTTCGCTAGTTGTACCCGGCTCAAAAGAGAATTGAAAGGCTCCCACCCGGTCGAAACGAATCTCTTCGATGAAATCCATCAAGGTTTGGAATTCTTCCTCGGTTTCACCGGGGTAGCCGACGATGAAGGTTGTTCTCAATGCCAGATCAGGCAACATTTCGCGCATATCACTCAAAGTGTTGCGCACCCAATCCATATTGGCGGGGCGACGCATGCGCCGAAGGGTAGCTGGATGGGCGTGCTGCAAGGGCATATCCAGGTAAGGCAAAATCTGTTCGTGCGTGGCCATCACCTCGATCAACTCCGCGGTGACATAGCCTGGGTAGGCGTACAGAATTCGCAGCCAGGGCACATCGGGTACTGCCCTGACCAATTCATCTAATAGCGTTGCTAATCCGTTGCGCATGCCCAAATCGTGCCCATAATCAGTGGTGTCTTGGGCAATCAAGTTTATCTCATAGGCACCCAATTCCTGCAAAGCAACAGCATCGGCAATGATCGACTCCATCGGTCGGCTGACAGCTGTCCCCTTTATCAGCGGTATGGCACAAAAAGCACAGGGGCGTCGGCAGCCATCGGCGATCTTGATATAAGCGCTGGCTCCATGGATGCTGACGCGATTAATTCCGGCTTCATCCTGACCAACAGTGGGAACTTCGGGGAGATGGTAAACCGGCTCAGGGTGCTTGCTTCCCCGCAAAGTGCTGACCACATCGAGGATATCCATCCAGCGGCGCGTCCCCAGAATGCCATCGATGCCAGGCACTTGCTGCGCAACTTGCTCGCCATAACGCTGGGTCAGACAGCCCGCGGCGATCAGGATTTGATCATCTTGTTTAATCGAAGCCAGCGCTTGCAGTGCGTTGAGAGACTCTTCTTTAGCAGGCCCAATGAAGCCGCAAGTGTTGACGATGAGCACACCTGCGTCAGTGGGATCATCTGTAGGCTGATAACTTGCGTTCATGAGAAGCTGCGCCATTGAGTCCGAGTCGACGGTGTTTTTAGCGCAACCTAATGATAGTAAATGGAATGATTTTTTATCCACAAATAAATACCTTTAAAACTCAACTATGGAACCGGGGTTTGGGTGGGGGTGAGCGTAGTTTGTGGTGTTTCTGTTGGCGTAGGTGATACTGTCGGTGTAGGGGTTTGAATGCCATCGGCTGCGATAACAAAATTGACAACTTCGCCATAAAATCCCAACACACCCAACTCAGCGCCGTTATAAGTAATATGCAAACCAGCTGCATTTCCCGTCAGAATCTCAACAGTCTCATCACCAGAAAAGGCATAGATCGAGCCAGGTAAGACCCGACCATCAAAATCGACTTCACCATCGACAGTGATGCGCATGTATGCCCTTTGGCGGATGGCGATCTGAAGTTGGATCAATTTTTCTGCAGCTTCAAGAACAAAGGGCGATTCAGTGACTTCAGCAGCCGCCGAATTCGCACCTAAATCCGCATCAGCGGCTTCATCAAGCAAGGAAGGGACCGTCGCAGTTGCTGTTGGTTCAATAGTCGGCGTTGACGAGGGCAGCAACACATCGGCAATCGATGGCGGGGTAGGCTCTATTTCTTCCGCAGAACGAGTGCCCATAATTCTCGTGACCGCCCATAGTGAGAAAACAATCAAGAATACGACGATGGAAACAACAATAATAATGTCCCTGGACAGAATCCGTCGCAGCAAACTCTTTTGCTGGGGTTCTCTGCTCACTCGACTGCTGGTTGGCCGAGATTGACGTCGCTCTGACAACTGGGATTGAAGATCATCTGCAAAACGCAGCAGCAAAGGTTCAGGGTCCAACCCCAGGAACTCGGCATAATTCTTGAGCATGCCGCTGCCCTGAACAGTTGAAGGGAGCGCATCCATATCACCGCGCTCCAGGGCTTGTAAATAGTGCATGCGTAAATGAGTGTGACGCTCGACATCTTCTCGCGAAAGACCCAAGAGTTCTCTTTGTGATCTCAGAGTCTCCCCAACAGCAGCCAAACCTGAAACAGGTTCATCAGCCACTTGAGCTTCAGGTGTGTCTTCTGTTTGTGCTTCTTCTGACTCGATCTGCTCTTTTGGGGGCATAAAAGTCAGTAAAGCATCCCCCTCCAAGGCATCGAACAGCGGCTGTACATCGATGCGTAAGAAGCCAGCATAAGAGCGCAAAAACCCGCGCTTTTGCACTCGAGAGGGGATGGTATCGAATTGACCAGCCTCCATCGCGCGCAGATAATGAAGACGGATATGAGTCTCCTGCGCGACTTGCTCAAGGGTTAGATCAAGAGCCTCGCGGGCATCCCGAAGTTTTTTTCCGACAGCCGCACTCATAGGATCAATTATACAAGAGAAAAACACAAAAAACGGCCTGGGTGCAAAGTAAGCACTCCCAGGCCGAATTTAATCTAGGAAAATTGGTCTTTACTCAGTTTCCACGTCCGCGTCCGCTTCCACTGTCGTGTCAGCATCTTCGTCAGCTTCTTCTTCTTGAGTTTCTGCTCCCGCATCCACTGCCATGGCGGCTTCTTCAGCCTCTTCCTCTAACTCGTACTCATAGACGGGCCGATCATCGATTTCGAACTCACCCTGTTCTACGGCCTCTGCCAGAGCCTCAGCTTCTTCAATGGCCGCTTCAGGAGTTTCACCCTCACGGAAAATGATTACGCTGATCTCAGGAACCAAGTCCACGGTCAGGCGAATGCCGACCATATGCTTCCCGATCATACGCAGGGGTTGCGCATCGATCTGGTTATGGTTGATATCTTCCTCAACCTCTTTGGAGAGCGCTTCGGCAATCATACGAGTATTAACCGAGCCGTACAATCGGCCTGTTTCGCTGGCCCGTACGGGGAAGGTAAGGGTGACACCTCGCATCTGATCGGCCAAACCACTCAATTCCTCATTGAGGATATTGCGTTGTTTATCGGCCTCAGTTCGAATTCGATCAACCTGATTGAGAGCGCCCGGGGTTGCTAAAACAGCCAAACCCTGTGGGATTAAATAGTTGCGGCCGTATCCATTGGCAACTTTCTTAACATCACCGGCACGGCCGAGTTTAAACACGTCTTTCAAAAGTAGTACTTTCATCTGTATCAAGCCCTTTCGTTATTGAGTGTCCCAGGCGAAGGGTACAACGCTCTGAGCGGGTGGGATTCTACCAAAAGGGGGCAGATGCGTCAACGATTTTTAGAATATCGATAGACATGAGTCACCCCAAATTTATTTTATGCAGAAAAATTGAGTGATTTGCTATTAATCACCCCCTCCCTAACCCTCCCCCGATTGTCGGGGGAGGGTTAATGAAAAAAAATAGGTGCGTGCGGCGTTTTGCGCCTGCACGCACCTATTTTTTTTACAAATCTCCCCTTCCGGTGGGGAAGGGGGGGCAGGGGGGATGGGAAAGGAAATTAAATTTTCCACAGGAATATTTTATTCGGAATGTGTCATGTCTATCCGAAAACCAAGCTACGTGGGCAAAGCAAATAATGGCTCGAATTCTGTCCCGCTTTGGATCAGTGCAGCCTGTTCATCTGCATTTAAGGGAGTGAACTTTTGACAGGCTTCTAACACCTTGGGCAGGATTTGAACTTCGCCCGTGGTACATAGGCCAGTCACATCTTGCGAAAGCACAAAGTTGACTGCCGCTTGGATCGATTCCATCTCGTCAAAGGGGCGATACCAGGTATTGTATGTTTGTTCTCCCTCCCAGGTGCCGCGCGCCGCCGTCTTGATGATCATGACCCCAACATCTCGCTCCTGACAAATGCCTAGCAGTCGTTCTGTATCCCGTCGATAAGTTGCATCTGTATAAAAGATGTAATTGAGTGGGAACATAACCGTGTCAAAGTCAAAGCGGTCCAAAGCCTCAATGAAAGTTGCCGGTGCATATTGACCATGACCCGTAATCCCTATGAAGCGTGTCAAACCCTCGCCACGCGCCTCAATAACAGCCTCTAATGCCCCACCAGGCGCAGTGATCATATCCAGTTCATCGATATTGGTGACCGCATGGAATTGATAAAGATCGAAGCTGTCCACCTGAAGAGTATTCAGCGAGCGCTGCATTTCTGCGGCAGCCCCATCTTTTCCCCGCTCACCAGTTTTACACCCCAAGAAAACCTTCTCTCTAATCTTGGGCATCCAGGGACCCAGGCGCGTTTCGGCCAGCCTATATCCAGGAGCAACATCAATATGATTGACCCCCGCAACCATGACATCTTCCATCACTGCATCGGCACCTTCTTGTGAGATATCCCAAAAGGCCACTGCGCCAAAAATTGCCACGGTGCTCATGTGTTCAGTTCGTCCTAAGCGTCGTTTTTCCATTTTCGCAACTCCTTTCATCGACAGAAGTATAATCCATCTATGCGTAGATGGCGGTACCTATGGTTATTATTGTGGTTGGTAGGGATCCTGTTTCCGATGGCCTGGCTAGGGAACTTTTCAGAGAAATTCCAGCAAATGTTCAACACCCTATTTTCTCCTGAGTGGATGCATTGGATCATGCATGCACTGCTTTATGCTGCCCTGGCAGTTTTAATAATGATCGTCTTTGAGCGCCCGTTGACAAAATCATCATTGGGATTGGTTCTGGTCACAACTCTGATTGTAGGGGGACTCCAAGAAGGATGGCAGGTCCTATCAGGGGTTCAAATCCTGCGCTGGAACACTGTATTCGACTTAGGGGTAGATATGCTTGGAGCCCTAATAGGTTTTGGATTGTCTTATTGGTTGAGGACAAAATCCAGAGCATACTGCGCATCCAAATAGAAGCGATTGGCTTCCAAAGCCGCGTTGAATTCCGCTACCGCGCCGTTGATGTCTCCCGAACGATAGAGGCCCCAGCCGTGCCACAGCAGCGCCTCCTCAGAGTTAGGCGTGCGCTGCAATGCATAACCCGTCAGCGTAAGCAGATCATCATTTCGTCCGCTGTGGAAATAGGCAAAGAATGGCCCAAACTGATAGCGCAGCATGCGTTGGGGGAGTCCGTAGGTACGGGCGTTGTCATAGGCCTGCGCAGCTTCCTCATAACGCTCGAACCATAACAAATTGGTGCCCAGGTTGAACCAGGCATAGGCATCCTCGGGGTTGGCATCGATTTCGGCCTGAG
>JACKQG010001139.1_pt1 | contig 37333 bp, 37 predicted proteins | sample 8237621 | NCBI WGS metagenome assembly JACKQG01 (sample SAMN15677084, study PRJNA649215) | marine metagenome | biome: marine; feature: Black Sea; material: saline water; isolation source: suspended particulate matter (SPM) from the Black Sea western gyre | collected 2013-06-09/2013-06-10 | depth... | reverse complement strand
CCGGGGATATGGCCTTCGTCGTCTGCTCCCGGCGTCGGGTCGCGCCGCCACAGGCGGTTGCCGTTGCTGATATCGTAGGCGCTGACCACGGAGAGGGCGTCGATGGCGAAAACGCGGCCATCGGCAATGATCGGCGAGGCGGCCAGGCGTTCTTCCCCGTCCACGCCATCGCCGATGTCCACGGACCAGGCCTCACGGATGGTTTCGGGCGCCAGCATATGGTGCATGGCGTGGTTGGCATAGCCCCCGGCCTGGGGCCAGTCGGCATTGGGTTCGGGTGCGGGCAGGAGAATCTGTACGTTGGCCAGTTTCGGGTCGGGGCTCAGCGTGCGTTGGTGCAGCAACACGGAAATTCGGTCACCGGGCAGCGGTGGTTCCGGCGGATGGAAAAAATTCCCCACCGTGTCGCACCCGCCCAGCAGCGCCACAGCGGCAAGCGTCAGAAAAGCGAAAACCGGGACGGGTTTTCCGGAGCGGGCCGGTGCGGGTTCCCCGGTTCGGGATAATGTGGTCGGTCGGCGTTTCATCATCGGGTCAATTCGGTTCAATCGGGAATCACTTTAAGACAATCACTTTGGGACAATCATTGGCCCAGAATGGATAGCATTTCCTGCGCTCTGGCGCGAATACCTTGCGGCGTTTTAGCATCATCGCTCAAGGCCTTGAACAGGGTTTTGGCCTTGGCCTTGTCGCCGTTTTTATGGGCGATCATGGCGGAAATCTCCCGTGCACTGAAGCGCCACGGGCTGGCGTCGGCGTCCAGGGGGGCCAGTCTTTTCTGCATGGCGGCAAGATCGGCGTCTGCGATATTGATCTCCACCAGGGCACCCAGAATCACCGCCATGTCCCGGTACAGCGAATCGACCCCGCCGTCGCCGGAAATATCCCGGTAGGTCTGGGCCGCCCCACCGGCGTCGCCCTTTTGCGCCAGCAAACGCGCCTGATTGAAGCGCGCCAGCACCTTGTATCCGCCGGTACCGCCGGTGGCGATATCGGAAAAGGCCTTGTAGGCGTCTTCGGTTTTTTTGCCGGAGGCGAGGTTCATGGCCGCCTGAAAGCTTTCGCCCGAGGCTTGGCGGGAACTTATGTCGTAATGACGCCAGCCCTGATACCCGCCGACGCCGAGCACGATGGCGAGAACCACGCTGATGAGGTACCTGCCGTAAGCCTGCCATAGCTGGTGGGCGCGATCCTGGCGCAGTTCGTCGTCGATTTCCTCGAACAGGATGTCGTCTTCGGTTCTTTCGGCCACTTGGCTGCTCCGTATAGGGCGTGTTTCCAGCAATCAGGAGGCTAAAATAGTCTCCCAGGAGCGGGAAGGCAAACGCCGGGTAAAGGGAATTTCCCGCTTATTCGGAGTCCGAGCGCCACTTGATGGAACAGCCCATGCTGGGGATCTGTTCGGCCGGGCCCTGGCCGGTTTCGGCGACTTGTTTCATGGCTTCGAACAGGTCGCGCCGCGCATCAATGGGCGCTGCTTCCTTGCGAGATGCATCCAGCCGGCCCCGGTATTGCAGTTCCAGGTCGGCGTTAAAACCGAAGAAGTCTGGTGTGCACACGGCCTCGTAGGCCTTGGCGACGGCTTGCGTTTCGTCGAAGACGTAAGGAAAGGTGAAGCCCTGTTGCAGGGCCACGGCTTTCATGTTGTCAAAGGAGTCTTCGGCGTATTCGGCGGGGTCGTTGGACATGATGGCGATGACGCCGATGCCTAAATCCTGAAGCGCCTTAACATCGCGCACCAACCGGTCGTGGACCGCCTTCACGTAGGGGCAGTGGTTGCAGATGAACATCACCAGCGTGCCACGGAGTCCCCGGATGTCGTCCAGCGCGTAGGTTTTTCCGTCGGTTCCGGACAGGTGGAAGTCCGGCGCTTTCCAGCCGAAATCACAGATCGGTGTTTTCAGTGAAACCATGTCGCTCGCCCTTTCGGTTTTCTCAAATGTTTTCAGCCGTCTGCATAGCGGAAGTGGCCCGTCCGTTCAACCTTGCCGGCAGACAGCAATTAACGTGTCTTTAACCTCACAGAGGCATGATAGACTGGTTTGAAAAGGGAGCAGACCATGCGAACACTTGCCGTTCTCGCCTGTCTTGCGGTTCTCGGTGGATGCAGCTTCGTGCCGGGGTATGCCCAGGTGCAAGGCGCGTTCGTGGTCGGTTCCGACAAGACCATGGAAGACCATGTGCTGTCGCTGGCCAGCGGCAAGAACTGTTCCATCGTCCGCAAGGAAAAGGGTTTGACCTACTGCGAAGAAGACGAGCTCAAAATCAAACAGAACCTCTATTGTTACAAGACCCTGGCCAATGTGACCTGCTATGACCGCCCGGATACCAATCCCGGCCGCAAGCGGGTCGATCTCAACGATCACAACCAGGCCAAATAAGGTATCCGCAAAACCTTATCCGGTCGAATTAGGACTCCCGCCCCGAACCGGCGGAGACTAAAACAATACCCATGAGGATGTTTCTTATCTTGTTCGCCACAGGCACGCTCGGCCTGTCCGGGTTTGCGGCGTGGTTCTTTTTCGGCGGTCCCGATGAAGACCCCGCGCGTAAGTACCAAGCCGCCCTGGTGGCGAAGATTTCCGAAACCCGCACCCTTGCCGAAACCGGCAACGTGAAGGCGCAATACGCGTTGGCCGGACTGTACCATCGGGGCGAATACGGCACCCGCGATCTGGCCCAGGCCTTCGAGTGGTATTCGAAGGCCGCCGCCAAAGGCCATGCGGGGTCTCAGTACAACCTGGGCCGCATGTATGCCCGTGGCGAACACAAGCGCCAGGACTATTTCCGGGCCTCCGAATGGTACCGGCTGGCGGCCAACCTGGGCCGCCATGCGGATGCCAGGTTCGCGCTGGGCGACTTGTATTTCCGGGGCCGGGGCGTTGCCCAAAACTATGCCGATGCGCTGTCCTGGTACAAAAAAGCCGCCGAGCAGGGGCATGCCATCGCCCAGTACCGACTCGGCGTCATGTATACCGAAGGCTGGGCCGGCGGTTTCGACGCGGTCAGGGCCTATAAATGGTTTTCCTTGGCGCTTCGCGGGCTCGAGCAAATTGCCGCCTTCGATGCCACCCTGGACCCAAAGGCCGGGCTGGATCATGTCGCGTCGAAGATGAACGAAAACCAGATCAGGCGGGCCAGACAGGCGGTCGAAGACTGGCTTGAAAAACGTTGAATTAAGGCGTCAGTCAGATATTGACCACCCGGCGTCTCTAACGCAAAGTCGTGTCCCATGAGTACATCCATAAAAGCTATTTCCTTCGACCTGTGGGACACCCTGGTCGATGATGATTCCGACGAACCCAAACGTCAGGCCCTGGGTCTGCGCCCCAAACCCGACGAACGCCGCTACCTGTTGTGGGAGGCCCTGAACCGGCATGAGGCTATCGACCCGGAGACGGTCAACGCCGCCTTTGATGCCGCCGACGCCGCCTTCAACAAGGCCTGGAAGGGCTATTCCATTACCTGGAAGGTTTCTGAGCGCCTGGCCAAGGCGCTGTCGGAACTGGGCCGCACCCTGCCTGGGGATGATCTGGCGAAGCTGGCCGACGATCTAGGCCGCATGGAGGTCGATATTCCGCCCAACCTGGTCGACGGCGTCGTGGAAGCGCTGGAAGAACTTTCCGGGCGCTACAAGCTGTGCATCGTATCGGACGCCATCGTCACGCCGGGCCAAGGATTGCGCCGGATGCTCGATGGCCACGGTTTGCTGAAATATTTTCAGGCCTTCGCCTTTTCCGACGAGGTCGGGCGCTCGAAACCACACGCCGACATATTCAACACCGTGGCCGATGAACTGGGCGTGGAACTGTATCAAATGGTGCATATCGGCGACCGCGACCACAACGACATCAAGGGGCCGCACGCACTGGGCATGAAGGCCGTTCTGTTCACGGCGACGCGCGACGGGGATCGTGATGAGACAACCGCGGACGCCATTTGTGAACGCTATGCCGACCTTCCCGGAATTATCGAAGGGCTGGACGGGTGAGCCGAGCGCCGAAATTTCTGGTTATCGACGGCTACACCAAGTCGGCCCGCGACGAGTTGGCCGCCGGTGGCGCCGCCGTTGCAGGCGTTTTGTATGCCGAGATGCTGAAGCAGGCCTCAAAGGGCTCTGAGTGCGACATCGTTTACCCCAGCGATCCGGACGCCGCGTTGCCGGCCGGACAGGCGCTGGAAGGCTACGACGGCATTGCCTGGACCGGGTGCAGCCTGACCGTGTTCCACGACATTCCGGAAGTCCGTGCCCAGATAGACTTCGCCCGCGCCTGTTTCGAGGCCGGGGTGCCCGCTTTCGGAAGCTGCTGGGCGGCGCAGGTCGCCGTCGTCGCGGCAGGCGGCAAATGTGACGCCAATCCCAATGGCCGCGAAATGGGCGTCGCCCGCAAGATCGCGCTCACCCCCGAAGGCCGCGCCCATCCGCTTTACGAAGGCAAGGCCGACGTGTTCGACGGCTTTATCAGCCACGATGATGAGATCACGGAATTGCCGCAAGGTGCGGTGCGCCTCGCGGGCAACCAGTTCACACACGTACAGTCCGTGTCGGTGGATTATTTGGGCGGCAAGTTCTGGGGCCTGCAATACCACCCGGAATATGATCTCCATGAGATGGCGCGACTGACCTGGTGCCGCATCGACAAGCTCACCCGCCTCGGTTTTTTTGCGGATCGCCAGGCCGGGGAGGAACACGTTGCCCTTTTGGAAGCGTTACATGAAGACCCTGCGCGCAAGGACCTGGCGTGGGTTTTGGGCGTCGACCGGGACGTCATGGACGAAGCCTATAGGCGCACCGAAGTCCGTAACTGGCTCAAGCATCTGGTGCTGCCGGTAATGGCGGAGCGGCGCTAGGGAATAGGGCTTAAAGCCCCTTCAGCCACTTGAGAATCTTCTTTTTGCCTTTGCTCGGGGTCGCCCTGTGGCCGCCGCCGATGACAACGTAAGCGTTGTTGGGGTGCTCCGGGGCGGATGAATAGGCGTACCCCTCGCCCCGGTCGGCTATGTTGTCGTCTTCGCCGACGATCCACATCAAAGGCGTGCCGGGTTTAAGATTTTTGGTATTAACCGGCATATTGGCCGGTCCTTCCGGGTCGAACCAGCTTTGGTAAATAGCGGCGGTCGAGAAGAAGGTCGAGGCTTTGCCCTGGTTGTAGTCCTTGAACTTGGCTTCGTCGTCGCCCTTGCCGGCGGCGATCATGGCGCGCGCGCGTTTGTAATCGAAACCTATGTTTTCCTGGAAACTTTCGATATCAATGATATGTCCGGGAGCGATGGCGAGGATGCCCGCGAGGCCGCCGCGCCGGGCGCCGTAGGCCAGCGCCGCGTTGGCGCCGATGGAGTGCCCGCCGACGACGATCTTTTTGGCGCCGTCGCTTTTCAGGTCTGCCACCGCCTCATCGATCTCGGCCATGGAGGCTTTATGAGTCTTGTCGAAGCCGCGCGAACGCGACCACGGCATGTCAGGAGCGACAACAAAAATCCCTTTGTTTTCAAGAAAGCTTTTGAGCTTGCCGATAGGGGAATTCGGCATGGCCGTGCCGCGCTTGCCATGCAGGAGGACAACGCCGATGTCGTCTCCGGCGATGGCGGGCAAGCCGGAAAAGGCAAACGCACTCAGCAGTATCAATAAAAAGCGGATTGTTCGCATAGGCCCTACCCCCAAACCAAGGCCGTCAGCCTAACCGGCCTTCCATGGCGGAATCAAGAATCATTCGCATTTCCGTTTCCCCCGCCGGGACCGGGTTGGTCGGGGCGGTCGGGTCTTTCGCCGCCATGCGGGAGATATCGTCCAGCCGGTCTTCGGCGATGCCGAGCTCGGCCGCCGTTTTCGGAATGTCGAATTCGTCGCGCAGGTCTAGTATCCAGTTCAGCACCGCCTCGAAAGACGGGTCTTCGAGGCCGATATAGCGGGCCAGAAGCTCCATCTTGTCTTCGATGGCGTGGCGGTTGAAGACCATCACATAGGGTGCAAACACGGCATTGGCGAGGCCGTGGTGGGTGTCGAACACCGCGCCGACGGGGTGGCTGAGGCTGTGGATGGCGCCCAGACCCTTCTGGAACGCCGTTGCGCCCATGGCGGCGGCGGCCATCATGTGGGCGCGGGCTTCCAGGTTCTGGCCGTCCTTGACCGCTGCCGGAAGCCATGCGTGGATCAGGCGCAGCCCTTCCAGCGCGATACCATCGGCCATGGGGTGATAACCATCGACGCAAAAAGCCTCCAGACAATGGGCCAGCGCATCCATGCCGGTGGCCGCCGTCAGGTGCGCAGGCAGCCCGGTGGCCAATTGCGGGTCGCAGACCACCAGTTCCGGCAGCATACGGGGATGGAACAGGATTTTTTTGGTTTCCGTACCTTCATCGATGACGACGGTGGCGCGGCCCACTTCGGAGCCGGTGCCCGACGTGGTCGGCACGGCGACGATGGGGGCTATGGCGTCTGTCTCGGCGCGTTTCCAGTTGTCGCCGACGTCCTCGAAGTCCCAGATCGGGCGCTTCTGTCCAGCCATGAAGGCGATGGTCTTGCCGGCGTCCATGGCGCTGCCGCCACCGAAGGCGATGACCCCGTCGTGGCCGCCTTCGTGAAACACGCGCAGCCCGTCGGAAATGTTCTGCCCCACCGGGTTCGGTTTAATGTCGGAAAACAACCCCGTCGGCATATCGCCGGTCATGTTGGCGGCAACGGCGTCGAGCACGATGTCGCGTTTGGCCAGTCCCGGATCGGTAACTAGCAGCGGCCTTGCCATGCCGAGGTTGCGGCAGCATTTGGCCAGTTCCTTGATGCGCCCGACGCCGAAACGCACGGACGTCGGGTAGTTCCAGTTGCCGGAAAGAGCCAGGGGGCTTGATGATGAGTCGGACATTCTAAGAAACTCTCGTTCTGAGATGAAAGGATTTGGGCCGCGTCAGGTGTTCATAGCCGACCGCCGACAGGGTGCAGCCGCGGCCTGAGTCTTTGACCCCGGTCCAGGCCAGGGCCGGGTCCAGGTAATCGCAACGGTTCTGGAACCAGGTGCCGGTGGCGACCTCGTTACCGATGCCGAGCGCCGCCTTATCGTCCGCCGTCCACACCGATGCAGTCAGCCCGAAGCGGCTGTCATTCATCAGGCGGATGGCCTGTTCGTCGGAATCCACCGCCATGATTCCGACCACGGGGCCGAAGCTTTCTTCCGTCATCACCGCCATGGTGTGGTCCACATCCACCAGCACTTGCGGCGCCAGATAAGGCGTGCCCGGCTGATCGGCGTCGAAGCCTGCGGGATCGATTAAAGCCCTGGCGCCGGCCTTGACGGCCTGGGCAGTCTGTTCGCGTACGAAGTCGGCGGCGGATGTCCGCACCATCGGCCCCAGGGTGGTCTCCGGATCGGTCGGATCTCCGAGTATGTAGTCGTTGACCAAGGCCTGGAAACCGTCGACGAAAGGCTCGAATAGGTCGCCGTGGACGTAGATGCGTTCGATGCCGCAGCACGACTGGCCGGAATTGAAAAACGCCCCGTCGACGAGGTTTTCGACGGCGAAGTTCAGATCCGCATCGGCCCGAACATAGGCCGGGTCCTTGCCGCCCAGTTCCAGCCCGACGCCGATGAAGCGTCCGGCGGCGGCGGCCTCGACCATGTCGCCGCCGGGAACGGACCCGGTGAAGGCGACGAAATCGACCTCTTCGGCTTTGATCACGCGTTCCGTCGCGGCGTGGCTCAGGTGCAGGCATTGGAAGACGCCGGACGGAAGCCCCGCCGCTTCGAAGGCTTCCGCGTAACGCTCCGCGACCAGCGGCGTCTGCGTCGAATGTTTCAGGATCACGGCGTTGCCCGCCATCAGGGCAGGGATAACCGAATTGACCGACGTCAGCCAGGGGTAGTTCCAAGGCGCGATGACGAACACAACGCCCAACGCCTCACGGCGGATAAAGCGGGTGAAACCGTCAATTTCGTCGGCGGGAATATCCCTGAGTGCATCCGGTGCGGCGGCAATCATGTGGCGCGCGCGTTCCTCGAAACCGCCGATTTCACCGGCGGCGTAGCGGATAGGGCGACCCATCTGCCAGGTGATTTCAGTGGCCAGTTGGTCTTTCAAGGCGGTGACGGTGTCAACCGCCTTCGAACAGATCAGCGCGCGTTCTTCGATCTGCACTTCGCGCCAGACTTCCTGGGCGCGGACGGCGGCGGTGAGGGCGGCGGCGACATTGGGTTCGCCCGCAAAAGAACGTTCCACGTAGACGCTCCCGTCCACGGGGGATACGGTTTTCAGAGTATCGGTCATAACGGGGCGGGTGGCCTTTTCGTCATCAAGGAGTCTCAATGGCATTCTGCGGCCCGTTATAACCTAATTAAAGCCCGGCGTCCTCCCGGAATCGTCATCCGGGATAGCTGAACCGTCCGTGCCTTGCGCTTCCCATCATTTCGCCGAACTGTTTGCCGGCGACATGGATCAGGGTGGCGTGGTCTCCGGCCTCGAAATAGATGTCTTCGTTACCGGATAGGCTGTCGTCTATCAACACTTCCAGCCCGTAAGCCCTGCCGATGGGCGGCACGGCGCCGATTTCACAATCCTCGAACAGGGATTCCACCTCTTCCTCGCTCGCCAGTTTGACGCGCTGGTCGAGCAGATTCCGGATTTCCTCGAAATGGATGTGATTGGACGCGGGCAGGACCGCCAACAGGTAATCCTTGCCCTTTTTCAGCACCACCCCCTTGGCGATACGGGAACCGGGAATGTGGCTTTCCTCGGCCGTCATCAGCGATGACGCCGTATAGGGATGGGTCAGGGCTTCGTAGTCGATGTCGTTGTCGGACAGATATTGTTTGAGGGTAATCGCGATTGCCATGGCGCACCTCCTTCTTACTTGGAGGCGTCCCGCATGATTATGTACAAGTACGGGCACCGGGACGCCCCGGACCTGAGAAGTATAGCACAATTCCACCGTTTTGGGTATGGACCGGTGTCAGGCAGCCGGCGCGCCGCCCGAATTACCGCTCGTTACGCCCATTTCGCCGAGCGTGTCACGGATGGCGTCGAGCGCACCCCGCATTTCCGTTTCACCTAAGTGCCCAATGCAGCCGATGCGGAAGCTCGGCGCTACGGTCAACTTGCCGGGATAGATCAGGTACCCCCGTTTGCCCAGCGCGTCGTAAAAGGCCTGGAAGTCGAAGGCCGGGTCGGCGGGCATTTTGAAGGTGACGATGATCGGCGCCTGCAAATCGTCGGGCAGCAGGGTTTCGAAGCCCAATTCGCGCATGCCATCGATGAGAATTTTGCAGTTGGCGCTGTAACGCTGAAGCCGGCCTTCCTGGCCGCCCTCTGCATCGAACTGGTCAAGCGCCGCATCGAAGGCGCAGATCACGTGCGTCGGCGGCGTAAAGCGCCACTGGCCGTTGCCTTCCATGGCCATCCACTGATCATAGAGATCAAGGCTCAAGGCGTGGGCATTGCCCTTACATTGTTCCAGTGCGGACCGGCGCAGGATGGCGTAGCCCATGCCGGGAACGCCTTCCAGGCACTTGTTGGACGACGCCATCATGGCGTCGAAAGGCACATTTTTCGCATCCAGCTCCAACGCACCGAAGGCGCTCATGGCGTCGATGATGAGGGCGCGGCCATTGTCGGCGGAAATGCGCGCGATATCTTCGATTGGGTTGCGGATCCCCGATGTGGTCTCGCAATAGACGGCGACGACATGAGTGATGGCGGCGTCGGCTTTCAACGCCGCATCCAGATCATCGAGACCGGGCGGCGTGTCTTCGGGCGTTTCCAGGGTGACGCAGGGGCGCCCGGCGTACTCGAGGATTTTCACCATGCGCGAACCGTAAGCGCCGTTGACCAGGACCAGCGCCTTATCGTTGCGCGCAATCATGGTGCCGAGCGTGGCCTCGACGGCGAAGGTGCCGCTGCCCTGTACGGGGACGCAGACGTGCGAGCCCGCACCGCCGGCAATGGCGATAAGGCGGTCGAGAACGCGCCGGTTGGTTTCGATGAAGGTGGCGTCGCGCGAGCCCCAGTCGTGCAGCATCGCCTGCTTGGTCTCTATCGACGTGGTCAGCGGGCCGGGGGTGAGCAGCCAGGGGTCTTGGTCGGATTGGGTCATGGGAACCTCTTTTTGTTTAACGTTTGCGCCAGGCCTGGGTGCGCCGGGCCAGGCCGCGGGTCAGGAGGGCGTGCAGCAGCCGCGCGCCGCCGGCGGTCAGCACGATCATAATGCCCATGGCGGCGGCCGAGGCCTGCTCGCCGGCGTCGTCCATGTTGAGGACGGCGACCGACGCCAGCGCGGTATCCGGTGAATACAGGAACACCACCGCCGACACCGTGGTCATGGCGTTGACGAAGAAGTACATGGAAATGTCCAGGATCGCCGGCACGCAGACCGGCACAGTGACCCGCCAGAAGGTCTTGTAGAAGGGTACCTTCAACGAGGCGGATACGGATTCGAATTCGGCGTCGATCTGCTTCAGCGCGGTGACCGCCGTCAGGTGGCTGACCGTATAGAAGTGGGTGATGGTGCAGATCACCAGGATCGGCATGGTGTGATAGAGGAAATTCAGGGGATTGTCCGGGGCGTTGAAAAAGAAGATGTAGGCCAGCCCCAGCGACAGCCCCGGCACCGCCATCGGCATCATGGCCAGGAATTGCATGGCCGCGCGCCCCGTGTGGAAACCCTTGCTCTTTTCCACCAGATAGGCGCCGATGAAGACGACGCAGGTGCCGATCACCGCCGTCCAGGCGGCCATCTCAATGGAATTGGCGTAGGCGTCCCAGCCGCCGCCGTCGCGCAGCGAAAAGTCGTAGTTGCCGAGCGTCAGTGACAGGTTATAGGGCCAGAACTTGACCAGCGACGCGAACAGCGCGACGCCCAGGATGCCGACGATGATCACCGCGATCAGCGCACAGAACCCGGTCATGATGGCGTCGAACCCGCTGGACGGCTGCGGCGCATAGGGCACGGCGCGCGCCGTCAGGATCGCTATCTGCTTGCGCTGGACGATGCGGTCGGCGGCGAACGCGATCACCGCCGGGATCAGCAGGACCATGGACACCACGGCGCCCATTTCGAAATCCTGCCGCCCGACCACCTGTTTGTAGACGTCGGTCGCCAACACGTTGTACTGCCCGCCGACCACCTTGGGCACACCGAAGTCGGTGATGATCAGGGTAAAGGCGACGAAGCCCGCCGACACCAGCCCGTAGCGGATGCCGGGCAGGGTGACGGTGAAAAAGGTCCGTACCTTGCTGGCGCCCAACGACTCCGACGCCTCGTACAGCCGCCCGTCGCTCATCGACATGGCGATCAGGATGATCATCAGGACATGGGGAAAGACGTAGATTACCTCGCCCATGACGATGCCGATGGGGCCGTAGATATCATGGCCGAACAGCAGGAAGCGCAAGAACCCCTGCTTGCCGAACATGAAGATCAGCGAGATCGCCGGCAGCAGCGACGGCATCAGGATCGGGATCAGGGCGACGCCCTTGAACAGGCTTTTGAACGGCATGCACGAGCGGGTCAGTGCATAGGCATAGACGAAGGCCAGGGAGACGACGATCACCGTGCTGATCGAGGCGATGGTCAGGCTGTTATTGACCGAATAGGACAGCGCCGGGGTCGAGAAAAATTCCGTGAAATTGGCGAGGCCGATGAAAGTACCGTCCTTGTTCTGGAAGCTTTTCGACAGCAGCGCGTACAGCGGCAGCACGATGGCGACGATCAGGTACAGGCCGATGGCGACCAGTACGCCCCGCATGATCCAGTCCTCGCCGCTGACCTTCAGCTTGACGGGAGCACCGACGGATATTTGTCCGGGCATGGTTTCGGCGTGGTTGACGGCTGGGGCCATAATCTCAGATCAGGTCGTCGGCGTGGGCGAAGGCTTCCCCGTACACGCGGATATGGTCCGCCGGTAGGGCGATGGTGAAGTCCTGCCCTTCGGTGATCTCCAGATCGCGGACCAGGTTGATGGAAAAATCGGCGCGGATGGCGGTCTTGCCGGTATCACGGGCCCTAAGGGTGGCGCGGTAGAAGGAGCCAAGAAATTCCAGGGTTTTGATGACAGCCGGGATGGCGTTGGCGGTGTCCGGCGTGACGCCCCGGGTGGCGACGTCTTCGGGCCGGATGCAAACGGTAACGGCGTCGCCGTCTTCTACGCCCTCCATGATTCCGCCCGGGCCGTTAGTGGTGGCCAGGTCTATGTCGCCGAGCCGGACCCCACCGTTGGCCCCGGCGGTGCCGGCCAGGAAGTTCATGGTGCCGACGAAATCGGCGACGAAGGGATTGGCCGGGCGGCTGTAGATGTCTTCGGGCGTGCCGATCTGTTCGATCTCGCCTTCGTCCATAACGACGATGCGGTCGGCCATGGTCAGGGCTTCTTCCTGGTCGTGGGTGACCATGATGGTGGTGATGCCCAGCCTCAACTGCAGTTGCTTGATCTCGTGGCGCAGATGGACCCGGACCTTGGCGTCGAGCGCGCTCAACGGTTCGTCGAGCAGCAACAGGCCCGGCTTTGTCGCCAGCGCGCGGGACAGGGCGACGCGTTGTTGCTGGCCGCCGGATAGTTGCGCCGGGTACTTGTCGCTCTGGTCCGTCAGGCCGACGGATTCCAGAAGCTCGGCCACCCGGGCATCGATATCGGCCTTCGGCGTTTTGCGGTTTTCCAGCCCGTAGGCGACGTTCTTGTTGACCGTCAGGTTGGGAAACAGCGCATAGGACTGGAATACGATGCCGAAATCCCTTTCCGACGGCGGCAGGCCGGAAATGTCCTTGCCGCCCTGTTCGACGCGGCCCCGGGTCTGGATATCGAGGCCGGCGATGGCGCGCAGCAGCGTCGTCTTGCCACAGCCCGACGGCCCCAAAAAGCAGACGAATTCGCCCTCGAACACTTCGAGCGAGATGTTCTTCAGCGCGGTAAATTCGCCGAACATCTTGGTCAGGTTTTCGACTTTGAGATACGCGTCTTTGCCGCTCACCGGTAGCCCCTCAAATCTATCGGAATAAAAGCAAACCCCAGCCGCCCGGTCAAAGGGAACGGCTGGGGTGCTTTTTGTCGACTGTAACGACGTTACTTTTTCTTTTTCGGTTCCGATTTGGAATCGTAACGCTTGCGCCATTCGTTAAGAATACGAATGCGGTTTTTAGCCGCCCAGGCGAAGTCGTTCTCGATCATCTTGCTCAGAATACCCGGAGGGAAGTTCTTCACCGGTTTGGCGACGCCCGGCATGGCGACGACGGCGTATTCCTCGTTATAGATTTTCATCGCCTTTTTCGACACCGACCAGTCCGCCAGCTTGCGCGCGGCGTCCAGGTTTTTGGTGTTCTTGACGATGGCGAAGGATTCCAGATCCCAGCCGATGCCTTCGATCGGTGCAATGACTTCAATCGGGGCACCCTTGTTTTTGGATTTTGCGCCGCGATAGGCGAAGGAAATACCGACCGGGATTTCACCACGGGCCGCCAGCTTGCAGGGCTTGGAACCGGAATGGGTGTAGCGCGCGATGTTGTTATGCAATGCGTCCATGTACTTCCAACCCTTGTCTTCGCCCATCAACTGAAGCCAGCTGGAGACGTCCAGGAAACCGGTGCCGGACGAATTCGGGTTCGGCATGATGACATGGCCCTTGTAGACACTCTTGGTCAGATCGGCCCAGGATGTTGGCAGGGGCAGCCCATACTTGCCAGCTTCGACGGTGTTGAAGCAAACCGACGCGATCCAGGCGCGTTGTCCAACCCACTGCGGCGGGTTGTTGACCTGGTCGTAATACAGCTTGCCAAGCTTCTTCACGCCCTTCGGCGCGTAGCCCTGGAAATAGCCTTCGTTGCCCAGCATCATCAGGCTGGTGGCGGCCAGGCCCCAGACGATATCGGCTTTGGGGTTGGATTTTTCGGCCATCAGTTTCGAGGTCACGATGCCGGTGGAATCGCGCACCCACTTGATGTTGACGTCGGGGTAATCACTTTCAAAAGCCTTCTTGAATTTGGCCAGTTCGTCCGCTTCGATGGCGGTGTAGACCAGAAGGTCGGTCTTGGCGAGTGCGCTTCCCGCACCGAGGCCGAGAACCATTAAACCGCCGGCGGCAACCGCCGTCAGTATCTTCATAAAATTGGTGCGCATGAATGTAAGCCTCCATCTCCCTGGTTATGACAACCGGCCCGAAAGGAGTGTATCGGTATAATTTTATAACCGGCATGGACAATCATGGCGGCCCGGACAGGGATGTTTTCCAAACGGAAAACAAGACGTTCGCGCCGCCTCACTGTGACGATATTCTTTCACAGACAGATTTTATTTACCACAGCAATCATGTGATATTTCGGTGACGGCCCAAACGGTTAATAGAGGACTTTTTTATACCGCCGGATCATCTCTTCGGTGCTCTCGGGCGGTTCCGGGTTATTGGTCTGTTCACGGATCATTTCACCCATGGTCGGGATCGGACGGTCCGTGTGCCTGGCTTCATGCTCCCACAGGTGCGAGCGCATCAACGCCTTGGCGCAATGCAGGAAGGTTTCGCGCACCTGAACGACAATCACCGCTGCCGGGCGTTTGGCGTGGACCTCGAAACGTTCGCGCAGATCGTCGTCGTCCCGGATTTCCGCCCAACCGTTGACGCGGTAGGTCTCATTGACGCCGGGGATCAGGAAAATTAGGCCGACCTCCGGGGATTTAAGGATGTTTTCCATGGTGTCCAGCCGGTTGTTTCCGGGCCGGTCGGGAATGGCAAGGGTGTGCGCATCCAGGACATGCACGAAGCCGGGCTCCTCGCCACGCGGCGAGGCGTCGGCGCGGCCGCCCGGGCCGCTCGACGCGATGACCAGAAACGGCGACAGTTCGATGAAGCGTTTGCCATGCGGGTCGATGTGGCCGAGCTGCTTGTCGACGGGGCGGCCACGGGCCGGTTTATAAATCTGTCTCAGCTCATCAAGGGTTGCGATTTTCGCCATCAAACCTCACTCGGGCTTAAGCCGTTCACCGTTCATGGTGCAAGCGGCCTCGGCTAAATCCACAAACAGGCCGGTGATGCTGTCCGGCGTTCTCACCGTCTCCGGATCTTCGCCGGGGAAGGCCTGGGCCCGCATGGAGGTACGCGTCGGGCCGGGGTTGATCAGATTGACCCGGACCGGGGTCTTCTCCACTTCGTGCGCGTAGACCATGGCCGTCATTTCCAACGCCGCCTTGGACACCGCATAGATGCCCCAGTAGGCGCGGGCCTCTTGCCCGACGGTGGAGGTGACGAAAATGGCGCGCCCGGAATCGCTGGACCGCAGCAGCGGGTCCATGGACCGGATCAGACGCCAGTTGGCAGTGGCGTTGACGGCCATGACGCTATCCCAGACCTTCGGGTCGATATGGGCCAGGGGGCTCAGCGTGCCGAGCTGTCCGGCGTTGCCGACCAGTACGTCGAGCTTGCCGAAACGCTCAAAAATGGCCGCGCCCAGCCGGTCGATGGCGTCGAAATCACCCAGGTCGAGGGGCACCAGGGTCGCCGGCTCGCCGGTGATTTTCTGAATGTCGTCGTCGATTTCTTCCAGTGCCGCGGAGGTCCGCGCCGTCAGCACCAGGTGCGCGCCTTCTTCGGCGAAGCGTCTGGCGACGGCGGCGCCGATGCCCCTTGATGCGCCGGTGACCAGAGCGATGCGGCCTTCGAGACGCTTTTCCGGCGTAGAATTTGGCTGGGGCATGATTACTTGTGTTCGTCGAGCAACGACAGTTGCTGTTGCATGGGGTTCTTTTCGTGATCGACCAGCGGGATCGGGTATTCGCCGCTGAAACACGCGTCGCAATACTGCGGCATTTCCAGATCGCGGCCCTGTTCGCCGACGGCCCGGTACAGGCCGTCGATGGAAATAAAGGCCAGCGTATCGACACCGATGTGTTTGGCCATGGCCTCCAGATCGTATTGCGAGGCCAAAAGCTCGCTCTGCTGGGGCGTGTCGATGCCGTAGAAACACGGGTGCGCCGTCGGCGGGCTGGAAACCCGCATGTGGACTTCCTTGGCCCCGGCGTTGCGGACCATTTCGACGATCTTGACGCTGGTCGTGCCGCGAACGATGGAATCATCGACCAGCACCACACGCTGGCCTTTGATCTTGGCGGCGTTGGCGTTGTGCTTGAGGCGAACGCCGAGATGGCGGATGTGGTCGGTGGGCTCAATAAAGGTGCGCCCGACATAGTGGTTGCGGATAATGCCCAGTTCGAACGGCACGCCGGCTTCCTGGGAATAGCCGATCGCCGCGGGCACGCCGGAATCCGGCACCGGAACGATCAGATCGCTGTCGACATGGCTTTCGCGGGCCAGTTCGGCGCCGATGTTCTTGCGCACGTCATAAACATTACGGCCCTCCATGACGCTGTCGGGCCGCGCGAAGTAGATATATTCGAAAATGCAAAATCGGTTGGGTTTCTTGGCAAAGGGCTTGATGGAGTGCAGGCCCTTGTCGTCGATGATGATGATTTCGCCCGGTTCCACGTCGCGCACGAATTCGGCGCCGATGATGTCGAGCGCGCAGGTCTCCGACGACAAAATCCAGGCGTCTCCCAACCGGCCCAGCACCAGCGGGCGGACGCCGTAGGGATCGCGCATGCCGATCATCTTTTTCTGGGTGATGGCGAGAAGGGAATAGGCGCCTTGGATCTGGCCTAGCGCGTCGGTGATGCGGTCGACGACGCGACCGTATTCGCTGATGGCGATCAGGTGGATGATGACTTCCGTGTCGCTGGTGGACTGGAAGATACAGCCCCGCTGAACCAGTTCCTGGCGGATTTTAACGGCATTGGTGAGGTTGCCGTTGTGGGCGACGGCCAGGCCGCCGAACTTGAAGTCCGCGAACAGGGGCTGGATGTTGCGAAGCACGGTGCCGCCGGTGGTGGAATAGCGTACATGGCCGATCGCCATATCGCCGGAAAGCTGGGTCATGGTTTCGTTGGAGCTGAAGTTGTCTCCGACCAGACCGAGCGCCCGGTGGCTGTGAAACTGTTCGCCGTCGTAGGCGACGATCCCGGCGGCCTCCTGGCCGCGATGTTGCAAGGCATGCAGGCCGAGCGCCGTGTGGGTGGCGGAATCGACCATGTTGTAAATGCCGAATAGGCCGCATTCTTCTTCCGGTTGGACCAAGTCCCCGGTGCCTAGGGGGGCCGGGTTACTGGTTCTGGATGTTTTCATGCAGGCGATCCATGTCCTTGAGGTCTTTGCCTCTGTAACCGTTCGGGTCTTGCGTGTTCCCGCTTTTTGGCCGGGGCATCAAATCCTTGATGACCCTGCGCGGGCCGGAAAGGTCCTTGGTCTTTTTGGCGGCCTTTTCAGCAGGTGTTTTTTGTGAATCCTTATTGTCAGACCATGTTATGGCACCAAGGTTTTCAGGAATCAACGATGCTAACAGCACGGCGCCCGGTTTTATCAGTTCCAGCGACCGGGCCTCGCGGATCCAGCCGGGCTGATCGTCTTCCGGATAGAACATGCCGAGACCAATATAGGCGACGACGACGATCAAGGCGCCGCGCGCCAGGCCGAACAGAAATCCCAGCGAACGGTCGATGGCGCTGAGTGCACTGCTCTTGACGACCTTGGAAATACGCCGGGTCATCAGGGATAAAATCACCAGGGCTGTGACGAAGATGATAATGCCGGCGCCGAAATCGGCGACGATGTCGATAGAGGTAAATTCGCGGGCATAGGGCCGGAGATAAGGGAACCCGTAAAAGGTGGCGAATGTGGCGCCGATCCAGCCGGCGATGGAGAGCACCTCCTGCACCAACCCCCGGGCATAGGCCAAAATGGCGGAAATCAGTAACAGGACCCCGACGCCGACATCCAGCGGGCCGATGCCGGACGCGCTCGTGGTGGCGATAGCGTCGGCGGCCAGTTTATCCATGTGCCTGTCCCGGTGGCAAACCTGCAGTCAAACCAGCCGGGGGTTCGGCGGATGCCTGCGGTTTGCCCCGTTTACCATCAGGCTGGGCGAACAGGGCCAGAAGGTCTTCCATCCGGGACACTTCGGTGATTTGGAGGCCGCTTTCGCCGCCATTGGCCGTATTCCCATTACCGTTTTTCTTGTTGTTCTTTTGGGGCCGGGGCGGTGTGGGAACGATGGCGCGGCTAAAGCCCAGCTTCGAAGCCTCCTTGAGGCGGGCGTTGATCTGGGGCACGGAGCGTATTTCTCCGGACAGGCCGATCTCGCCGAAAATTACCGTTTCCGGCGGCATCGGCACGCCGCTGACGGATGAGATCAGGGCGGCGGCGACGGCGAGGTCTGCGGCGGGCTCGTTGATCTTCAGGCCACCGGCGACGTTGAGGAACACGTCCATGGCGCTTAAGCTCAGCCCTGAGCGTGTTTCCAAAACCGCCAGAATCATGGCAAGGCGGGCGGAATCCCAACCGACCACCGCGCGCCGGGGGGTACCCAAGGCCGATGGAGACGTCAGGGCCTGGATTTCCACCAACAGCGGGCGGCTGCCTTCCATGCCGGCGAAGACGCTGGCACCGGAGATCTCGTCTTCGCGGTCGGCCAGGAACAGGGCCGACGGGTTTTCGACTTCCGAGAGGCCTGCGCCGGTCATCTCGAACACGCCGATTTCGTCGGTTGCGCCGAAACGATTTTTGACGCTGCGCAGGATGCGGAACTGGTGGCTGCGGTCGCCTTCGAAATACAGCACCGTGTCGACCATGTGCTCGAGAATGCGGGGCCCGGCGATCTGGCCGTCCTTGGTGACGTGGCCGACCAGGATCAGCGCGAAGCCGCTGCGCTTGGCGAGCCGGATCAGTTCCTGGGCCGATGTGCGCACCTGGGCCACGGTGCCGGGCGCGGAATCCAGGCTGTCGACGAACATGGTCTGGATGGAATCGATAATGACAAGGTCGGGGCCGCCGGCCTCACCCAGGGAGGACACGATGTCGCGCACCGATGTCGCCGCCGCCAACGCCACGTCGGCGTCCGCAACGCCTAGCCTGTCGGCGCGCAGCCTGAGCTGGTCGATGGCTTCCTCGCCGGAAATGTAGGCTGTCTTGAGGGAGCCCGACAGTTCCGCCGCCACTTGCATTAATAAGGTGGATTTTCCGATGCCCGGATCGCCGCCGACCAGCAGGGCCGAGCCCTGCACCATGCCGCCGCCGGTGACACGGTCGAATTCCTTGATGCCGCTGATCTGACGCGGCGGATGTTCGGATTTTCCACGCAAGCCCTGAAACTGAATCTTTCGGCCTTTTTTCGCGCCCAGTCCCTTGGGTGTTGCCTCAAGGGCTGCTTCCTCGGCGAGCGTGTTCCATTGGCCGCAGCCTTCGCACCGCCCGGACCACTTGGTCGACGATGCGCCGCACTCCTGACAGACGTAATTGACGGCTTTGCGGGCCAAGAAAACGCCCTCCGGCGTTAAGGGATTCAACAAATTCCGTTTACGGGATTCACCTTGTGAAAACAAGGTGCATCCGGGGTTGCGGAGGAGGGGGGCGGCGAATGCATTGGCGGCTATGGATTTTCTCCACGAACCGCGGTTATCAGGATAGCCCCGGTTTTTCGCCGAAACCCTTGCGGCCGTCCCGTACGGGCTATTTTCTTAACCGATTCCCCTGAATTCCGCCTCTTTCCATAAACAGAACAAAAAAAGAACATAAAAGGTTATGCGGTAGCCGTCAAGCCCAAGGGGTGCTGACAACCCGTCAAAAAAGTACAGGCTGCAAGACTCAGCCGAGTGCTTTTTTTCAATGGATTATTGCCCGCGAAAGTCCTTGAGACGTAAAGAGCGGTTGCGGAAATATTCACTGATACGGTATTTATGCCCTTCTTATTATTTCATCCCTTCATTCCTCAAAGGTAGATATCTTGTCTCGTGGATTGAGCACCCTTCGCGGCGATATCTTCGGCGGCGTCACGGCCGCCGTCGTAGCACTTCCGCTGGCGCTGGCGTTTGGCGTCGCGTCGGGCGTCGGCCCAATCGCCGGTCTGTACGGCGCCATCGCCGTCGGCTTCTTCGCCGCCGTTTTTGGTGGAACGCCGGCGCAGGTGTCCGGCCCGACCGGCCCCATGACGGTGGTGATGGGCGCCATCGTCGCCGAACACGCCAGCAGCCTCCCGGAAGCCTTCGCTATCGTCTTCTTAGGCGGGCTGTTGCAACTGCTGTTCGGCTTCCTTCGAGTCGGGCGCTATGTTTCCTATACGCCTTATTCCGTGGTGTCGGGCTTCATGTCGGGCATCGGCGTCATCATCATCCTGATCCAGACGCTGCCGTTTGTCGGCCTGGCGACGGTGCCCGGTGGGTCGCTCGCCACGATCCGGGCCTGGGGTGGGATTGCAACGGGGCTCAATACCGATGCCCTGGCCATCGCCGCCGTATCCCTGGGCGTGATGGTGTTCTGGCCGAAGCGTTGGCAGGCCATTCTGCCGCCGCCGCTGGCGGCGCTGGTCGTTGGAACGCTGTTGAGCCTGTTCGTGCTCGGCGGCGCCCCGGTCATCGGCCACGTGCCGACGGGCCTGCCGGATTTCACCATTCCGTCCTTCCCCTTGGCCGAACTGCACACCATCGTGCAGCCGGCGCTGATCCTGGCGCTGTTGGGCTCCATCGACAGCCTGCTGACCTCTTTGGTGGCGGATTCCATCACCCGCACACGGCATAATTCCGACAGGGAACTGATCGGCCAAGGCATCGGCAACATGGTCGCCGGCCTGATCGGCGGCCTGCCCGGCGCCGGCGCCACCATGCGCACCGTGGTCAATGTTCGGGCCGGCGGACGCTCGCCGGTTTCCGGCGCGCTGCATGCGCTGATCCTGCTGGCGTTGGTCCTCGGACTCGGGCCGCTGGCGGAAAACATCCCCCATGCCGTGCTGGCCGGAATCCTGATGAAAGTCGGCTGGGACATCATCGACTGGGGGTACATCAAACGATGCCACCGCGCGCCGAGAGCCAAGGTTCTGGTGATGGTGGTGACACTGGGCCTGACGGTGTTCGTCGACCTGATCACCGCCGTCGCCGTCGGTCTGGTCCTGGCCGGCTTCGTCACCGCCCAGTGGATGGAGGAAGACGAACTGAAAGGGGTAACGTCGCTGGCGCTGCCCGAAGACGACCACCACCTGGACGAGGCCGAACGCGCCGTGCTGCGCACGTTGAACGGCAAGATCGGCCTGGTCTTCCTGCGCGGCCGGTTTTCCTATGCCTCGGCCCGCCAGTTGACAAGCCGCGCCGTCGCCCTGGGGCTGGACCACCGGGCGATCATTTACGATTTCACCGACGCCGCGCAAATCGATACCAGCGCCGCGCTGGCGATCGAGGATATCCTGGCCACCGCGTCGGAGGACGGGGTGCCGTGTTATGTCGCCGGGCTGTCCGGCGGGGCCGAAGCCACCCTGGACTCGCTCGGCGTTCTTGAGAAGATTTCCGCCGATCACATCGTTCCGACGCTGCTCGATGCCCTGCACTGCGCGGCGGCGCATATCGCCGCTGAAGAGGGCCGGTAAGCTGTAACGGACGAGCCGAATTAGGTTTTCCGGCGCACGGCGGCCTCGCGGCGGAAGATGTAAAGGCCAGCGGCCGTAATGATCGCCGCGCCGGTGAGCGTCGTCCATGTCGGCAGCACGCCCCACAGCAAAGCATCGAAGGCCATGGCCCACAGGATGGCGGTATAGCTGAAGGGGCTGACGACGGAGGCCTCGGCCAGTTTCAGGGCATAACTCATCAGGATTTGTCCACCCGCGCCGGCGACGCCGAGGCCGATGAACATCCAGGCCTCCGCCAGCGGCGGCGTTTTCCAGAACCAGGGCTGCGCCACGCCGGCCATGACTGCGCCCACCACCATGAAGTAAAAGGTGACAGCATAGGGGCTATCCGTGGACCCGAGGCTGCGGATCAAAAGGATGGTGATGGCCCACATGAGCGTCGCCACCACCGCCATCAGCGTCGCCGCCTCGACAGTGCCGGTCGGGGTTATGGCGATGACGACGCCGATGAATCCGACACTGACCGCCGCCCAGCGGCGCATGCCGACGACCTCACGCAAAAATAAAATGGCCATCACCGTGACGAACAGGGGCACGGCCTGGGAGATCACGATGACGTTGCCCACCGGAAGGTGCTGAAAGGCGTAAAAGAACAACACATTGCCGATAAAGCCGAACAGGGCGCGGAAGAAATGCGTGCCCGGCCTGCGGGTTTTCAGGATCGCCGGCCCGCCCGCGCGAATGAGGAACGGCAGCAGCACCAGGGTGGCGATGATGCTGCGGATGAAGGAAATCTGCGTCGGGTGATAGCCGGGGCCGATCAGCTTGACGAACACGTTCATCACCGTCAGCAGGGCCACGGCGGCCATCATCATCAGGATGCCCAAGGTCGTGGTGTTGAGCGTCGGTTTGTTTTGAATCACATCCTGTTGGCCGGCCAAGGGTCCGCTCAGGGGGTCGCTCAGGTGCCCAGTCCCAGAAGGCCCCGCGCCTCGTCCGGTGTGGCGATGTCGCTGCCGAGGGATCGGATGATGCCCGCCGCCTTGTCAACCAGCGCCGCGTTGGACGGCGCCAGCGTTCCTGCCTCCAGGTAAAGATTATCCTCGAAGCCGACCCGCACATGGCCGCCCAGCAGGACCGCCTGCGCCACCATGGGAAACTGGTTACGCCCGACGCCAAAGGCCGACCAGGTCGCGCCTTCGGGCAACTGGCCTTGCATATGCATCATGGATTGCGCCGTCGCCGGGGCGCCGTAGGCAACGCCGAGACAGAGCTGGAAGTAGGGCGGCGGCGCGATCAGGTCTTCTTTAATAAGCTGCTTGGCCAGCTCGATATGGCCGCTGTCGAAAACTTCCAGTTCCGGTTTGGCCCCGGCGGCGCGTGCGCGGTCTGCCATCTCGCGCAGGATGTCCGGCGCGTTCATAAACACCGAGTCGCGGAAGTTCATGGTGGCGATGTCGAGCGAGCAGATTTCCGGTTTCAGCTCTTCGATGTGGCGGAGGCGAACGGCGGCGGATTTCAGCAGCGTACCCTCGCCGGGGTCCAGCGGGTCGTCCGCACCGGGCACGAAACGGGCGCCGGGGCCGGTGGTCAGGTTGATAATCAGCTTCGATTGGGCGTCGCGGATGCGCGTCACCACTCCGGCGTAATGCTCCAGTTCCATGCTGCGGATGGCGGTTTGGGGATCGCGTACATGAATGTGGACGATCGCCGCCCCGGCCTGCTCGGCCTCCAGCGCCGAATTGGCGATTTCTTCCGGCGTCACCGGCACGGCCGGATTCTTGGCCGGCGTCGGCGCGGACCCGGTCAGGGCACAGGAGATGATGGTTTTTTTGTTCATTTTTGAGATACCCTTTTGTTTACGCCCGCACCGCCATCTTGATCGGGCCTTCGGCTTTGCCGTGGATGAATTGGTCGACGTATTCGTTGCCGGACGTGTCGATGTCTTCGGTCGGGCCGGCCCAGATGATCTTGCCGTCGTACAGCATGGCGATGCGGTTGGCGATCTTGCGGGCGCTGGTCATGTCGTGGGTGATGGACAGCGCCGTTGCGCCAACCTCGCGGGTGATCTTGACGATCAGATCGTTGATGACGTCGGCCATGATCGGGTCGAGGCCCGTCGTCGGTTCGTCGAAGAAGATGATTTCCGGGTCGTGCGCGATGGCGCGGGCCAGCGCCACGCGCTTCTGCATGCCGCCCGACAGTTCCGCCGGCGACAATTCTCCGACATCCGGGCCCATGCCGACCTGAGCCAGCTTGGCGACGGCGATGTCCTTGGCCTCGGCGCGGTTGACGCGCTTTTCCGCGAGCAGCCCGAAGGAGACGTTTTCCCACACCGGTAAGCTGTCGAACAGGGCCGCGCCCTGGAATAGCATGCCGAATTTGCGGTTGATCTCCTCATGTACCCTGGCGCCTGCGCGCACCACTTCCTGTCCGTCGACCTGGATCGAACCCTGGTCAGCCTCCAACAGCCCTAAGATGCATTTCAGCATCACCGACTTGCCGGTGCCGGAACCGCCGATGATAACCACGGACTCGCCCTTGGCCACGTCGAGGTCGATGCCGTCCAGTACCACCTTCGGCCCGAAGGCCTTCTTGACGCCGCGCATTTTGATTTTCGGCTGTGCTTCGGTCATGACCCGCTCATATCCCGGCAAAGAACATTTCGGTGAGGATGTAATCGAAACACAAGATCAGAATACAGGCCGAGACCACGGCGTTGGTCGTCGCCATGCCGACGCCCTGTGCGCCGCCCTTGGAATTGTAACCGTGATAGCAGCCCATCAGGGTGACGATGACGCCGAACACGGCGGCCTTGACCAGACCCGAATTGACGTCTTCGGCCTGTAGGAAGTCCCAGGTGTTCTGTAGGTAATTGGACGGGTTGAAGCCGAGCTTGTAGACGGCGACCAGATAGCCGCCGAAGACGCCGATCACGTCGGCGATCAACACCAGAAAGGGAAACGTGATCAGGCCGGCAATGAGGCGGGGCGAGACCAGAAACTTCATCGGGTTGGTGCTGAGCGTCGTCAGCGCGTCGATCTGCTCGGTCACGCGCATGGTGCCGATTTCGGCGGCCAGCGACGCGCCGATGCGCCCGGCCACCATCAGGCCCGCCAGCACCGGCCCCAGTTCGCGGGTGATCGACAGCACGACGACGTTGGCGATGGCCCCTTCGGCGGAAAACCGCGCAAACCCGGTATAGCTTTGCAGCGCCAGCACCATGCCGGCGAAAAGGCCGGTCAGGCCGACAACGGGAAGCGAATAAAAGCCGATATCGACCATCTGGCGGATAATGACGCGGGGATAAAAGGGCGGGCGCACGGTGTGGGACACGGCGGAGATGGTAAAAAGCGACAGCCGCCCGACCGTGGCCAGGAAGCCGAGAAACACGCGGCCGATGGGTTGCAGGAAGTTCACGCTTGTGCTCCCGCCTTTTGCCCGCCGGTATAGACCCGGTGATAGCGGTGGCCCAGGCTGGTCAGGATTTCATAGCCGATGGTTCCGGCCTCATCGGCCAATTGATCGACCGGGTTGTTGGGGCCGATCAGATCGATCATGGTGCCGACCGTACACAGGTGTTCGGGAACATCGCTGACGTCGAGGGTTATGAGATCCATGGAAACGCGCCCCACCACCGGTACCGGAATGTTTCCGATATAGCCGGTCCCCTTGTTGCTGAGGGATCTGAGATAACCGTCCGCATAACCGACCGCGACGGTGGCGATGCGGGCCGGTCCCTCGACCCGATGGGTGGAACCATAGCCAACGGTCTGAGGGGTGTCAACGCTACGCAATTGGGCGATTTTCCCTTGTAATCTAATCACTTGCGCCATCGGATTGGCCTGTCCCGGCACCGGTGCGATGCCGTACAACGCGGCCCCCGGACGGGCCAGATCGAAATGATAATCGGAGCCTAAAAAAATGCCCGACGAATTGGCCAGGCTGGCCCGGCCGTGGGGCAGGATTTGGCGGACGTGCTGAAAGGCCTCCAGTTGTTCGGCGTTTTTCGCATGGTCCGGCTCGTCGGCGCGGGCCAGATGGCTGAGCACGAAATGAACATTCAACCCCTCGAGGCGGCTGGGTTCGCTTTCCAGCTTGTCCAGTTCGCCGGGCGGCAATCCCAGACGCGCCATACCCGTATCGGCGTGAATATCGCAGGGCAGGGGGCGGTTCAGGCGCTCGCAATACTGTTTCCAGCTATGGATATCATCGAGACTGCCGAGCACCGGAATCAGGCGCGCAGAATCAAGCGCCTCATGGCTGTCGGGCATCAGCCCGCCCAGAATATGGATTTCGGCATGCACGAAATTGCTGTCGCCTGCTTCGTTCAGGGCATGGCGCAGGCGAATGCCTTCTTCGAGGTGAGCGACGAAAAAGACCCGGCAGCCGGCGTTGGCGAGCGTGATGGCGACCGGCCCCGCGCCCAGTCCATAGGCGTCGGCCTTGACCACGGCGGACGGCTTCACGCCGCCCAGCCGGTCGGTAAGGCTGTGGTAATTGGCGGTAATGGCGTTCAGGTCGATGGTCAGGACGGCCCCGGCGCGGGCCGCCGGTATGTTGGCCGCCGGCACGGGGGCTGCCGGATTGGGGACCGAGGGTGGGGTGTTGGCGGACATGGCGGCGCGCCCCGGACCCGCTAGCGGTCCGGGTCGTGCTGGAAGTCGTAATCGCCGAACCGGGTAAAGGCACCGTTGAAGTGCAGCTTGACGTCGGCGATGGGGCCGTGGCGCTGTTTGGCGACGATGACGTCGGCCAGGTTGGCGACCCGTTCCTTGGCGTCTTCCCATTTGCGCATCCGGTCATCGAACTTGGCATCGTCATCGTCGGCCCGGTGCCCCGGCTTCTTGCGTTCCAGATAGTATTCTTCGCGGTAGATGAACATGACCACGTCGGCGTCCTGTTCGATGGAGCCCGATTCCCGCAAGTCCGACAATTGCGGGCGCGGCGGTTCGCGCTGTTCGACGGCGCGCGACAACTGTGACAACGCCAGCACCGGGACGTTCAATTCCTTGGCCAGCGTCTTCAAACCACGGGTGATTTCAGAGACTTCCTGAACGCGGCCGTCGTTGCGCGATGATCCGCTACCGGAAATCAGCTGCAAATAGTCGACGACGATAAGGCCCAGGCCGTGCTGGCGTTTCAGCCGCCGGGCGCGGGTGCGCAGCGCGCTGACGGTCAGCGCCGGGGTGTCGTCGATGAAAATGGGAATCTGGTGCAGCGTTGTCGAGGCCGCGGACAGACGGTTGAATTCTTCTGTTGCCAGTTCGCCTTTGCGCATGCGGTCGGACGAGATATTGGATTGTTCCGACAGAATCCGGCTGGCCAACTGCTCGGCCGACATTTCCAGCGAGAAAAAGCCGACCACGGCGCCTTCTCGGCCTTCGGACTCGTAATAATCCTTGGCCGCGTTGTAGGCCATGTTGGTGGCCAGCGCGGTTTTCCCCATACTGGGGCGTCCGGCGAGGATCAGCAGATCCGACGGATGCAACCCGCCCAACAACGAGTCCAGGTCGCGGAATCCAGTGCCGACGCCGGCCAGTCCGCCCTGGCGGTTATGGGCGATGGTGGCGATTTCGATGGCGGCGATAACGGATTCCCGGAACGCCTTGAAACCGCCCTCGTAATCGCCCGACGTGGCCAGGTCATAGAGGCTTTGTTCGGCGATTTCGATCTGGCTGACGGCGGTTTCGTCGACCGCGCCGCCGTAAGCCGAGTTGACCACGTCTTCGCCCAAGGCAATCAGTTCGCGTTTCAGGTAGAGGTCGTAAATGACGTTGCCGTATTCGCCGGCGTTAATCACCGTCACGGCGCTGGCCGCCAGTTCCGCCAGATACGCCGGTCCGCCGATGTCGGCAAGGATTTCGTCGGCCTCGAAATAGCGTTTCAGGACGATCGGGTCGGCGATCTGTCCGCGCTCAATCAGCTTGGTGCAGGCTTCATAGATACGTCCGTGCTGCGGATAGGCGAAATGTTCGGGGCGCAGGAATTCGGAAACCGATTCATAAGCCCGGTTGTTGACGAAAATAGCTCCTAGCAGGCTTTTTTCCGCCTCCAGGTTATGCGGCATGGTGCGGAACGGGCTGGCCCCGTCCGGGACTTGCGGGTCGCCGGGGGGAGCGTTCTGTTCATGTTCGGGGGGAAGCCCGTTCGGGGTCGTTTTCGTTGTTGTAACCATGGCAACGAAGCTAGGGAAAATGATCTCTGCGGGCTACTGGGAAAAGCGGGGATAAAGACTCTTTTCTGTGTATAAGCCGGTAAGAAAAGCCTGGACGCCGGATTGTAAATTCCGCAAACCAAAACGGCGCGCCCCGAAGAGCGCGCCGCTGATTGTCTTTGGAATTTTGAGAAGAGCCTATTCGGCCTTGTCTTCTTCGCCCGCTTTTTCGTCCTCGGCGGTGGCCTCGGTATCGGATTTGTCTTCCGTAGCTTCGCCCGTGTCTTCTTCCGGCTCGTCCTGAGGGGCGGCGCCTTCCTCGAAGATTTCTTCGGCCTGTTCAACGGCAGCTTCCTTAGCTGCGGCGATTTCCTCGTCCAGGGTATGGGCGGGGGCTACGGCCTCTTCTTCCTCGTTGCTGACGACGGCAAAGCCGGTCTTGGTCTGAATTTTAGCTTCTTCGGCCGAACGCGCGACGTTGGCGACGATCTTGACTTCGACTTCCGGGTGCAGGGAGACACGGATATCATAAAGCCCCAGCGCCTTGATGGGGTGCGGCAGCTTGACCTGCTGGCGGGAAATGGTGAACCCGGCTTCGGTCACACCGTTGGCGATGTCGCGGGCGTTGACGGAACCATACAACTGGCCCGCTTCGCCGGCTTGGCGGGTCATGATGACGGAGATACCGTTCAGCTTCTCGGCAAGTTTTTCGGCGTCTTTGCGGGTTTCCAGGTTGGAGGCCTCAAGTTGGGCGCGCTTGTCGTCGAAATGCTTTTTGTTGGCCTCGGTGGCGCGAAGCGCCTTGCCGTGAGGCAGGAGGAAATTGCGCGCGTAGCCGCTTTTGACTTTGACGACGTCGCCCATCTGTCCGAGCTTGTCGATTTTCTCGAGAAGAATGATGTCCATGGTTTTGACTCCGTTGTTCCGGGCGTTGCCCAAGAGGTTAATGGTTGAGAGTAATTAGGTGATGTCCGATGGCCCCGCCATGCGATAGCGAAGCCCGCTCCATAGTTCGATAAGGCCTAGCCCGGCCACCAGCAGCGTCGCCCAGCCTGATAACAGCAGTATCAGGTAAAATGCCACCAGCACCAAGCCACCGCCCGAAAGCCTCCTGGCCCAGGTGTGTACCACCGCAAGACCCAAAAAAAACAGCGGCAACGACAGGATCATTGCCAGATTGCGCCCGGTATACTCCATTTCCCCCGGTCCCAGCAATGCCAATGCGGCAGCCGCCACCAGAGGCCAGGAAATCCACTGCGGAAGTTCAAGGTCCGCATAGGCCGGTGTCGGGCGCAGCGCCTTCTTCATCTTGGTCAGGACGTTCTGCGCGATGATGGCGTTCAGGAGCGTCATCACCAGCCAGGAAATGCCGATGGCGCCCGGAAACATAGGCGCCATGACGTCCACCATCCGGGCCCGGTGGCTGGGATCCCAGTCCGGGGCAATGCCCTTGAGGATGCGGTCCAGGTTGTCCGAAATCAACGCCGACAGGCTGCCGTGTTCGCCGCTCAGGCTGGCCGCCGTGGCGAACAGAAGGAACGCCGCCGCCAGCATGGTCAGCCAGCACAGCATGTCGCCCGCCGGGAACCATTTGACATCGTTGTCGGAGGAACTGGCGGGGCGCTGCAAAAGCATCTGGCGGACGATCAGCCAGGCCGGAAGGGCCTGTAAGAGACCGAAAACCCCGGCCGCCAGTCCACCACCGATCAGGCCAGCCGCCATGAACCCGACGGCGCCGCTGATGGCGGCGCTTTGCGGGCCGAAGGCAAACCCGGCCAGGAACAGCGGCAGGTCGGCCAGATAGACCAGCATCATCGCGCCCGGTACGTGGCTGATGAAGGCCGTTGCGGCTAGGGCACTGATAATCCCAGCGCCGATGGCGATGAACGATTCCCTGGGCATATCTCTGTTTCCGGATCACCCGGGGGCACGCCGTTAGGCCCCCCCGGATGTATTCCGTTACTTGATGAGGAAGGGCATCAAGGCCAGGAAGCGGGCCTTTTTGATCGCACGGGCCAGTTCACGCTGTTTTTTGGCGGAAACGGCGGTGATGCGGCTGGGAACGATTTTGCCCCGTTCAGATGTGAAGCGGGACAGCAGTTTGACGTCCTTGTAATCGATCTTCGGCGCGTTCGGTCCGGCAAAAGGGCAGGACTTGCGGCGTCGGAAAAACGCCGGGCGTTTGCCGCCGGGCCCTTCATCTCCACCACCCGGTCCACCACCGTATCCGCGTTCTTCTGCGCTCATTGGGCGTCTCCTTCATCTTTTTTGGATTCTTCTGAAGCATCGCCTTCGCCCGGAGTTTCTTCAGCCGCAGCCTCCTCAGCCGGGGCGTCTTCAGCCGCAGCTTCTTCAGCAACAACTTCTTCAGCCGGGGCGTCTTCAGCCGTTACGTCTTCCTGAGCAGTCTCATCCTTTACCGTGGGATCGGGAGACGGAGAGGCGGAGGCGGTCGGGGCGGGGCGGGCACTTGACTCATCGTCCCGGCCACGGCGTCCACGGTCGTCGCCGCGTTCCTTGGCGCGCAATACGGCCGACGGGCCTTCCTCAAGCGCATCGATCCTGGTGGTCAGATAGCGCAGAACGTCTTCGTTCAAGTGCATCTGGCGTTCCATTTCCTGGACCGCTTCGCCGGGGGCATCAATGTTCATGAGAACATAGTGGCCCTTACGGTTTTTCTTGATCTTGTAAGCCAGCGAACGAAGGCCCCATAGCTCTTTCTTGGGCACGGAGCCGCCCATGTCGGTGACAATTTTTTCGAAGGTTTCGACAAGTCCGTCTACCTGGGCGACGGAAATGTCCTGACGTGCGATAAACACGTTCTCATATAAAGACACGTTGGTATTCTCCCTAAGGATTTTCTCAACCCGGTCCTTCATGGGCGGGCATAGCCGGGACCATCCCGGCAGGAAGCTATTGAAAGCGCGCGCACTATACAGGTTTCGCAGATGCTGGCAAGCGGCGAAAGCGGATCGGTGAAATCTGGTGTTATAATGGACAAAATGGAACGGATGCCCCCCAACCCCCCCGTGAAGTTCCCCGTGAATGCACCAGGGGAACCCAATGCAAATGAGTTGGCGGGCGATACGCCGACCCGCACATTGAAACGGCTGTTTTTAGCGACGCGGCCCCAGTTTCTGACGACGTCCATATTGCCCGTCGCCGTCGGGACGGCGTGGGGCTTTCGCACCGCTGGGGAGCTGGATGGAAAGGCTCTTGTGCTCGCTCTGACGGCGACCGTCCTGGTTCATGCGGGTGCCAATATCCTGAACGATGTTTTCGACGATACCTATGGTGGAGACCGGGACAATACAGACCGCATCTATCCCTTCACCGGCGGGTCGCGTTTCATCCAGAACGCCATTTTGACGCGGAACGCGTTGCAGAGCCTTGCCCTGGTCCTTTTGGCGGCGGCGGTCGGCTTCGGCCTTCTTCTGACGGCCCTCAAGGGACCGGTGGTTCTGGCGTTAGGAGGAATCGGAGCCGGTCTCGGTTATATGTACTCCGCCCCGCCGGTGCGTCTTTGCAGCCGGGGCCTAGGTGAGGCAGCCGTTGGAATCGCCTTCGGCCTGCTGCCCGTAACCGGTGCAGCATGGCTGCAATCCGGCGGGATGGACGCAGCAACGGTCACGGCGGCTTTCTCCGTAAGTTTATGGATCGCTGCTGTCCTGATCGTCAACGAGATACCCGATGACGCCTCCGATGCGGCCGCGGGGCGGCGCACACTGGTGGTCCGAATGGGCAGGACAGGTGCCCGGCGGCTTTACTTAGGCATTCAAGTCGCGGCCTTCGCTATCCTGACAGTGGCGGTTGTGGCCGAGGTGTATCCCTGGCCAGCGCTCGGGCTTCCGGTTCTTCTGTTGATTGGGACAGTGAAAGCCTATCGGTTCATTCGGGAGGGGCGTGTGGGCATGGAAAAATGCATCAGGATGACTCTTGCCATCCACGCGACGGGCTGTCTGTGGTTGGCGGGGCTGGCGATTTTCTTTTCCTAAGGTTTTTCCTGGTCAGGGCAACCCTTGACAGCGGCCCTTTGGGGCTTTACCTGCCAGCGTCTGATTATTGTTCACATCACAGGAATTCACCATATGTCACGCGCCTTTGTTTTTCCCGGACAGGGAAGCCAGACCGTCGGTATGGGAAGCGACGTGGCCGAGGCCTATGCCTCCGCCCGCGAAGTGTTCGAGGAAATTGATGAGGCGCTCGGCCAGAATCTTTCAAAACTGATGTTTAATGGCCCGGATGACGAACTGCTCCTGACGGAAAACGCACAACCGGCGATCATGGCCGTCAGCCTTGCGGTGATGCGGGTGCTGACAAAGGATGGCGGTCTCGACCTTACGAACACGGCGGCTTACGTCGCAGGCCACTCGCTGGGTGAATATTCTGCTTTGGCCACAGCCGGGTGTTTTTCCGTCGCTGATACGGCCAGATTGTTGAAAACCCGTGGCCGCGCCATGCAGGACGCCGTGCCCGTGGGTAAAGGCGCCATGGCGGCGCTGATGGGTCTGGAACTGGATGATGTCGCTGCCGTCGCCGCTCAAGCGGCGGAGGATGGCGTCTGTGCCGCCGCCAACGACAACGCGCCGGGACAGGTGGTTGTGTCGGGCGATACGGCGGCCGTCGAGCGGGCCATTGAACTGGCGCAAGAACGCGGCGCCAAGCGGGCGATCAAGCTGCCGGTGTCGGCACCTTTCCATTGTGCCCTGATGGCGCCTGCCGCCGATGTCATGGCCCAGGCGCTGGCCACGGTGCCCATGTCGCCGGTGATGGTGCCCCTGATTGCCAACGTGACCGCAAGCGAAGTCAGCAACACCTCTGAAATCCGCCGCCTGTTGGTGGAGCAGGTGACGGGTATGGTACGCTGGCGCGAATGTGTGACGGCTATGAAAGAGAAAGGCGTTGATACTATCGTCGAAATCGGCGCCGGCAAGGTGTTGTCGGGGCTGGCCCGGCGCATCGACAAGGACCTTTCGGCGACGCCGGTCGGAACGCCCGAATCCATCGAGGAATTTTTAAAGACTCTATAGGGGACTGCCATGTTTGATCTGAGCGGAAAATGCGCGCTGGTGACAGGCGCTTCGGGTGGAATTGGCGGCGCCATAGCGCGCGCCTATCACGCTTCCGGCGCCAAGGTTGGATTGTCCGGCACCCGCAAGGACGCTCTGGACGCCCTGGCCGGAGAACTGGGCGAGGGCGCGTTTTCGCTGCCCGCCGATCTGTCTTCCGAGGGCGCCGCGGAGCAGTTGATCAAGGACGCCGAAGAGGCGATGGGGGCTGTGGATATTCTGGTCAACAACGCCGGCCTGACCCGCGACCAATTGGCCATGCGGATGTCCGACGAAGACTGGCAGATAGTTCTGGACGTTAACCTGACGGCGGCGTTCCGTCTGTCGAAGGCGTGCCTGCGCGCGATGATGAAAAAGCGCTGGGGCCGCATCATCGGCATTACCTCCATCGTCGGCGTTACCGGAAATCCGGGCCAGGTCAACTACGCGGCCTCCAAGGCGGCGATGATCGGAATGTCGAAATCCCTGGCCCAGGAAGTCGCCAGCCGCGGCATCACGGTCAATTGCGTCGCCCCCGGTTTCATCGAAACGCCGATGACCGACGCGCTGAACGACGATCAGAAGGAAAACCTGATGAGCCGTATTCCGGCAGGCCGTCTTGGGGCGTCGGGGGATATCGCGGCGGCCTGTGTCTATCTGGCGGCGGAAGAGGCTTCCTACGTCACCGGCCAGACTTTGCATGTCAACGGCGGAATGGCGATGATATAGACCGTTAGGATATAGACATCTAGCCAAGGCAAAAAAAGTGTGTTACGTAGCGGCACTTTCCAGCCGCCGGGTTACGGTGCCCCCGTTACCGGCAGCCGGAAAAACCAAATTAAAGACCGAAATTCAACATTTTATGCAAGTCGAGGAATATAGACTATGAGTGACGTCGCTGACCGCGTTAAAAAGATCGTCGTTGAACACTTGGGCGTGGATGAAGCCAAGGTGTCCGAAGGAACGAGCTTCATTGACGATCTGGGCGCAGATAGCCTGGATACCGTCGAACTGGTCATGGCCTTCGAAGAGGAATTCGGTTGTGAAATTCCCGATGAGGAAGCCGAAAAAATCCAGACTATCAAGGACGCCATCACCTTTATCGAATCGCAAAGTTCTTAAAAACAGGGCGTTGCCGTAGGGATTTGGGCCATCGCCCATCTCTCCGGAGTATGAGAACCCCGCCCTGGGAATTCCCGTCGTTTTTGTTTTTCTGTAGCGAGTCCCCATGAGACGAGTGGTTGTAACCGGATTGGGCCTTGTGACTTCCTTAGGTTGCGGGGTGGAAGCCAACTGGAAGAACCTGATTGCCGGCAAGAACGGCATCCGGGCCATTGAGTCTTTCGACACATCGGATCTGCCGGCCAAGATCGCCGGTCAAGTTCCCGAAGGCGACACCGCCGACGGCCTGTTCAACGCTGAAGACTGGGTGTCGTCCAAAGACCAACGGCGCATGGACGACTTCATCGTCTACGGACTGACGGCGTCGACCCAGGCGGTTGAAAATTCCGGTTGGATGCCCGACGCGGAAGAAGACCTGTTCCGCACCGGCGTGATGATCGGATCGGGCATCGGCGGCCTGAACGAAATCGCCAAGAACGCCATCCTCGCCGAAAGCGGAAAGACGCGGCGCATCAGTCCGTTCTTCATTCCGGCCTCGCTGATCAATCTTGTCTCCGGCCATGTCTCCATCAAATACGGCTTCAAAGGCCCCAACCATTCCGTGGTGACAGCGTGTTCCACCGGGGCGCATGCCATCGGCGATGCGGCGCGCATTATCATGTGGGATGACGCCGACGTGATGATCGCCGGCGGGGCTGAGGCCGCTATCTGCCGGCTCGGCGTGGCCGGGTTTTGTGCCGCCAGGGCGTTATCGACCAATTTCAACGACACGCCTGAAAAAGCCTCTCGTCCGTGGGATAAAGACCGGGACGGGTTCGTCATGGGCGACGGCGCCGGTGTCGTAGTGTTGGAGGAACTGGAACACGCCAAGGCGCGCGGCGCGAACATTCTGGCCGAAGTCGTCGGGTACGGTATGTCCGGCGATGCCAATCACATCACCGCACCGGCGGAAGACGGCAACGGCGCGCGCCGCTGCATGGAAGCGGCCCTGAAGCGGGCCGGGGCCAATCCGGAAGACGTTGATTACGTTAACGCCCACGGCACCTCGACGCCGCTCGGCGACGAGATCGAATACAAGGCCATACAACAGGTCTTCGGCGAGCATTCGAAAAACTTCCTGATGTCGTCAACCAAGTCGGCGATCGGCCACCTGTTGGGAGCCGCCGGCGCCGTGGAATCCATCTTCTCCATGCTGGCCATCCGCGACGGCATCGTTCCGCCGACGCTGAACCTCGACAACCCCTCGGTCAACGGCGGAATCGATCTGGTGCCCTATGAGGCCAAGGAACGTCCCGTTAAAATGGCGCTGTCCAACTCGTTCGGGTTCGGCGGCACCAATGCGTCCCTTGTTTTCAAGGCGGTTGAGTAAAGACTACACTGGCCTATGGGCCGTTTTCTGAAATTCCTTTCCTTTGTCCTGTTCGGGCTGTCGTTGCTGGCAGCCGGGGCGGCCTTGTGGGGTAATGCCCGCTACAAGGATAAGGGCCCGTCCGAGGCGGAAATTTCCATCATCATCGAACGCGGCATGGGCATCGACGCCATCGCCCGCGAACTGCACCGGGTCGGCATTCTGGCCGTACCGCTGGTATTTCGGATCGCGGCGCGCCTTCTGGAAGCCGATAAATCCCTGAAAGCCGGAGAATACGCTTTTCCTCCAGGTATCAGCCCCAAAGACGCCCTGGAACTGCTGCAATCCGGAAAGACGGTGATCCGCCGCGTGACTTTCGCCGAAGGGCTGAGCACGGCGGAAATTCTCGGCTTGTTACGGCGCACGGAAGGATTGCAGGGGAAAATCTGGCCGGTGCCCGGCGAAGGCGTGCTGCTGCCGGAAACCTATCATTTCTCCTACGGCGACAAGCGTCAGACCATCGTCCGGCGGATGGCGGACGGGATGCGGGATTTGCTGGAAAACCTGTGGCGCAACCGCGCGCCCGGCCTGCCGTTGGCGTTCCCGCTCGAGGCTGTGATCCTTGCGTCCATCGTCGAAAAGGAAACGGCGCTGGCGTCCGAAAGGCCCCGCGTCGCCGCCGTGTTTATCAATCGCCTGCGCAAGGGTATGCGCCTGCAATCGGATCCGACCGTGGTTTACGGCCTGACCCGTGGCGCGCGGCCTTTGGGGCGTCCGCTGTCGCGCGGCGACCTGAAAACCGCGTCGCCCTATAACACCTATCTGGTCGGCGGCCTGCCGCCGGGGCCGATCGCCAATCCGGGCAGCGCCTCGTTGGAAGCGGTGCTCCGGCCGATGGAAACGGATGAGCTCTATTTCGTCGCCGACGGCAACGGCGGGCACGTGTTCGCGAAAACCCTGAAACAGCATAACCGTAACGTCGCCAAATGGCGCAAGCTGAACAGGGCGAACAAGACGGCAAAGTAGGGGAGGCGTTTAATCCTTCGTCAGTCTTTTTTCGGCAGTTTTTTAAACAACCCGTCCGTCAGGCCCGGCGGTAGTGCGCCGAGAAGCCAGGCGGCTAAATACATCGGCCACGGGAAGGCGATGCGGGCCTTGTTGCGTTCCAGGCCGCGCCTGATGATATGGGCGGCTTTGTCGGCGTCCATGATGAACGGCATCGGGTAGATGTTTTTTTCGGTCATGCGGGTGCGCACGAACCCCGGACAGACGACCGAGACACGAATCCCGTTTCCTGCCAGACAGCCCCGCAATCCCTCGCCGTAGTTTTTTACCGCCGCTTTGCTGGCCGCGTAGGCGGGTGCGCCGGGCAGGCCCCGGAAGGCGGCGATGGAACTGACGATGGCGATCTGGCCGGAGCCGCGTTCGCGCATCGGCCCGATTACCGGCCACACCGTATTCAACACTCCGGCCATGTTGACGCTGAGGATGTCGCGGGCCTGGTCTTCGGTTTCGCCGCGCCCGCCCGAGCCGGACGACGTGCCGGCATTGGCGATGATCAGGTCGAGCGGCTGGCGGGCGTCGACGTCGGCAATCCAGCGGGCGGATTGGTCGCGCTCGGCGGCGTCCACTGGTTTGGCCTCCACCTCTGCGCCAAACGCCCGGCAGGCCTTGGCGACATCTTCCAGGCGGTCGGTGTTGCGGCCCGACAGCGCCAAAAATACCCCCGGCGCGGCATAATCGCGGGCCAGCGCTTCGCCGATGCCGCTGGACGCGCCGGTAATCAGGATATTTTTGGGCGGAGACAGTGTTTTGCTCATGATGTCACGGTTATAAAGGGCTTTGCCCCTACTGGCGAGAGATGGGGCGTTGTATAGGGCGTCGGCGCGGTTGTTGCCGCCGCCGCTCCGGCGTATAAACAACCCCGTTAGTGTGGCTTAAGGGGGTCCCGTGCCTGTTTCATCGATGACCGGTTTCGCCCGCAGCGAAGGGCAAATGGACAACTGTTCCTGGACGTGGGAACTGAAAAGCGTCAACGCCAAGGGGCTGGACGTGCGCTGTCGCATCCCGACAGGCTATGAGTCCCTGGAAAAGACGGTGCGCGACCGGATGGCGAAGGCCTTCAAGCGCGGCAATATATCGGTAAACCTGACGCTGAACTGGTTCAAGGGTGACGCCGGGGTCCGGGTTAATCCTCAAGTGCTGGACGAAATGGCATTCCGCCCCACAAAGAAAACACGTAAGCACTCGTGCGTTAG
>JACKQG010001137.1_pt1 | contig 37346 bp, 26 predicted proteins | sample 8237621 | NCBI WGS metagenome assembly JACKQG01 (sample SAMN15677084, study PRJNA649215) | marine metagenome | biome: marine; feature: Black Sea; material: saline water; isolation source: suspended particulate matter (SPM) from the Black Sea western gyre | collected 2013-06-09/2013-06-10 | depth... | reverse complement strand
CCATGAGGACATTTTAAGCGAGTTCAAAAGAGGACATTTTCATAGAGTTATGACAATCCTCGCCTGAGCGCTTGTCCGCTTGGCCAAGCTGCATTAGCCTTCCGCCTGCGTGGCTGCGAAAAAGACAGACAAGACAACCGAGGTGCCGTTCGAGGAGGGGATGAAAAAACTCGAGGCCATCGTCGAGGAGATGGAGGGCGACGATCTGCCGCTGGAAAAACTGCTTGAGCGGTACGAGGAGGGCACGCGCCTGGCCAAGGGCTGCCAGGCCAAGCTTGAGGATGCCGAGTTGAAAATCCAAAAACTGCAGCCCAACGCCGACGGCGAGGACGAGCTCGTCGAGGACAACTCCGTTGAATTCTAAAATGCCAAACGTCGAGACCCCAAACCGCTACCTCGACATGGTCGACCACCCGGCCCATGTCAAAAAACTGACGGTGAAGCAGCTTGAGAAACTGGCGGAGGAGTTGCGCGAGGAACTGATCCACGGCTTGGCCAAGCACGGCGGCCATCTCGGGCCGAACCTCGGCGTGGTCGAGCTGACACTGGCGATGCACCGGGTGTTCGAGACGCCGAAGGACAAGTTCGTCTGGGACGTCAGCCACCAGTCGTACGTGCACAAGCTGCTCACCGGGCGGAAGGAGCGGTTCCGGACGATCCGCACCACCGACGGGCTCAACGGCTTCGCGCTGCGCACCGAGAGCGAGCACGACTGCTACGGCGCCGGCCACGCCGGCACAGCACTGTCGGCGGCGCTCGGCATGGCCGCCGCACGCGACCAGCGCGGCAGCGGCGAGAATGTCGTCTGCGTCTTCGGCGACGCGGCGCTGACCAACGGCATCTCGTTCGAGGCGCTCAACAACATCGCCCACACGACAAAGCGGTTCATCGGCATCCTCAACGACAACGAGTGGTCGATCGCCAAGAACGTCGGGGCCATTTCCAGCTACCTCAACAAGCTGATCACCAACCCGGGCTACAACCGGATCACGCGCGATTTGCAGGCCTTTTTGGCCAAGGTGCCCTCCGGCAAGCTGGCGCTGCGGCTCGGCCTCAAGGGGCAGGAGGCGCTCAAGGGCACCGTCACGCAGGTGGCGCTGAAACACAACGAGGAGACGCTCGACGCGGACGGCCGCGGCGGATTCGGCAGCAGCCTGGTGTTCGAGGAGTTCGGCATCCGCTACCTCGGCCCGATCGACGGGCACGACCTGCCGCTGCTGGTTGAGACGCTTGAGTTTGCCAAGAGCTGCGACCAGCCGATCGTCCTCCACGTCATCACCAAGAAAGGCAAAGGCTTCAGCGCCGCGCTGGAGCACCCGGAGAAATTCCACGGCACCGGCCCGTTCAATCCGGACACCGGCGAAAGCCTGCCGCCCAAGACCGGCCTCCCGCCGAAGTATCAGGACGTTTTCGGGCAGACGATGGTCAAGCTCTGCAAGAAAGACAGCTCGGTGGTCGGCATCACCGCCGCGATGCCCAGCGGCACCGGCCTTGGCGCGCTGGAGAAAGCGATGCCGGATCGCTACTTCGACGTCGGCATCGCCGAAGAACACGCGGTGCTGTTCGCCGCCGGCATGGCGACGATGGGGCACCGGCCGGTGTGCGCCATTTACTCGACCTTCCTGCAGCGCGCGTACGACATGATCATTCACGACATCGCGCTGCAAAACCTGCCGGTGACCTTCTGCATGGATCGCGCCGGGCTCTCGGCCAACGACGGGCCGACGCACCACGGGTTGTTCGACATCGCCTACCTCAACTGCGTGCCCGACATCGTGGCCATGGCACCCGCCAACGAGGATGAATTGGCCGACATGATGTTCACCGCCACACACCAGGACCAGCCGGCCTTCATCCGCTACCCGCGCGGCAACGGCGAGGGCGTCGCCGTGAAGGAACAACCGGCGCTGCTTGAGATCGGCAAGGCGGAGGTGCTGCAGAATTTTTCAAACAACAACCAGCCCAAGGTGGCGTTCTTCGCGCTTGGCCCGATGCGCGCCATCGCCGACGACGCCATCGCGGAACTGGGCGCGGACCAGATCGATGCCGCGATCATCAACCCCCGCTTCACGAAGCCAATCGACGCCGGCACCACCGAGTTTTTCGCGCTAGCCGCAGAGGTGATCGTCACCATCGAGGATCACGCGCTCCGGGGCGGCTACGGCAGCATCGTGCGCGACCATCTGGCCGATACCGGCATCACGACCCCTGTCGCGCGGATCGGCTGGCCGGACGAGTTCATCGAGCACGCCTCATCGGTCGGTTATCTGCGCGAGAAGCACGGGCTGACCGGGGCCAACACCGCCGGCCTGGTCCGTCAGGCGCTTGGCCAAGCGGCGGACACCGTGGCCAAGCCCAACCCAGCGCTTGGCCAAGCGGCCGGTAACTGACCAACGCGATGAACCGGCATTGCCACAACTGTGGCAGGGAGTGGGAACTCGACGGCCAACCGGGCCGCAGCGAGAGCTGCCACGGATGCAACGAAGATCTGCGCGTCTGCCTCAACTGCGTGTTCCACGACTGCGGCGTAGCGTACCAGTGCCGTGAGCGGCGGGCCGAGCCGGTGACGGAAAAAAACCGGTCCAACTTCTGCGAGTACTTCGACTTCGCGCTGCGCAACAGGAGCGGGAGCGGTGGCGGGAACAGACGGGCCGAGGAAGCCAGGAACACATTCGACCGGTTGTTCGGGGAGTGAACCGGGCAGACCCGCCGGAGGTGTTCTCATTTTCCTGTCAAGACTGTTTCATCGATGACAACAGAAACTTTTTTTAAAAAAAACAAAAATGCGGTTGTCAGGAATCGCGGCGGTGTTTACGGTCTCCCGCCTGCAACCAATACCGCACCGCCAACCCATGAAAAAAATCGACGCAATCATCAAACCGTTCAAGCTTGAGGACGTCAAGGAGGCGCTCGCCGCCGTCGGCGTTGAAGGAATGACCGTGACCGAGGTGAAAGGATTCGGCCGCCAGAAGGGCCACACTGAGATTTACCGGGGCAGCGAGTACACCGTCGATTTTCTCCCCAAGATCAAGCTCGAGATTGTGTTGGACGACGACCGCGTGCAGGACGCGATCGACGCCATCGTCAAGAGCGCAAAGACGGACAAGATTGGCGACGGCAAAGTCTTTGTCAGTTCAGTCGAGGGCGTGACCCGGATTCGGACCGGAGAGACGGGAGCCGAAGCGATTTAGGGTGCCCAAGCGCCACCCGCCTTTGTTTCCTTTTTCACACAAAGAAGTGAAGGCCGAAACCGGGGTGGCGGCGCGGCGACCCTTGAGACAACAACCCGTTGTATGAGTGACGTTTAAGTGAAAACCAAGCTGTGAACAAGGTGTGGACAAGAGTTAATAGCTTCCGCTGGATACGATGCCGCGGTGCGAATACCTTGTCTGCCGCCTTGGGCGTTCAACCCACGCCACGAGGCGGGACACGACCAAAACAAACATCCGCCGGTTGACAGGACTTAACCAACTGGCAACAGTGAATTTATGATTTATTATCCACCGATTTTTGAAGCCAATCAGGAGACCCCTCCTTGGCATGTATTACCCCCTGTTCAGCAATCCAATGCCAACAGAACGGCACGATCCGAAGGGCGCGATGGTAGCGAGTGAATAAAAACTGAAATATCCCTGCCATCATACGCCCGATGACCCATAATTTTGAAAAGACATGGCTGCAGGCAAGCGAAACCTTGCGCACCATGGTGAACGCAGATCTCTTCAATCTGTGGTTTGACCCCATCCAACCCGGCTCCATCAATGAGGAAACGGCCGTCTTGGTCGTTCCGAACGAGTTTTGCGCGGTCTGGCTCAAGGACAACTATCTGGAACTGCTCCAAGATGTTCTGGCCCACATCACCGGGAAAAAACTGAACGTCCAGCTGGAGGTAAACAAAAACAACGCGGACGAGGCACCCGCCCAACCAAAGGACACCGCCGAAAATGCAGCCATCGCCGAGGCGCAACCCGCCAAGCGGGGGGCATCCACCAAATCCCGCGATTCTTCAGAAAAGCCGTTCAACCCGAAAAACACCTTTTCCACCTTCGTCGTCGGGGAAAACAACAACTTCGCGCACGCGGCGGCGGTGGCCGTGGCCCAGTCACCGGGGCGCTCGTACAACCCGTTGTTCCTCTATGGCGGAGTGGGCCTGGGCAAGACACACCTGCTGCACGCCATCGGCCACAATGTGCTCAAGGAAAACCCGAGGCTGAAGGTCTCCTATCTTTCATCGGAGAAATTCACCAACAAGTACATCGACGCGATCCAGAACAACGAGCTGGCCAAATTCCGGCGGACCTACCGCAAAACCGATGTTCTCCTGATTGACGACATCCAGTTTCTCTCCGGCAAGGAGCGCATTCAGGAGGAGTTTTTCCATACGTTCAACGCGCTGCACGAGGCACACAAGCAGATCGTGATGACCTGCGACCGGCCGGCGAATGAAATCAAGAACCTCGAGCACCGCTTGGTATCCCGGTTCGAGTGGGGCCTCGTGACCGACATGCAGCCGCCCGATTTCGAGACGCGCTTGGCCATCCTGCGTAACAAGGCCATCACCCTTGGCGTCGAGGTGCCGAACGAGGTGGTCGATTTCCTGGCCAAGCGGATCCGCACCAACATCCGCCGCCTCGAGGGCGCGCTGATCCGGGTGTCCTCCTACCAGTCGCTGACCGGCAAACCGGTCACCCCCAGCGCCGTCGAGGGCCTGCTCAAGGATGTCCTGCACGAGGAAGGGCGCACGGTGGTCTCGATCGAGAATATCCAAAAACGCGTGGCGGAGCATTACGACATCCGCTTTGCCGACATGACCAGCCGGCGACGGCCGGAAAACATCGCGTTTCCGCGCCAGATCGCCATGTATCTGGCCCGCGAAATGACCGGCAAATCGCTTAACTCCATCGGCGAGGCCTTTGGTGGACGCGACCACGGCACCGTGCTTCACGCCTGCCGGTTGGTGCGCGACCGGATGGAGCAGCAGACGGATGTGCGGCAGGCGGTGCGCTATCTTGAGGGCCAAATCGGTCGTTAATCCGCACCCGCTTGGCCAAGCGACACGCCGAAAAACTTCGCCGGGCGGGCCATGACCGATGCCGGGACTCCCAGCGCCTCCTTCAACGCCACGTCACGATCCCACGGGTTCGCCATCGCGTCGATCGCCTGCATCTGTTTGCGCGTCAGGTTCAGCGGAAACGCCCAGGCGGTCACCGCCGCGGTGTTGATGAGCGGAAAATCCGAGCCGTACAGCAGCCGCCCCTCAAGCTGTTTCTCGGTGATTGCCTGCCGCAGATAACCCAGCTTGTTGACCTGCGTCATGCTCGAGAGGTCCGCGTACAGGTTCGGGTAATCGCCCAGCATCCCGATGAGCCGGTCGATGTCCTCCTGCCCCTCGTTTTTCCCGGTGGACGCCGCGTGCGCGACGATCACCGTCACCCCGAGCGACAGCGGCAGCCTGAGCCGAACCGGGTCGGCCAGTTCGTCCTGCGCGTGGGTGAACGAGCGCTCCTGCCCCGCGTGCGTCAGCAGCGGCAGCTTCAGCGCAGCCATTTTCCGGTAAAACGGCTCATGCGCCGGGTCGGCGGGATCGATGAACTGAATCGACGGCAGCCACTTGACCAGCAGCGCGCCGTTGTCTCTGGCCCACTGCAGCCGCTCGAGCGCGTCGGGCCGGTGGGGATTGACGCTCGCCCCGAAATAGAGGTTCGGGTGCTTCGCCGTCTCGGCTGCAACATACTCGTTCGGGATGTAAAACTCCGTCCGCGCGGGGTCGAGTTGGCCGTTGGCATCGACCACGCCGTCCATCGCGAGGACGATCGCCGCGCCCACCCGCTGGCTCTCCCCGATCCCCTTGGCCAAGCGCTCCATCAGCAGTTGATCCCCCTGCGCCTCGGCCTCGGCCACGGTCACACCGAATGCTTTCAGGTAAATGCCGAACCGGAAATTGTTTCGCAGTTCCTCGGAAACAAAGCAGCCACTGCCGCCGGCGCCGATGCCGGCCACGTGGCAATGCATGTCGAGGATCAACCCGTCATGCGGCTTGGCCGACGGCAGGTACGGCCCGGAGAAAAACAGCTCCCGCAGCAGGAGCAACAGGAGGGCGCAGATCCCCAGCCCCTTGGCCAGGCGCACGCCCCAGCGCCGCAAACGCCCTCGGCGGGGCCGGGGTTCATCCGGTATTGAGTTGGCTGCCATTGGTCTATCCAATCTTGAGTTTTGCCTTGGCCCGGCGCATCCTCGGGGCATGTCGGAAATTGCAGAGTTCCTCCATCACGGCGCGGAACAGATCACACCGAAAATCCTTGAGGGAATCCACAAAAAACTCCCTGCGCTCAAGCTGGAGATCGCCGAGATCGACGCACCCGAATACCCCCACCTGATCGAGCAACTGGAGTTTCTGGCCAGTGTGGTCGAGGATCATGTCGAGGGCGCCGACGACGCCCTGCCGCTGGTCGCCGTGGCCGAGGCAGCCTACGCGCTGGCCTACGCCCACAATCAGCTTGGCCTCATCCCGAATCATCTGCCGCACATCGGCCACGCCGACGAGTCGTCGATTGTGCGGACCATCCTGATCGAGAACGAGCGCGTACTCTCCGAATACGCCGAGCGGCATGACATCGACTGGGTCACCGTCAAGCCGTGACGATCCCCTCGAGCGCCTCCGTAAATTCCTGCGCATACCCCGCGTGATCCATCAGCGGCGAACGCCGCAGCCTCCCCCGCAAATCTCCGCCCAGCTTGGCCAAGCGCTCCGGCGCCTGAAACCAGCCTGCCGCCTTGGCCACCAGCGCCTCCCGGTCGGCGGCGACCCACTCCGGCAGGCCAACGCTCGTCAGCAGGCTCACCCCCTGCCGTGACACGTAGCTGTCGCCCTCCAGCGCCAAAATCGGCGTGCCCATCCAGAGACAATCCCCCGTCGTGACCCCGCCGTTGTACGGGAACGGATCCAGCATCAGGTCGATGCGGTTGTGCCGTTCGAGGTAGTCGCGCTCCGGCCCCTTCACGGCAAACACCAATTGCCCGGCCCCGATGCCGTGCCGCTCGAACTTGGCCAGCAGCAACCCGTCGTGCGCCGGGTCGTTTCGCACCAGCAGCATCAGCCGCGACCCCGGGCAGGCCCGCAGAATCGCGCTCCACGTTTCCACCGCCGCCGCGCTGATCTTGGCCGGGTTGTTCAGGCAGCCAAATGTGAACGGGGCTCCAGCGAGACTCGGCGGGCCGCCCGGCTCGGGGCTCGCGTCCGGCGCGCCGTACACCCACGCCACCGACGGCAGCCGCAGCAGTTGCTCGACATAAAGCGGCTCAGCGCCGGGCGGATCAGCCACCGAGTCGGTAATGCGCCAATCCACCGCCGACAAGCCGGTCGTGTTCGGGTAGGCAAACAGGGTGAGCTGAACCGGTGCCGGCTTTTGAGCCAGCACGGCGAGCCGATTCCCGGAAGTGTGCCCGGACAAATCGACGAGAACATCAAGCCGCCCGGCGCGAATCAATTCCGTCGCGGCGTCATCCGGCAACGCGGCAATGTTTTGCCACTCAGCCACTTGGCCCCGGTAGCGGCGCTTGGCCGGCGAGTCGCCAGCGGAATTGTCGTAAACGACCGGTGTCACTCTGGCCGGATCCAACTTTTGCCACAGCGCCGAGGCCATCCGGCCAACGGGATGAACCCGGAAGTCGGCCGACAAAAAACCGACCCGCAACGGCCGATGCCCATCGCGCGCCGGCGCGTCCGCTTGGCCAAGCGCTTGGCCAAAGCGCCCGCCCCAGTCGCGGTGCGCAGCGGCAATCGCCTCGCGGCCGATGCCGGAGTCGTACTGCATCGCGAAGACGAGGTTGCTGAAGGTGGTGGGCGCGTCGGGATGGATCTCAAGCGACCGCCGGTAGCAGTCGATCGCCCGGCCCGCCTCGCTCAAATCCAGCCAGGCGTTGCCGAGGTTGGAGAGGATGAACGGGTCGCTGGGCCGCAGCTCGAGTGCCCGCCCATACGCCTCGAGCGCCTCGCCGGTTCGGCTCAGATCGCGCAGCAGGTTGCCCAGCCGGATGTGGCCGCGCACCCGCGACGGGTCGAGCGCCACCGCGCGCTGCAAATGGCCAAGCGCCTCCGCCAGTTGCCCGGCCTCGGCCAGCGCGGTGCCCAGTTGCAGGCGGGCATCGGCATCATCGGGGGCTTGGCCGACCCGATGCCGAAGTTCCTGCACCGACCCGGAATGATCACCCCCGCCACTCACCGTCAAAGCTGCGTCTTGCGTGCGATCTTCCAAAGCCGCCGATTGCTCCGGACATAAAGCGCGCCGTTCGAGACTGCCGGCGAGCATTGGATCATCTCGCCCAAGTCCATCTCGCCGGCGATGCGCCCCTCCGGCGCGGACAGATCCACCACCTGCGCCCGGCCCTCCTCGTTGAAGGCGTACAGGTGGTTGTCGGCCACGACAGGCGAGCCGCCGAACGGCCCGTCGAGGCGCAGCTGCCACAGCCGCTTGCCGCTGTCGGTGTCACCGCAGGTCAGCACCCCGGCGTTGTTCAGGCTGTAAACCCGGTCGCGATGCACGAGCGGACTGGCCGTGCCGGGGCGCAGTCGCGATGAGCGCCACTTCTGCCGGAACGACCTGCCGTCGGCCGCCAACTCGAGCGCCGTCACGCCGTGCGACGGCACGTACAGCACACCACCGGCCAGCGCGCTCGACGGGATCGTTGCCGCGCCGTCGTCGTAATGCCAGGCAACCTCGCCGTTTTTCGGATTCACGGCGTGTATGCCTTTGCCAGACTGCAGCAACACCCACTCCGCGCCCGACTTGGTTTTTTGCACCATCGCCGTGGTCCAGTTGGCCGACTTGGGTCGATCCACCCGCCACAGATTCGCCCCGTTTTGTTTCTCCAACCCGGCCGTGAACGACTCACTGTCGTTCTCCACTTGCGCGACCAACACCCCGCCAGCCAGCACGAGCGACGACGCCATGCCGAGGCTGTTGCGGGCGTTCGGGTAATCCAAAGTCATGCCGCGCAGCCATTGGAGGTTGCCGTCGAGGTCGAGGCAAAACAGGTCGTTGGACGAAAACAGCGCGAACAGATGCCGGCCATCGGTCACCGGCGTGGGGGCGGCAATGCTGGTTTTGTCGTGGCACATCGTGCTGCCCATCGCCCAAAACTGGCGCTGCCAAATCACCGACCCATCGGCGGCATTGAGGCAGAGAACCTGCAACTGATCCTGCCGCGTCCCGCCGCTGGCCGTGACAAAAATGCGGTCACCCACGACGAGCGGACTCGAGAGCCCCCGGCCCGGCAGGTCGATCCGCCACGCGATGTGCTTCGTCGCGTCGAGCGCGACCGGCAACCCGATCTCGTCCGAGATGCCGTTGCCCAGTGGCCCGCGAAAGCCGGGCCAGTCCCCCGCCGCCGCGCCGCTGGCCAACGTGGCAAAAGTGAACGTGAGTAAATATTTTTTCATCGTTGTCAACTTACTGGGCGGCGACCTCGGGGTTCTTTTTTACGGCGGAGTGAATCGCCGTGCCGGTTGCGTCGCACACGCGCAACTGAAACTGCCACTGCACCGTCCAATCCTCCACCTGCTCGTTCTGGCAGGCCTTTACGAGGATGGTGTTTCCACCCTTCCGCAACTGCACCGGCAGTTGGTATTGGTCGATCCGCATGCCTCGGTGGTACTCGTCGCGCCCAAAAACCAGCTCGCCGTTGAGCCAGATTTTCCACGCGTTTTTGCAGCCGAGCCGCAGCTGCGCCGGCCGGTCGGTGGCGGAGACAAACTCCGTCTGCGCGTAGCCGGTGACCTCTTTCAAATCGCCGTAAGGCTGGTTGAAATCGACCATCCCGTACTCGTCGTCGGTCGAATAGGCCCGCCACTTCACCAGGCCATCCATGCCGTCGTACGTCGCCGACAAGGCCGCATTTTTTTCCGGGCCGAACACCGCGGCAAACCCGGCGCGATCCTTGTTGTGAAACGGGCCGGCCATCTGCCACTCCACGAGGAAACCAAAGTGCCGCGTCAGGTTCACCTTGCGGCCAAGCTCGCGCAATGCGCCCGAGATGGCTTTGATTTGGTCGAGGTCGCGGGCGGCATCGAGCGCCTGCCGGTACAGCAGCACGGCGGCTGGCTTGTTGCCGCCCTTGGCCAATCCCGCCGCTTGGCCAAGCAGCCGGGCGACCGCCTCGCGGCGAAGATCCACGCTGGGGTCGCCCAGCAAACCGGGCACAAGTTGCCCGGCCGCCTTGGCATCGACGCGCTGGATCAGCTCGAATGCCAGCGCGCGCGGCCGGGCGTCGTGGCTTTTGTTGAGAAGAAATTCGCCCAGCTCCACCACCGGCAGCGTGCCGCCCTTGGCCAAGGTGTTGCCGGCGATCACCTCAACCGCGCCGCGCAGGTAGTTCGCCGCGAACGGGTTCGCCCCGTCCATCCCGGCGAGCAGCGCCGGGAGCGTGTCGGCCCCGCCCTTGGCCAAGCGCCGCAACGCCCGGCCGGCGGCGGCGTTGCCCTGCCCTTCGCCGCCAACGGCTCGCAGTGCCGCCACCGATTTTTCAAGGTCACCCGCCGCCGCTTGGCCAAGCGATGCCAAGCCAAGCGCCGCCAACGCCACGCAAAAACAGGAATGCTTCACGCGCGGAAAAGTAACGGCAGCCTCGGCGCGACAAAAGCTTTTTGAAAAAAGAAACAGCCGGCTTGGGCTCAGTAGTATGCGCCGAAGAGGATCATCATCTCGTCGGTGCTGCGCAGGCCGAAGGTGACGGTCTCGTCCGTCCAGTTGTTGTAGGTGGTTTTCAGCCGGATTCTCTCGCCCCGTTTCACCACCAGCGGCGGGTCGAATTTCATTACCGGCGGATGCTGCCAGTCGTAGGAGATGTAAAGCAGTTCCCCGTCCCGCTTGCCACCGGCGATTTCCACGCGGAACTCGACGCTCTTTTCGTGCGAATGGGAGAAGAGCTGGAAGATGTTCATCGTCTCGGGCGCGCGAAAGTCGGCGGTCACCGTGGTTTCCCGGTTGGGCGGCAGCTCGATGTCGGTGTTGTTCATGTTGATGATCTTGGCCTCGTGCTTGACGGCCGTCTTGTCGATGGTGTGCAGGTTCATGTACACCTCGCCGGTGGACGGCTCGCCGGTTCGGTTGACGTAGTGCGTGTTCAGGTCGAGACCGGTCTGGGCCGGGAGCTTGAGCGCCACGCCCTCGGGAAATGCGTAGTCGAGACGCGACGTCTGTGTGCCGGCGAAGAAGTCGTGGAACGCCATCGTCGCCAACACCAGCGGATCGTCCGAACCATCGGACCGGTGCAGGTCGCGGAGTTTGTTCGGCACGAACAACCGCTTGGCCAGCGAGAAAAACGGACGCGACGAATCCAGCAGGTAGCCGATAAAATGATGGCTGCCCGGCTTCATCTCGATCTGGACGCGGTTCACGTACACCGGCTTCGGGTTGTTCAGATTCTTGTACATGAAAAACTCGCGCTCAAAATCGGCCGGCACATCGAACGGCCCAACGTGCAGCTGGATGCCGCTCTCCGGCTTGGCCAACGGCGTGAACGGCGGCGGCGTGTACCGCTCCAGGTTGGCGAGGTCGGCGACCTTGGCCACGGTGCCGTGTTCCGGCGCTCCCTCAAGAATCCATTGCAGGATGAACTTCAGCTCGCCGTCGGTCAGCGGATCGGCGCCGAGCGGCATCAGCGAGCCGTAGCCGGGATGGTCGTCGTAAAAATGTTGTCGCTCGGCAGTGTTGATCTTCTCCCACAGGAAACTTTTGCCGACGCTGGCCAAGCCGTCGGTGCCGACCAGTTCCAACCCGTCCTCGAGCGCGTAAGTGTTGGCCGGCTTGCGGTTGACGAGCTGCCCGTAGGCGACATCCGGCGTGAGGAGGAGCTTCGACTGCCGCGCAAACGCCGTACCGTCGCTGTGGCAGCCGGCGCAGTTCGGGCCGAGGATGCGGTCGCGGATGATGCCCCACGTCGAGGTGCCCCCCTCGTAGCGCACGCGGTAAAAACGGCTCCTTGTGGCGTCGCCCCCATCCTGAAACACCGTTTCCTTGTCGGTCGCCTTCAGCAGATCGACATCACGCCACCGCTTCAGGTCGGTGGAGCTTTCCACGTGAAAGCCGTCGCCGAGAAACCGGGCGAAGTAGTTCACCGCCGGGCCGTCGACGCGAAACTGAAACTGCCCCGCTTGGCCAAGCCCCTTCGGCTTGAGCGCAAACTCCAGCCCGCCGGTGTCGCGCCCATCCGTGTGCTCGTCGCCCCCGCCATCACCCGGCCCCGCCACGGCCAAACTCATGCTGCCAACCAATCCCAATAACCAAGCTGTTCTCATCATCATACTGGGGAATCTACACCCAAAGCTGGGCCGAAGTTACGCGCCTTCCCCCTCGTCGCTGGATTTTGTCCCCCCCCCGGCGCGGGTGGACGGGTCGACCTCGAAATCCAGCCTCACCAACCGCCGCGACTGATCCTCGCTCGGAGAACTGGCCGGCACCGCACGCAACTGCTTCATCCCGGCCGGGAAATAGATCAGGAACGTCGAGCCGGTGCACACCGTCGCCGCAAGGCACCACCAAAACAGCCAGTCGAACTCGAGGCCGAACTGATCCCTCCCGCCCAACACCCCCCACGCCACCACGAACATTTGCAGCACCGTGGCGCACTTGCTGATGAAATGCGGCTGAATCTTCATCTTGCCGCACCAATGCGTGATCACGAAAAACCCCAGCAACAAAAACAAGTCCCGCCCAAACACCACCCCAATCATCCAGACCGGCAGTTGCGGAAGGTGATCGCTGGAAAAACTCAGCACCACCAGCCCGGACACCAGCAGCAGCTTGTCCGCCATCGGGTCGAGGAAGGCACCCAACTCACTGCGCTGCCGGAAGCGCCGCGCGATGTAGCCGTCCACCCCGTCGCTGACCGCCGCCACGAGAAACGCCCCCACCGCCGTCCACCAACTCAGCACCGACCCCGTGTCGGCAAAATCGAGCAGCGAGATCACAAACACCGGCACCAGCATCAACCGGAATATCGAGATATAATTCGGGATCGTCATTGGCTGGGCGCCTGACCGGGCACAGCGAACTCTACCGCCCCACCAAAAATCGTAAAGCGAGTTTACCGGAGGCACACCCAGCGCTTGGCCAAGCGGGAGGTCACTCCGACTGCTTCACGCGATAATATTGCCTCGGGAACCGGGCCTTGCGGGTGTCGGCGAACTGGGCCTCGCCGGAGGTGCTCTGGATTGTTTTCAGCGCTCTCCAAGCCACCAGATCATCGCTCGCCTGCACCTCGTACGTCACGCCCTTGACCGTGGCGAATGTGAACGTGAACGGAAACACGGTCGTCCCGGTGATGCCCAACTCGACCGGCGGCAGGGGTGCCCGGCTCGTCCGTTGTGCGTTCTGCCCGAACATCGGCCAAGCGGAGTCCGCAGGCCCGGCGGAACCGTAAAAGGCATAAACCTTGTGGTCCCGCGAGCCGACATAGACCGTGCCGTCCGGTGCGATTGCCGGAGACGAGCGCACGGGGTCTCCTGTCTTAAACTCCCATTTTTTCAATCTCGTTCGGCTGTCCACAGCGTAAAACGATTTGTCATCCGACCCGACGTAAATCGTGCCATCGGCTGCGATCGCTGCGGAAGCCTCGATGCTGCCCATGGTGGCAAAGGCCCATTTTTTGGATCCCGTCCGGCCATCCAAGGCATACAGTTTGCCGCTGTCCGACCCGACGTAAACCGTGCCATCGACCCCAATCACCGGGGAGAAATTCAGACTTCCTCCCCCGCTGGAAGCCCATCTTCGGGCACCGGTTTGGCCATTCAAGGCATGAGTCACTTCGTTATTCAACCCTGACGTAATAAAGACCGTGCCGTTGGTGCCGATGGCAGGGGAACCTTGCCAGATGCGTCCCGTGGGAAACGTCCATCTTTTGGCTCCCGATTGGCCGTACAGTGCATGTGCCTTCCCGCCGTACGATCCGACATAGACGGTGCCATCCAATCCAATCGCCGGCGAGGAACCCACTTCTCCCCCTGTCGTGTATGTCCTTTTCCTGACCCCGGTTTGGCTATCCAAGGCGTAAACCTTCCCGTCCCCAGATCCGACATAGATCAAGCCGTTCGACCCGATCGCCGGGGAGGATGTCACGCTCCCGCCCGCGGCATACTTCCATTCCAAGGTTCCGGTTCGGCCGTCCAAGGCATAGACTTTATTGTCTTCACAACCAAAATAAACCGTGCCGTCCGCCCCGACCGCCGGGGAGGAAATCACGAAACCATCCGAGTGAAAGACCCATTTCTCGGCCCCCGTTTGACCCTCCAAGGCATAAAGCCTCCTGTAAAAGGACGTGACGTAGACCGTGCCATCCCCGCCGATCGCCGGGGCGGATACAACCGGGCCATTCGTCAGGTATTCCCATTTTAAGTCACCCGGTTCGGGGAGTCGCGCCGTCACCTCATACGATTCGCTCTCGATGGAGCCAAACGGGTTCGTCACCTCGAGGGTGTAGCTGCCTCCGTCGCTTAACTCCACCGACTCGATGATGAACTCTTGGTCGTTGGCCCCGTCGATTGCCTGCCCGTCCTTCTTCCACTGATACGTTAACGGAAGCGCGCCCCAGACGATCGTCGTGAATGCTGCGGGATGACCCGCAACCATCACTTCTGGGATGGATATTTTTTTGAAAACCGGGGGAGCCTCCGGTTCGCTCACCCGTTCCAAACTGAACGACTCCAAGCCAACCAACTCCCCGGGCAAACTAGGTGTGTGTGTGTCAAAACTAGTCCTTGTATAAAACACATTCGATTTGCCAACCTGCGGAGCCAGTTCGACTGTTTCAGCACCCTTCCAAGCCCAAACCTGAAAAAAACCATATCCCCAAAATCCTACTTCGACTACGCTTCCGTTAAAGAAACCACTTTTGTGACCTTCATAAAAGGCAATAGGAACACCGTATGGCAGCATCGTGTCAGCCGTTTTGCCGGCGTACAATTGCGCCCAGGCACCTGTCAGCGGTTCGCCATCCGCATCGAAAATCTGCTGCTTGGTCGGCTTCATATTCGTGAAGTTGATCGTCCCCTGCGCGAAGGCGGAGCCAGCCATCGACGCACAGGCCAGAAGGACGGTTACAGTTTTCATCTCCCTCAATCTCCCCCCGTTTCACGCGCCTGTCAACGCGGTAAATTGCAGCCTGAAAGCCTGAGTCTACGCAGCTGAGGGCTACGCAGAAATCGCCCTTCAGGCGACCGGATTGCGCTTGGCCAAGCGGGGGGCGCTACGCCAGCGCGCCTTTCACCACGTGGCCGTGCACGTCGGTGAGGCGGAAGTCGCGGCCCTGATACTTGAACGTCAACCGCTCGTGGTCGATGCCGAGCAGGTGCAGCAGCGTGGCGTGCAGGTCGTGCACATGCACGCCGTCCTTGACGACGTTGTAGCCGTAGTCGTCAGTCTGGCCGACGACGGTCCCGCCCTTCGTGCCGCCGCCGGCCATCCATAGCGAGAAACAGCGGCCGTGGTGGTCGCGCCCGAAGTTGTCCTTGCCGAGTGAGCCTTGGCAGTAGTTCGTCCGGCCAAACTCGCCGCCCCAGACCACCAGCGTGTCGTCGAGCATGCCGCGCTGTTTGAGGTCGCGCACGAGCGCGGCGGACGGTTGATCGGTCTCGCGGCACTGCGTCCGCAACCCTCCCGGCAAACTGCCGTGTTGATCCCAGCCGGGATGATACAACTGGATGAACCGCACACCGCGCTCGGCCAAGCGCCGTGCCTGCAGGCAGTTCGCGGCGAAGGTGCCCGGCTTTTTCACGTCGCCGCCGTACTCGCGCAGCACGTGTTCCGGTTCGCCGGAAATATCGGTCACCTCCGGGATGGAGGCCTGCATGCGAAACGCCATCTCGTACTGGGCGATGCGCGACTCGATCTCGGCGTCGGGGTTGCCCGCATATTGCAGCTCGTGCAGCTCGCGCAAGCGGTCGAGCATCAAACGGCGGCTCTTCCGCCCGATGCCGTCCGGGTTTTGCAGGTGCAACACCGGGTCGGCGCCGGAGCGGAACCGGATGCCCTGGTTTTCCGACGGCAAAAAGCCGCTGCCCCAAAGCCGCGACACGAGCGGCTGGCCGCCCTTGCCCTTGGTGACCATGACGACAAACGACGGCAGGTTGTCGTTGACGCGGCCCAGCCCGTAGTTGAGCCAGGCACCGATGCTCGGCCGGCCGGGAAACTGCGAGCCGGTCTGCATGTGCGTGACGCCCGGGCCGTGGTTGATCGCCTCGGTGTGCATCGAGCGGATCACGCAAAGGTCGTCGGCGATGCCGGAGATGTGCGGCAGCATGTCGCTGATCTCAACGCCGCTCCGGCCGCGCGGCGCGAACTTGAACGGCGACCCGACCAGCGGCAGCGACGCCTGGTTGCCGGACATCGCCGTGAGCCGCTGGCCCCGCCGGATCGCTTCCGGCAACTCGGTGCCGTGTTTCTCGATCAGCGTTGGCTTGGGATCGAACAGGTCGAGCTGCGACGGCCCGCCGCTCTGGAACAAATAAATCACGCGCTTGGCCTTCGGCGCAAAGTGCGGCGCACCCATCACCCCCCGGCCATCGGTCGCCCCAAGCAGCGCACCCGGCTGGAGCAGACTGCCCAGCGCGATCCCGCCCAGCCCCATGCCGAACGAATTCAGGAAACCGCGCCGGCTCATCCCGGCAGTCGACTCAAACCCAGTGCAAATTGGCGTGTTCATATTCTGCAAAATCTATCGCTTCACGACGGACTCGTCGAAGTTCATCAGCGCCTTGGCCAGGACGCCGGCGGCGGCGACCCGCGGCTTGGCCAAGCCGTTGGCCAAGCGGCGCTCGCCCACGCTCAAAAACGCGGCGGCAGCTTTGCCGTCCTTTTCAAAAACGGCCAACTGCTCGTCGTGCAGTCGTCGCAGCAACGCCGCCTCGCGCTCGGACGGCTCGCGGCTGGTCAGCGTGCGGAACGTGTCGCGCACCATCGCGCCGACGTTGTCGCCGTGCTCGCGCACCATCCGCTCGCCGAGCGTCCGCGCCGCCTCGACGAATTGCGGCCCGTTGAGCAGCACCAACGCCTGCAGCGGTGTCGCGGTGTTTTCGCGCTTGGCCCGGCAGACGTCGCGCTTGGCCGCGTCGAGCGCCATCATCACCGGTGCCGGCCCGGTGCGTTTCCAAAACGTGTACACGCTGCGGCGGTACAGCCCCTCGCCCTTGTCGTGGCCCATCGGCTTAAACGACTCGGTCAAGTCATACGGCTTGGCCCCCGCGCCGCCCATGCGCCGGCTCAACAGCCCGCTCGACGCCAGCGCGTTGTCGCGGATCATCTCGGCGGAAAGCCGGTGACGCGGCGCGCGGGCGAGCAGCAAATTTTCCGGGTCAAGTGCCTCCAGCGCCGGGCGCGTCTCACTCGCCTGCTGATACGTCGCCGACGTCACGATTTGCTTGAGCAGCCGCTTCACGTTCCAGCCGTGATCGATGAAATCGTTCGCCAGCCAGTCGAGCAGTGCGGGGTGCGTTGGCCGTTTGCCTTGTGTGCCAAAATCCTCCGGTGTGCGCACCAAGCCTTCGCCAAAACAAAGCTGCCAAAAATGGTTCACCGCCACGCGGGCGGTCAGCGGGTTTTCCGGCGCGACGAGCCATTGCGCGAGGCCCAGCCGGTTGCCCGGCGCGCCGGGTGGAAACGGCGAAAGCGCGCTTGGCGTGGCCGCCCCGACACGCTCGCCGCGCGCGCTGTACACGCCGCGATTCAGCACAAACGTCTCGCGCTGTTTGAGCCGCATTTCCTCCATCACCATGATTTCGCCCTTGCCGTCGAGCAGTTGAGTGACGCGCTCACGGGCGGTCCGCAGCTTGGCCAACTGCGCGGTGTGCGGCTCGTTCGCCGTGGCCAAAAAATAGTCGCGCAGCGTGGCGCGCTCCGCTTGGCCAAGCGCTTCGGCCGGCTTGGCCAACAGCGCAGCCAGCGACCCGCCGTCGTGAATCTGCGCCACCTCGCCGCCGGTCAACTCGCGGTCAAACACGCGGAAATCATCGACAACTCCCCCGGCGAAACCGACGTCGCGAAACCGCTGCCCGATGACGATCGTGTCGCCGCCGCCGCCGGTGATGTTTTTATACAGGTTGTCCTTGTGACTTTCGGTTTCCGCCCGGTTGCCATCGACAAAAATCTTCAGCCCCGCCGCGCGCGTCGAGCCGTCGTAAGTGATCGTGACGTGATGCCACTCGTTTTTCGGCAGCTTGGCCTTGGTGCGAACGCTGATGGCGTTGCCGGGCCAAAAATGGATCAGCGACGCGCTCAGGCGGCCGTCGCGCAGGAGCATTTGGTAGCCTCGGCTGCCGGCATCGGTCCAGGCGCGCGAGCGGGAAAAAACAACGGTGCGCTCCTTGTGATGCGGCGTGTTCATCCACAGCGCGACCGAGAACGGCGCCGTGCGCTTGAAGTTGCCGATGCCGAGATTTACGCCGTCGTCGCCGGTCAACCGCAGGGCGTTGCCGGTTTTGCCGGAAACGATTTTGTTCTTTTGGCTGCTCGACGCCGGCTTTGACTCGGGGGCGAGGTTGGCCAGTTTGCCGCCGGTGAATTCATCGAACGGAAAGTGGCCGATCTGCCCCGGCAACACCGCTTCCGCCGGCCGGGCGGCGAGCCATTTTTCAAACGCCTCCCCGGCGGCGGCGTTCACCTTGGCCAAGCGCGCCTCCTCGGCGGCGACCTCTTTTTGCGCATCGGCGATTTTTTGTTTCGCCGCCGCGTCGGTCATCAGCAACGTCGGCGTGGGAATCGACGGCGTGAAGTACGAGTAAAGCCCGGCCTCGTCGATGTTGTTGAAGAAGGCGAAAAATTGGTAATACTCCTTCTGTGAAATGGGGTCGTATTTGTGGTCGTGGCAACGGGCGCACTCGAGCGTCAGCCCAAGCATCGCCGTGCCGAAGGTGTGGTTGCGGTCGGCGACGTACTCAACGCGGAATTCCTCCGGCACGCTGCCGCCCTCGACCTTTTGCGGGTGCAGCCGGTTGAAGGTGGTCGCCAAGCGCTGGTCGTCGGTGGCGGCGGGCAGCAGGTCGCCGGCGAGTTGCCACGTTAAAAAGTCGTCGTACGGCAGGTTGTCGTTGAAGGCGCGGATCACCCAGTCGCGCCACGGCCAGACGAAGCGGTTGCGATCAACCTGATAGCCGTATGTGTCGGAGTAGCGCGCGAGGTCGAGCCAATGCACGGCCAGGCGCTCGCCAAGGCGCGGGCTGTCGAGCAGCCGGTCAACGATCTGCTCGTAGGCGGCCGGCGAGGCGTCGGTCAAAAACGCGTCGAGCTCGGCCAGCGTCGGCGGCAGGCCGGTGAGGTCGAACGACAACCGGCGGAGGCGTTGCTCGCGCTTGGCCAAGGGTGACGGCTCGACACCGGCGGCCCGCAGCTTGGCCAGGGTGAAATGGTCGATTTCATTTTGCGGCCAAGCCGCCCGGCCAAGCGCCGGCAGCGCAACGTCGCCAAGCGGCACGAAGGCCCAATGCGCTTTCCACTCCGCGCCCTGCTCGATCCAGCGGCGGATCAACTCCCTCTCTTGGCCAGACAGAGCGAACCGCGAATCGGGCGGCGGCATGAGGTCGTCGGGGTCGGTCGCGGTGATGCGCCGGTACAACTCGCTGCCGTGCGGCTTGCCTGGGGCGACGACGGTCATCGCGCCGTCTTGCGTGTGAAGTTGCAGGTCGGCCTTGCGGGCTTTTTTGTCCGGGCCGTGGCAGGCGAAACAACGGTCGGAGAGCAGCGGCTTGATTTGGCGTTCGAAATCCACCGCTTGGCCAAGCCCACTGCCCGCGCCGCAGGCCAGGCCCAGCGCCAAGCCAAGTCGCCTGTAAAAAACCGAAGTCACGGCGAGGGAACGTACTCCTCCCATGCCGGATTGACAATAATGCAACCGAGGGGGATGAGTTCCACCTCGTCCCAAACCAAACTTGAAATGGGGCAAGGTGGGGCTTGCCCCTCCCGGGATTGCCGAACGGGCGGCGTAGTGGCAGGCTGCGCCGCAGCCAAGCCATTCTCCCGATGAACATTCACCATCTCGAACTGTTTTACTACGTCGCCCGGCACGAGGGCATCAGCAACGCCGTGCGCAAGATTCCGTACGGCATCCAGCAACCGGCGGTCAGCGCGCAGATCGCACTCCTCGAGGAGCACATCGACGCGACACTGTTCCACCGGCGGCCATTCGAATTGACGGAAACGGGCCGGAAACTGTATGCCTTCGTTGAGCCGTTTTTCAGCAACCTCAACAAGATTGGCGACGACCTTCGCGGCGGGGAATCGCAGCGGGTGCGCGTCGGCGCATCGCACATCATCCTGAGCGACCACATGCCAGCGATCATGGAAAAAGTCCGGGAGGATCGGCCCGACCTGCGGGTGTCGCTGCAGTCCGGCCATCAACCGGCACTGGAGGCCGCGCTGCTTGCGCGCGAGATCGACGTCGCCGTGACGGTGCTCGAGAAGGAACCGCCGCCCGGCATCGAGGGACACGCGCTGCTGGATATCCCGCTGGTGCTGGTGGCCAAGCGTTCGTCCAAGATCCAGTCGGTCGAAAGGTTGTTCGAGCCGCGAAAAATCACCGAACCCCTCATTTGCCTGCCGACGGATGAGCCAGTGACCAAACTCTTTCGCACCGGCCTGACTGAAGCGGGAGTGGACTGGCACACGACGCTCGAGGTGAACTCGTTCGACCTCGCGGAGAAATTTGCGGCCAAGGGCTTTGGCATCGGCATCGGTGTCGTGTCGCCTTCCTCCCGGCGCGCCCCGGGCGTGCGCGCCATTCCGCTGCCCGGCTTTCCCGCGCTCAAGATTGGTGTGCTGTGGCAGGGCAAACTCGAAGGGCAGCTCCAGTCATTCGTCGAGGGCATCGAGTGGCACGTCGGCAACCTCAAGCAAATGCTCGCCACCGAGGCGCGGTCGAACGGCGAATCCGCCTGACAACCCGGGCACGTCCCACTACACTGCCGCCGTGAACAATCCGATCATCGTCGCGCTCGATCTGCCCAGCCCGCAAAAGGCGTTGAAACTTGCGGAGGAGCTTGCCCCCGTCGTCGGCGCGTTCAAGGTTGGAAAACAGTTGTTCATCAGCGGCGGGCCGGACATTGTCCGCAAGCTGCGCGGCACTGGCGCGAAGGTGTTTCTCGACCTCAAGCTGCACGACATTCCCAACACCGTGGCCAAGGCCATCCAAGCCGCCACCGACCTCGGCGTGCAGATGACCACCGTCCACGCTTGGGGCGGCACCCCAATGCTCGCCGCCGCCGGAAACGCTGCCCACGAACAGACCGCCATGCTCCGAGCCGAGCCGCCGCTCGTACTCGCCGTGACCGTGCTGACCAGCATGGACGACGACACCCTCGCCGAGCTGGGCATCGGGGGCGGCGTGGAGGAACAGGTGTTGCGCCTGGCCAAGCTGGCCACCGGCGCCGGGTTGCGCGGGCTGGTCTGCTCGCCGCAGGAAATCAAACTGCTCCGCGCCGAGCTGGGCGACGAGGTGCAACTGGTCACGCCCGGCATCCGCCCCGCGTCGAGCAAGGCCGACGACCAAAAACGCACCCTGACCCCGGCCGAAGCCATCGAAGCTGGCGCAAACTGGCTGGTCATCGGCCGCCCCATCACCGGTGCCGCTGATCCCAAAGCCGCCACGATCGGGATCCTTCACTCGATCAACCCCGAGTTGGTTCCCGAGGGCGAACGCCCCGAGCCGATCCCGGAGGTTGTCGACTGCGCCGAGTGTGGCCAAAGCCTCAAGCTCGACGCCACCGAGCAGGCCACCGGCCGGTACCACTGCCCCTACTGCGACAAGGACGTCGTTCACAATTCCGGCTAACCATCGGGAGATACAGAGTTGGACATTCCTTGTTCAATATTCGAAGTTCAAACCGCTGAAGAAAGTCAAACTCCAACACCGAACAAGGAAAGTCGAAGGTCGTAGGTCGTAGGTCGAAGGTCGTAGGTCGAAGGTCGTAGGTCGAAGGTCGTAGGTCGAAGGTCGTAGGTCGAAGGTCGTAGGTCGAAGGTCGTAGGTCGAAGGTCGTAGGTCGAAGGTCGAAGTTTCATGCTCCCTCTCCCAGCGGGAGAGGGCTGGGGAGAGGGAGAACGCGTTCCACGATTTTTGGGGCGAGAGGTCACTCGCCCCTCCCGTGGTGCCGAGTCTTGAATTGAAAATCCACCCGTTCACCCTCATCCGGCCTTCGGTCACCTTCTCCCTGAGGGAGAAGGCATCATGCCTCTCACCCTTGGCCAAGCGGGGCTGGTATGGCGCGGGAGGGGCAAGTTCCACCTCGCCCCATTTTATGTTTTGTTTGGGGCGAGGTGGAACTCGCCCCTCCCGTGGTGCCGTGTCTTGAATTGAACCCCCCCCGTTCACCCTCATCCGGCCTGCGGCCACCTTCTCCCTGAGGGAGAAGGCATCAAAACGGACGCGCTTGGCCAAGCTCCTTCCACGTTCCCTCTGCGGCCCTCTGCGTCTCCGTGTCCTCTGCGTTTAACTTGTCAAGCGCGGTTTAAAGCTCGCGCTCGTACACGCGCCAGCGCTTGGTCACTTTCGCGCCGGAGTTTTCCAGCACGCGATGCACGCGGAAGTTGGACTCGAGCATCCACGAAAACTCGATCCGCTTGTAGCGGCTCGCCAGCAGCGATTGCGCGATCTGCGCCCCGAACGCCGACTCAATGCCCTTGTTGCGGTGCGCCTTGAGCACCCCTGCCACTAGGCCGCGGATCAGGTCGATGCGCCGCCGCGCAAGCATGAACCGCAGCAGGCCAAGCGGCCCGAGCCGGCCGCCGCACGCCTTGACCGCCACGTTGATGTCCGGCATCGCCACGCAGATGCCCACCGGCTCACCGCCGCACTCGGCGATCAGCGTGCAGTCCGGCAGCAGGAACGGCTTGAGATCCCCGGCCAGTTTCTGGAACTCGTCGCGACTGAACGGCACCGCACCCCAGTTCTCGCGCCACGCCTCGGCGTAAATCGTCACAAGGATTTCCACCTCCTCCTCGAGCCGGGCCAGGTTCGCCCGGCGAATCGTCACCTGGCCGTTGCGCGCGCCGGCCTTGGCCAAGCGCTCCAGGTAGCGCACGTCCACATCGGCAAACGCCACCGTGCGTGCCAGCAGATCCTCCGCCTTGGCCAAGCCGGCCGACTCGACGAGTCGCCGGTAGTACGGTGGGTTCCACGTCGTGAGCAGCGTCGGCGGTTCGTCGAAATTCTCAATCAGCAACCCGATCTCCTCGTTGATCGTGAAGCTCGCCGGGCCGCGCATGCGCTCAAGCCCCTGCCCGCGCAGCCACTCCGCCGCCGCCTCGAACAGGCACTTGGCCACCGCCTCGTCATCGACGCACTCGAAGAAGCCGAAAAAGCCGGTGCCGTCGCCGTACACCTCGAGGTGGCGGTTGAACCGGATCGCCGCGATGCGCCCGACCGGCTCGCCGGCATCGTCCCGCGCCAGAAACAGCGCCGCGTCCGAGTGCTCAAAAAACGGGCCGCGCTCGCGGTCGAGCCGCTTCGTTTCCTCGCGCCAAATGGGCGGCACCCACGGCGAGTCGCCGGTGTAGATGCGCAGCGGAAACCGGACAAACTCGCGGAGTTGCGCCCGGTTCCCCACGGTCTCAATGCGGAGCACGGCCAAGCTCTTAGTTGAAAAACAGCCCGGTTGAAACTAAAACCGGCGGCGAAGTGAAGGACCGTTATTCCATCCAAACCGGTGCGCTGCTCACCGCCGCGCTGCTCGCCGCCGCTTGGCCAAGCGCGGCCATGGCCAAGGGGCAGGAGGCGTTTCTCTCCCGCGTCCGGCAGTTGACCTTCGAGGGGCGGCGCAGCGGCGAGGGGTATTTCAGCGCCGACGGCGCGAGGCTGATCTTCCAGAGTGAGCGCGAGGCCGGCAACCCGTTCTACCAAATTTACACGATCGATTTTGAAACCGGCGACACGGCGCGCGTCTCGCCCGGGCATGGCAAAACGACCTGCGCATTTTTTCACCCCGGCGGCGGGCGCGTGCTTTTCGGCTCAACGCACCACGATCCGCAGGCCAAGGCCAAGCAGAAGGCGGAACTTGACTTCCGCACCTCCGGCAAACAGCGCCGCTACTCGTGGGACTACGACGAGACGATGGACATCTTCACCGCCAACCCGGACGGCACCGGGCTGCGCCGCCTCACCACCGCCCGGGGCTACGACGCCGAAGCCGGTTACTCGCCGGACGGCAAAAAGATTGTCTTCAGTTCCACGCGCAGCGCCTACGACGGCGGCCTGTCGGGGGAGGAGAAAAAACTGCGCGAGATCGACCTGTCCTACTTCGGCGAAATCTACATCATGAATGCCGACGGCTCGGGACAGACCCGACTGACCCGCACGCCCGGCTACGACGGCGGGCCGTTTTTTTCACCGGACGGCTCAAGGATAGTCTGGCGGCGCTTTAACAAGTCCGGCGCGGTCGCGGAGATTCACACGATGAAAACGGACGGCTCCGACGTGCGCAAAATCACCCGCTTCGACTCGATGTCGTGGGCGCCGTATTTTCATCCGTCCGGTGACTACATAATTTTCGCCAGCAACAAGCTGGGCTTCACCAACTTTGAGCTGTACCTCGTCGACGCGCTTGGCCAACGCGAACCGGTTCGCGTGACCGAACGGGCCGGGTTCGACGGCCTGCCGGTCTTCTCGCCCAACGGATCGCAGTTGTGCTGGACCTCCAACGCCACGGAGGAAAAGCAGTCGCAACTGTTCCTTGCGAAGTGGAATCATGCCGGGGCGTTGGCCGCGCTTGGCCAAGCGCCGGAACGCGCCGACCGCCAAGCCGCCGTGTCGCCCGAGGTCTCGGCCGATGACCTGAAGGCGCACGTCACCTTTCTCGCGTCGGACGATCTGGAGGGTCGCCGCACCGGCAGCGAGGGCATCCGCAAAGCCGCCGATTACATCCGCCACCGCCTGGCCGGGGCCGGGCTGCAACCGATTGGCTCCGAGCGGGATAGCTTCGACCACACGTTCGAGTTCACCGGCGGCGTGGAGTTGGTGAAGCCGGAAAACAAGATGATCCTGCGGGGCCACACCGGCGACGATCACGCCTTCGAGCTGGGCAACGATTTTCGGCCGCTGGCGTTCTCGGCCAACGGCGACATCGAGGGCGAGGTGGTCTTCGCCGGCTACGGCCTGACCAAGCCGGGCAAGCTGGGTGTCGGCTACGACTCGTACGCCGGCCTCAACGTGAAGGACAAGATCGTGATGGTGCTGCGCTACGTGCCTGAGGACATTTCGGTCGATCGCCGGCAGGAGCTCAACCGTTATGCCGGCCTGCGGTACAAGGCACTCATCGCACGCCACAACGGCGCCAGGGCGCTGCTTGTTGTCACCGGCCCGCACTCCCCCAACCCCGGCGCGTTGGCCAAGCTGAGCCTCGACACCAGCATGGCCGGGGCGGGCATCCCGGTTCTTTCCATCAGCGGTGAGACCGGCAACTCGCTGGTACAGTTTTACGGCAAATCGTTGAAGGACCTGCAGTCGTCGCTCGACAAGGAAAATCCGCACGCCGTCCACGGCCTGTCGCTGCCCGGCATCGTCCTGAAAATCAAAACCACGCTCAAGCGCATCCGCCAACAGGACAGCAACCTCGTCGCGCTGCTGCCGCCGGCCGGCCAGGCACCGGCGAACGCGCCGACCGAGTACGTGATGCTTGGCGCGCATTACGACCACCTTGGCCGGGGCGAGACCGGCGGGTTCGGCGTCAAGGGCGAGGAAGGCATGGTGCACAACGGCGCGGACGACAACGCCTCCGGCGTGGCGGCGCTGCTGGAGATGGCGTCCAGCTTGGCCAGGCGGCGGGAGACACACCCGGGCGAGTTTCAGCGCGGCGTGATTTTCAGCTTCTGGTCCGGGGAGGAGCTGGGCTTGATCGGCTCCGACCGTTACGCCGCCAAGCCGACGGTGAACCTCAGCAATGTCGTGGCCTACCTGAACTTTGACATGGTCGGCCGGCTCCGCGACAACAAGCTCACGCTGCAGGGCGTCGGCTCGTCGGGTGCGTGGAAAAAACTGATCGAGCGGCGGAACGTCATCGCCGAATTCGACCTCACGCTGCAGCAGGATCCGTATCTTCCGACGGACACGACGTCGTTTTACCCGAAGGGCATCCCGGTGCTCGCCTGGTTCACCGGCAGCCACGAGGAATACCACCGGCCGGCCGACGACACCGGCACGCTCAATTTCGAGGGGCTCGAGCGCATCACACGGTTTGCCGGGAACATGGTGCGCGACCTGGCCGCAGGCGGCGAGCGGCCGGACTATGTGAAGGTCGAAAAATCCGACCGGGGCGGCAGCCGCGATGCCATCCGCGTCTATCTTGGCACCATCCCCAACTACGCCTCGGAGGATGTGAAAGGCGTGCTGCTGACCGGCGTGCACGGGGGCGGCCCGGCCGACAAGGGCGGCGTCAAGGGCGGCGACGTCATCGTTCATTTCGCCGGAAAGGACATCACCAACATTTACGACTACACCTACGCGCTGGATGCGGCGAAGGTTGGCAAACCGGTGACGATGGAGGTGCTGCGGAACGGCAAGCGGATGAAACTCTCCGTCACGCCCGCTGCCCGGAAGTAGCATCGGCCGCGCCCCACTCCCGGGCCAAGCCGGCGAGGTAGCCCGGCGGCAGGCCGAAGTGAGCCGCGCCATCAAGGATCGTCCGGAGGTAGTCCGGTGTCGGTCGGCCGGGGTCGCAAACGGGATCGATATACACCAGCGCCTCGACCGGCTCGCCGTTCTTTTGCACGATCATGCGGGCCTTGTCGTACATGCCCTCGGCAACGGCTTCGTAACGGTCGAGTGCGGCGATATGCCCCGGTGTCAGCGACCACAGCACGCCGTGCGTCACCGCGCCGGGCTTGGCCTCGATCGTGGCATAGGTGCGGGTGTTGATGAGGAACCGCCAGTCGCGCAACGCCGCCTGGCCAAGCGCCTGCCCGCCGGGACAGCGCTCGGCCATCTGCACCGGGCACAGGTTCGACCCGTAGGCGAAATAAATGGTGTCGGCGCACCCCCCGCTCATCCGCTTGGCCAAGCGCTCAAGCCTCGACGACGAGCAGGTCGCTGCCGCGGTGGCCGATGACTCTCACCCGCGCGCCGGCGGCGATCATCTCGCCCTGGGTGACGACGCCGCACAGGGCGTCGCCGAACATCGCCTTGCCCCCGGGGTGCAGCGGCGTGGCGGCCTCGCCGACCTCGCCCAGCCGTGAATCCACCGCAGCGGACACGGCGGCAACGGACTCGACCCCGCTGGCCGCCTCAGAGGCAAACTTGGCAAAGAAGGCCGTGTGAGGCAGGTATTTGGCCAAGACCCAGATGACCGGGATAGACAGCAGAAAGGCAATCGTCAGGTCAAAGATCGGCTTGGAGAAGTCCGGCAGCTCGAAGTCGATTCCCTCGACCTGCGGCACGCCCCCGCCCCCGCCGTCGCCGGTCGGGAACCACGGCATGTCGGGGTAGATGTCGGTCATGCCCATCACCAGCGCGATCAGCATGCAGACCACGCCCACCGCGCCGATGACGAGGGTGCCCGGCAGCCAGAACAACTCCACCGCCACCAGCACCACCCCCAGCACGAAGACAGCCACCCACTCGATGCCGGCCAAGCCGGAGACGTATCCGCCGAAGAAATACACCACCAGCGACGCGATGCCGATCGCCCCGAACACGCCGAAGCCAGGCGTCTTGAACTCGATGTACAGGCCGATGACCCCGATCAGCAGCAGCAGCGGGCTGATAGCGTTGATCCATGTGCCGAGCTGCTCCGCACCGAGCGGCTGGATGTCCACCCGGGTAGACCCGGCGTACCCCAGCTCGCCGATGAGCGCGTCGATGCTGGCGACCGTGCCGGAGGAGAGCAGCGGGGTCCCGGCCTCGCCATACTCGGCCTCGGCCTCTCGGTTGGTCAGCGTGAGAATGTCGCCCTCCTCGCAGATGATCTTCCCGTCGCGCTCGAGCATTTTGCTCTTGTCCACCATCGCCTCGATCACGTCGACGTCGTAGCCGTTTTTCTCGGCCTGAGTCCGGATCCGGGCACGAATGGCGGAGTTGATTTTCACCTCCATCGTGGACGGCATCTCGGACACGCCGCCGGTCGGCCCCATCATGATCGGCGCGGCGGCCCCGATGACGCTCTGCGGCGCCATGTAGATTTTCTGCGTGGCCACGGCGATGAATGCCCCGGCGGAGTAGGCGTCTTTGTTGACGTAAGTGACGGTCAACCCCGGAAACTTGCCGATGATGTCAAAAATCTCCTCGGTGATGTCCACCCGGCCGCCGTTGGTCTCCATGTCGAGGATGAGGCAGTCGGCTTCGGCGGCCATCGCCTCTTTCACGCCTCGGCGGATGACGTACAGGATCGGCGGCATGATGTCGTCGCGCACCGGGACCACGTACACGGTTTTCCCCGCGCCCGCCTGGCCAAGCGGTGCGTCGTCCGGGGCCGCCAACTCCTGCGCCTGACCGGGCGTGGTGGCGGCAAGGCAAAGGGCGGCGATCGATGTCAGCCAAGTTCTCATACGGACAACATTAGCCACCCGACCCGGCGGCGGCAAGCCCGCCAAGCGAGTCGATGATTGCCAAGGGGCGCACGCCTCCACTACGGTAGGCCGACGGCACAGCCCGCAGCCCGCCGCGCATGTCCCACTTCAAGATACAGTTCAAGGTCTACGAGGGCCCGATGGATTTGCTGCTTTTTCTCGTGAAAAAGCAGGAGGTGGACATTTACGAGGTGAACATGACCGAGCTGGCCGCGCAGTTCATCGACTACGTGGAATGGATGCAGCGGCTCGACCTCGAGCTGGCCGGTGAATTCATCGTCATGGCCTCCACGCTGATGTACATCAAGAGCCGCGAACTGCTGCCGACGGACGAGCAGGTGGAGGATCCCGGGGAGGACGGCGACGACGACCCGCGCTGGGACTTGATTCGCCGGCTCGTGGAGTTTAAACGCTTCAAGGACGCCTCGGCCGACCTGCAAAGGCTGGAAATCGAGCGGCAGAACGTTTACACACGGCGGCCCGGGAGCATCCCGATCGACCCGCTGCCGATGGGCCGGCCCATGGAGGCCGGTATTTTCGACCTGGTCGAGGCCGTGAACGAACTGCTCGGGCGCTTGGCCAAGCGCGAGGCCAAGCGGAGCGAGATCGTCGAGGACCGCTGGAGCATCAGCGGGAAAATTGGGGTGATCCGGCGGCGGCTTGGCCAAGCGGGCCGGCTGACGTTCAGCGAGCTGTTTGACGGCGCGCGCAGCCGGGGCGAGGTGGTGGCCACCTTCCTCGCGCTGCTCGAGCTGGTACGCCTCAAGCAGTTGCGGGCCGTGCAGCCGGCTGCGTTCGGCGAGATCGAGATCGCCGTCGCCCCGGTGGAAATGCAGCAGCCGGAACCGGTGACAACCTGACCGCAGTGGAACTGAAACAGATACTCGAGACGATCGTCTTCTCGGCCCAAAAGCCGATGAGCATCGGTGAACTGCGTGCGCTGCTCCGCGACACGCCGGAGAAACTGCCGGACGAGGCCGGGCTAACCGCGCCGTTCGCCAAGGCCACCGCGCGCGCCGTCGAGAAGGCGCTCGAGGAACTCGCCCTCGAGCATGACAACGCCAACCGCAGCTACCGTCTGGCCTGCGTCGGCGGCAACTGGCAGTTCGTCACGCGGCCCGAGTATGCCCCGTGGCTCCAGGTGCTCGTCGGGGCCAAGCCGCGCCCGCCCAAGCTGTCGCATCCCGCGCTCGAGACGCTGGCCATCATCGCCTACCGCCAGCCGATCACCCGCTCGGAAATGGAGCAGATTCGCGGCGTCGCCGTCGACGGCGTCGTGCAGACCCTCGTCGAGCGGGAGCTGATCGAGGTCTGCGGCGAGGCCGATGCCCCCGGCCGGCCCCGCCTCTACGGCACCACCCCGTTCTTTCTCGAGCATTTCGGGCTGAAGGGACTGGAGGAACTCCCCGCCGCCGATGAGCTGCGGCGCATCCAGCTGGAACTGGCCACCGTGCCCGCCGACGATTCGCAGGAGCAACTCCCCCTCGACAACGAGGCCACGGAAGCCGACGATGACCCGGACGATGACCCGGACGATGACCCGGACGATGACCCGGACGATGACCCGGACGATGACCCGGACGATGACCCGGACGATGACCCGGACGATGACCCGGACGATTCGGACGGTGAGGAGAACAACGATTGATGGTGGCCTCTAAAAATCGATCTCGTGGCTTGCCGGGATCACCTGGGGAGGGGCGAGTTCCACCTCGTCCCAAAATAATCTGGATATGGGGCAAGGTGGAACTTGCCCCTCCCGCGCCCAAGCCGGCGTGCGGGTGAGCGAGAACGCCTATTTGAACCGCCGAATTCATAACCACCCATGAGCCTCGAGGAACACCGCAAGGCCATCGATGGCATCGACAAGAAACTGGTGCGTCTACTGAATGAGCGCACGGGGCACGCGCTGGCCATCGGCGCAATCAAGCTCGAGGCTGGCGAGGAAATCTATGCGCCGCACCGTGAGCGGCGGATCTTCGAGCGCTTGGCCAAGCTGAACGACGGGCCAATCCCGGAGGAGTCGATGCGGGCCATCTACCGCGAGATCATGTCGTGCTCCCTCTCGCTGGAAAAATCCCTTACCGTGGCCTACCTCGGCCCGGAGGCCACCTACACCCATCAGGCCGCCATTCGCAGGTTTGGCTCGAGCCTGCGCTACACGCCGCAGAAAACCATCAAGGACGTCTTCGACGAGGTGCAAAAAGACCGGGCCGACTATGGCGTGGTGCCGATCGAGAACTCCACCGAGGGCGTCGTCACCCACACGCTCGACCTGTTCGTCGACAGCCCGCTCAAGATCGTCGCGCAGATCGTCATGCCGATCCAGCATTGCCTCGTCCGCGGCAATCGCCGCACGAAAGTTCGACGGCTTTACTCCCACCCGCAGGCGCTGGCCCAATGCCGCGTCTGGATGCAGCAGAATCTGCCGTCGGTCGAGGTCATCGAGGCCTCTTCCACCACCCGCGCCGCCGAGAAGGCCGCCGAGGACAAGGCCGGCGCCGCCATCGCCGGGTCGCTCGCCGCCGAGCGTTACAACCTCCAGATCGTCGACCACAACATCCAGGACAGCGCCGCGAATGCCACCCGGTTTTTCGTGCTCGGCCGCAAGTGCGGTCCCTCCACGAAAAACGACCGCACCAGCCTCGTCATCGGCATCGAGGACAAGGTCGGCGCCCTGCACGAGGTGATGGGGCCGTTCCGCAAATACCGCCTCAACATGACCCGCATCGAATCTCGCCCAAGCAAGCGCAAGGCATGGGAATACCTGTTTTTCATCGACTGCGACGGCCACTACGAAGACAAAAAAGTGGCCAACGCCATCGAGGAACTCCAGCGCATCAGCCGCTTCGTCAAGATTCTCGGCTCCTACCCCAACGGGGACTGACACGGCTATGTCGCACGTAAAGCGAGCCCGCGAAGTGTTCGACATCGAAGTGGCCGCAGTCAAGGCGGTGCGTTCACGACTGACCAAGTCATTCGATCAGGCGGTGAAATTGATCGTCGCCGCCTTGGCCAAGCGACAGAAAATCGTCGTCCTCGGCGTCGGTAAGTCCGGCAATATCGGCCGCAAGATCGCCGCCACTTTCACCAGCACCGGCTCGCCCGCTGTGCTGCTCGACACCGTCGACGCCATGCACGGCGACCTCGGCATCCTCAACGACGGCGACGTCCTGCTCGCCTTGAGCTACTCCGGCGAGACCGACGAGTTGATCAATCTGCTGCCTGCCATTAGGCGATTTGCAGTGCAAATTGTCGCCGTGACCGCCGCGCCGCGCTCTACGCTGGGAAAACACGCCGAGGTCGTGCTCAACGTCAAGGTGCCCAAGGAAGCCTGCCCGTTCAACATGGCCCCCACCGCCAGCACCACCGCGTCGCTCGTCATGGGCGACGCACTCGCCATGGCCGTGCTCGAGGCGCGCGGGTTCAAGAAATCGGAATTCGCGAAACGACATCCCAGCGGTGCCATCGGCCGTGCCCTGTTGCTCAAAGTGGCCGACGTTATGCGTGGCGGCGCTCGCAATCCGGTTGCCCCGCAAACCACTATCGTCCGCGAGGCGCTGCTTCTGATGGGCAAGGCCAAGTCCGGCAGCGTCAGTGTGGTGAACAAGTCGGGCAAGTTGGCCGGTGTCTTCACTGACGGCGACCTGCGCCGCCATTTAGCCAAAGGCGATGGTGTGCTGGATCAGACCTTGGCCAAGGTCATGACCCGCAAGCCTATTTTCCTGCGCATAGATGCCCTGGCAGCCGACGCTATCCGAATCTTCAACGAGCGAAACATCGACGACCTCATCGTCGTCAACGGTAAGCGCGAACCAGTCGGCCTCATCGATTCACAGGATCTCCCAAAGCTCAAGGCCATCTGACCCGGTTGATCAAGACCAACTACTCAATCAGCAAAAGCTGAAGATAAATTTTAGGCGGCGGTTGAGGAAAATAATTCCGCAGTGATGGACTCATCCATCCCTGTAAATTGTGGCCAACCCAACGATACACATACCCCTCAGTTTCCCCCCGAACAAACTCCAAACAATGCTCAGATCCAGGAAACGGAATAGAGGAAAACAGAATATTCACCTGATCTAGCTCTTCATCCACCCGGGCAACCATTTTCTCCAGAATCAAATCCGAACCAAACACAAACGGCTGCTCGCATATTCCAAACTTAGAATCATCGAATACCCAAACCCTATCGACAAATCTTACAAGAACTCTGAAAATGGAATTCCCAACCTTCAAAAATCACCTAATCTCTGCTAATGGGAGTTAATTCCAACTTTGAACGGTACCACTTTGCTTTCACTTTGAGTTGTTCAGAATTAATTTGATCCGTTTTGGACAATTCATCCAATTTATCAGCATACTTCCCTATTATATCAAGGTCTGAAGGCTTAAGGACAAGAGCTTGTTCCAAAGAATTTTTTGTATTCTGATTGATGAGAAAATCAAGATACCAATCCCGAGTCAAATCGCCGGTTGGATGTAATTTATGATTATAACCTTCTTTCCTCCACTTGAACCAATTCGAAAGATTCTCGTTATTAAAGGTTAAATTATCAGTATCATTTCTTTCATCTTGAGAAAGAATCTTAAGAGCACCGCTTTCATCCTTATAAATTCGAGATTCGGATTTAGCATATGAGTTTATCATATTGCGATCTTGTTCGGAGAATTCATTTACTTTTCCTATTGGCCATAGAGAAATCGCATTCTTAGAATAAATATTAACTAAATAATTCAAATTAGGATTGGATCTGATTTTTGAATAGAAGAAATCACCTATCAAAGGCTGCTGATAGGGACCATCTACATAGCGCCCCGTCTTGATACTCCAAGCATAGATCGCCCGGTCTCTGCTAAATGTAAATACTTGATCGCTGTCGTGCGGATTAACCCCTACACCAGAAGCCCAATCATCAACATTAAGTGTACGAATCAAGTTGCCAGTTTTGGTATCCCATATTTTTGCTGTTTTATCTCTGGATCCAGTTACCAACTTTTTCCCGTCAGAAGTAAACGTCATGTCCATTACGCCACTAAAATGAGATAGTTCATAAAGAATATTCCCCGTTTTAGCATCCCATATAACCGGCCTTACTGCATCTATCCCAATACCTGTAGATGTTGCAAACATTGTTCCATCAGGGGAAAAACCAATCGGCGAATGAAAGAAAAAACCATAATTTAAAGGTTCATATTTCAGCTTTTTATTTTCGACATCAAAAACTCGAGCGTTCCCATCATGCGAAGCTGTTAAAATATTTGATGAATCCAAGCTAAATTGAATATTAATAACCATCCCCTTATGTGAAGAAGAACTAAAAGAATTTTCATATTTACCGTTAACTAATTCCAGAACAGTAAAATCAAAAGTATATCTATTTACATAACTAATGTATCTTGAATCAAGAGAGACTTGGACTGAATTAGTAAAATCAGGAAAACCTCCACTCTGTAACACACTCAAAGTTTGAGCATCTAGGATATACCACTTTAAGAAATTACCCAATCCCTCGCCTTCGGCGATGAATATTTTATTTCCGTTATCTACAAATACGCTCAACCTTGCTTCTTTTACTGTGCTGAAACTATTTAAAAGTTTCATGGGCGATAAGTTCCAAAGATTTACCACTCCGTCCTTTGAAACCGAAACTAAACGGTCACCATTTAGATTAATGTCGAAATCTAATATTTGATCTTCATGGGTAAACAGAATGGGATCAATAGATGCATTTCTGGTTTCGAACTCAAATATTTTCCCTTCTTTGTTTAAAGTTCTAATATGGCTTCCACTTTGAGAAAAAGATACAACCCCCGGGTCAGATCCAATATTTGTTGGACTATTTAACAACTTGCCATTGTTTAAATCCCATACCCTAATATCATTATGATCAGTAGCAGTAACTAATTTCATCATATCCGGACTGAATACACTATGCCATGGACCTCCATCATGTTGGAGGGGTTGAATTATTTGCTTTCCGCTTTCCAAGTCCCAAATACGAACAGTTTGATCGATTGATGGGGTAGCTAATAGCTTGCTATCTGGACTTATGCTAGCATCAACGATTACTCTGAAATGCGCTTGAAAATTTTCCCATATTAAATCACCGGTTTCAGCATCAAACACCTCTACGTTACCTTGGTCTAAACTTCCTCCATAAGAAATTAGATATCTACTATCATTCGAATATTTGCAGTATTTATGCATCCTTAACTCCCCTTCAGGAGAAGAATAAATCTGCTTTAATGTCAGATTATCCATGGAAATTTGATGCATATTAAAATAAGATCCTTCTTCATTTTCAACTATTCCAATCCTCTTGCGATTCGGACTAATTCTAATTTCTGCCACCCTGCTGCTTAACGTAAAATTATTTAATTGTTTTCCGTTAAAATCATAAATAAACACCTCACCCATATTTGTGGCGATGCATATTATATTATCGCAAACAGCAAATCCTGTAATAAAGTTTTCAACTTCTAATTGTTTAATGATTCTCTTTGAGTTTAATTCAACTATATCTGCAATATTATTGCCCTCCTTACCAACTGCAGCAACTATTAGATAATCCGAATCGCTGCCAAACCTCAGGCCTTCAATTTGCTGGTATATTTCACTTTCAAAAACTATTACTCTGTTTTCAACATCAAATATTTTAAAATATGAATTATCAGTCTCATCATGTGCAGCCGCATAATATCTGGAATCAGGTGATGATTGAGTACCTGAAAACCATCTGACCTTGACCTCTTCACCCATTCCAAAAATCTTTTCTTTAAAATTCAAAAATGGATTGTGGTCCAGAGTGGATTTTATTTTTTGAGAGAAATAATCCACGTTTTTGTTTTTAGCATTCTCGGCCGCCATAAAAGCTAATGATTTATGGGGTAATTTTTCCCTCGACATTTTGTCTGAATTTTCAGCGACAGAATCACTCAAGTTATTTTGAGCCTCTTTTTTAGCAGTATTCGCTTCAAATGCCATGTATGCGGCCAGGCAAGCCAACCCAAACAGGAAAACCGCGAAAACCTTGTTGCGCTTGGCTGATTTTCTCTGAATTTCGGCGCGTTCCTTCTCGGCCTTGGCCAATGCCTTGGCCTGTTCTAGTTCGCGTTTGCGGGCTTCTTCCTTGGCGCGTTGTTCGGCTTCGAAATCCTCTCTCGAGTCGTCGAGAAAACGCATTGCTAATTCAAAACTGTCATTGATGCGAGTTCCCCAGTTGGCATTCGGTTTGTTGTTGTCACGCCATGCCAAAGCGATCTTGAGATCGGGATCGCGATAGAAACCGGCTTCCCCTCGGTTATGGAGTTGAGCCGTCTCACACAAGCGAATGTAAATTCGCGCTGAATCCGCTTCATCATTCACCCAGTTCTTCAAGCGCTGCCAAACGCGCATGAGGCTTTCGTGAGAAATATCGATGATAATCTTGTCGTGTATGTTGACGTTTTCACCCGGCATGATGAACGTTCGGCCCGCTGGCCTGTAGGCGTCAATCACCGTCAGCATCTTGTCTTGTTGGTGACCGGTGATTTCATCAATTTCACTAAAAGGCAGCGGACGGCGAACACCGCGTCCATCGCCCTGTTTTTCGGTGATGGCCTTGAAAAGCTTCATGCAGAGCAACCGATGGGTGTCATCCGGAAGTTCATCGTAAACCTCATCCGCATGGCGAGAGAGCGCCTCGGTCATTCGACCGATGCCGTTGTAATGCTCCAGGTCAAGCATCTGGTCCTTTTCGGAGTTTGTTTGCCAATAATCCCACATGCGCATGAGGGCGTGTTGCAGGATTGGCAACTGATCCGGATCATCCCCAATATCGTTCAGCAACTGCTGTTTTAGGCGGGGAGAGATTTCAGCGCCCCCAACCTTCACCGGGCCCTCGATGGCCCGTGCGCGATGTTTGCGGTTCAGACGCGGGATCAGGTATTCCCCCTCGTTGACCGCCTCGGCCAAGCCCTTGAACTCGGCGCAGTCGCCCAGGAAATCGGAGCGCATGGTGAGGATGATGAAGATGGGGAACTCTGTTTGTCGGGCGGTCTCCAGCAACAACTGGATGAAATGGGAGGCTTCCTGCCCTGCCTTGTCCCCGCCTTGGCGGAAGCGGAAGATTTCCTCAAACTGGTCGACCAGCAAAAGAAGGTTGGAGCCCTCCTCGATTTCGGACTGGCGGTAGGCCTCAATGAGCCCAAGGCCACTGCGGCTGAGCGTGGCCCGGGTTTGCAATATATTCTCCTCGCTGACATCGCCGAACAAATTCGACTCAACCAATGCCTGGGCGAGTTTGGTCAACGGATCACCACCGGGCCGCATGATGGAAAGTTCCCAGGCGATCGAGGTGCTGGTCATGGTGCCCCCGTGCAGTTCCGGGAGTAAACCAGCCCGGACAAGCGATGACTTGCCGCTGCCGGAGGCGCCGACCACAGCAAGAAAACGCGTGCTGCCCAGTCGCTGGAGAAGTTGGGACACCTGTTCCTCGCGACCGAAGAACAGGTAGTTTTCGTCGAACTCAAACGGGCGGAGACCGGGGAATGGATTGCCTTCGAACATGGTGATTAGTCGTTGCTTTTGACCTTGTTGATAAATGAATCGAGCGGACCCAGATCATCTCCATCCGGGATTTGGATGATCTCAGCCAGATGCGAGCGATACCGATCCTTATGACGGGAATCCGGTGGAGCAATGAGGATCACTTTCTCCCGGATGGGGAGTGTCCGGCCCTGGCCGGATGCCTTGATCATGTTGTTGAGTTTCATGTTGACCCATTGCCGGGTGGCCGAGCCAAAATAAATCAACACGGAGTCACAAATGCG
>JACKQG010001133.1_pt1 | contig 37362 bp, 14 predicted proteins | sample 8237621 | NCBI WGS metagenome assembly JACKQG01 (sample SAMN15677084, study PRJNA649215) | marine metagenome | biome: marine; feature: Black Sea; material: saline water; isolation source: suspended particulate matter (SPM) from the Black Sea western gyre | collected 2013-06-09/2013-06-10 | depth... | reverse complement strand
TCAATTACTTACATACCTGCCGATTTTTATGGTATTTTAGCAGGACTAGAGGTATCCCAGATTTGCTGTGTTTTTAATAACGGTTCTTGGGACGCCGAAGGAAAAGATTTTGACGATGAAGGAAATTGTACGGATTTCTATATTCCATTAGCTTATGAAAACAGTCGCAAATGGGCAATTACATTTACACCTGCCGATTTTTTTGGTATTGCAGCAGGTGCCGTTGCGAATGGAATGGAATGTGTTTTTAATAACGGCTCCTGGGATGCCGAAGGAAAAGCTCACGATCCTGATAATCCGGGGGAATGCATGAACTTCGTTATTCCGTTCATTATATCTGGCATTGGAGAAAATCCGGAAGTTACTTTCAAACTTTATCCAAACCCTGTTGAAAATATGCTTACTATAGAGGAACTGGATGGTGCAAACAAAATTGAAGTTTACAATGTAGTTGGTAAATTGGTTAAAACAGTTGATAAAATTTCAACTCCTGTCGTTACTATTAACACAGCAGACTTAACAAGTGGTATTTATTTTGTAACCGTTCACAATAATGGTAGTGTTCAATCAACAAAATTTATTAAGAACTAATTAGTTCCCATCCACAAAGTCTTAAATTGAAAATGTTTTATATGAACCCGGTCAGGTCCTGGCCGGGTTTTTTTTATCTTTGTAAGCGATGAATAATCCGTAACTCGGGGATTTATCCCTGTGATTGAAATAACGTTTAAAACAAACAGGGCGTTTACGCCCTTTAAATAAAACAATAATTATGAAAAACACTCTGCTTATTATTCTTTTTATAATATCGTGCCAAACACAAGATAAACAATCAGAAGATCAAAAAGACCATTATCCTAATATCATCTTCTACGAAATATTTATCCAATCTTATGCAGACTCAAACGGAGATGGAATTGGCGATATACAGGGTTTGATATCAAAATTCGATTATCTCGAAGAACTTGGAATTGAAGGTATCTGGTTAATGCCTATCCACCCCTCTCCAACATATCACAAATATGACATTACCGACTATTATTCGGTTCATCCTGATTATGGAACAATTGAGGATTTCAAAAACCTTGTTGACGCAGCTCATAAAAGAAATATCAGGATTATTATTGATCTGGTAGTTAATCACACATCTTCATACCATCCGTGGTTTATCAATTTTTCGAAAGGAAAAATCAACAAATACAAAGACTATTATGTATGGACATCTGATAAAGAACTCATCTCAAAAGAACCGCATCATTGGCACGAAGTAAATGATTCAGCCGGTAGGGTAATTGATAATGAAAAATATTACGGATTTTTCTGGCACGAAATGCCTGACCTGAATTTCGATAATCCTGATGTAAGAAAAGAAATTATCAATATTGGCAAATACTGGCTCGGAGAAATTGGAATAGACGGTTTCAGACTTGATGCTGTTAGATTTATATTTCCTGAAGATGAAGTTGAAAAGAATTATTTATGGTGGCAGGAGTTCAGAACGGAGATGCAAAAGGTAAAACCGGATTTTTTCATGGTTGGAGAGATTTGGCGTGAAGATACAATCGTTGCTCCTTTTCTCGAAAAAGGAATTCATGCAGGATTTAACTTCGACTTAAGTTTTGCTATTATTAAAACGATAAAAGAAGGAACGGATAGCGGGATAGTGGAACAACTTATACAAACAAGGAAATTATACCGGGAGTACGAACCCGGTTTTTACGATGCCATATTCCTGACAAACCATGATCAAAACCGTGTGATGAGCGAATTCAATGGAGATATTAGAAAAGCTAAGGTAGCAGCGTCATTATTGCTTACCCTTCCCGGAATACCTTTTATTTACTATGGAGAGGAACTCGGCATGATGGGAGAAAAACCTGATGAATTTATAAGGGAGCCATTTCCATGGGATTATAATACAAAAGACCCTTGTCGGACAACCTGGGAAAAACCAAAATACTCAACTGCGAAAAACGTTCCATCGCTCAATGAACAAAGAGATGATAAGCTTTCTTTATTCAATCATTATAAAGAGTTGATAAAACTTCGCAAATCATATAAATCATTGCGTTATGGCGATATATTACCGGCTCCTGTAAAAAATCCCCGTATGATTTCCTATTACAGGAATTTTGAAGATGAAACACTTTTAATACTGCATAATATTTCAAAAAATGAAATTAAGATTTCGTTACCCGAAAAGGTTTCTTTCTTTAAAAAGGTAATCCGGATAAGCTCATCTGCCGAAATACAACCGGAGAATAACAAAATTATAATTCCACCCTTTACTTCAATAATAATTTGTGCCTGTCCATAATTTTCGGGATAAAATTTTTGTATGCCATCCCTTATTTCCTTTTCCTTAGCCTTAGCCTCTCCCGATAATTATCGGGATCAGTCTTAGCCTATTTCAACTGTAAACCATATATTTATCTATATAATTAAATTCATATAAAATATTTTTTCTGATAAATTTTGTTTTTCGATTTTTTTTATTTTATCTTTGAGGGCTATAAATTACAAAACTAATTAATTAATATTATTGATAACCTAAATTCAAACTATTATGAAAAAAACTTTTACAATTCTGATGACATTGTGCATTATTACAATGTCAACCTTTGGTCAGGCGAACAAGACATATTTAGATGTTGAATATGACATCGGTGACCAGAACATTACTTCCATTTCGGAAGACGCATCTACAACCGAAACGATTCCTGTCTTAAATACACAGGATAAGTTGATCGGAAACAACTTATTTGATCCTTCAGAGAAAAATTCCCCCTCTAATTTTATTGTAAAAAGAGGGGAGCGTCCTCCAATCGATGTGCAAGCCGCACCCGATGATGCTTATGAAAAAGGAATTTTAAAAATTAAATTTGATGAGTCATTTACAAACCAATTGGATAACAATCCGGTTTATTTAAATGATAATGGATCAGTCGTTTTTAATATCGCTGCGATTGACCAGTTGAATGAACAATACGGACCAACAGGTTTTAAAAAATTATTTGAGTGTAAGGCTTTTTCGTCAGAATTTACAGCCAGGCACCGGGCCTGGGGTTTCCATTTATGGTACACTTTGTATTTTGACGAAAGCGCTGACATTAAAGAAATGGTTGCAGCATACGAACAACTCGATGAGGTTACTATTGCAGAACCTCAATATAGAACAGAATTACACAGTACACCCATGCCTTTTCAATCAGAAACAGACAAAGAGGGGTCCAGTACGCCACCAACTGACGCAATATCAAATGACACACATTTTGGTTTACAGTGGCATTATCATAATACCGGGCAATATAGTGGTACAGTTGATGCTGACATTGATTTACCCGAGGCCTGGGATATTGAAACAGGAGACCCCAATGTACTTGTAAGCATCCACGATCAGGGTGTACAATACACCCACCCTGATCTTAACTTGAACTTTTCGGGTTTGTCATATGACTTTTATAACGATGATCCGACTATCTCGTTTGGTTATCATGGTACTCATGTTTGCGGAACAGTTACAGCTGAAACTAATAATAGCACTGGCGTAGCAGGTGTTGCCGGTGGATGGAATAGCGAGGGTGTAAACTATATGTCTGCTATGGTATACCTCCCTGGAGGTGGTAGCGGAAATGGTCATCATTTAGCACCGGTCTGGGCTGCTGATAATGGGGCCTGTATTGAGCAGAATAGCTGGGGATATACATCAGCTGGTTATTATGAACAGGCCGTTTTGGATGCCATCGATTATTTTAATACAAATGGTGGCGGAACTGCCCTATCTGGAGGTATTACATTATATTCTGCAGGAAATTCTGGTTCAGAAGGACTCTATTACCCCGGATGTTATTCAGGAACTTTTTCAGTTGCAGCTACAAACAACCAGGATATTAAATCCTATTATTCCACTTATGGAACATGGGTTGATATATCTGCTCCAGGGGGTGAAACTCATGTCATAGACGAACGAGGTGTTTACAGTACTTATACCACAAATGCTTATGACTACCTTCAGGGCACATCAATGGCATGTCCACATGCTTCCGGAACAGCTGGTTTGATAATTTCAATGGCCTATGGTCAATTATCTCCTACAGATGTTGCTGATATCCTTAGAAATACAACTGACGATATATCTGCATTGAATCCTACCTATACAGGAAAACTCGGCACCGGGCGGTTAAATGCATACCAGGCGTTGCTCGAAACACAAAATTATTTAGTAACTCCGGGGACATTGATGCCTATTCCTCCACAAACAAGTACATATACTGGAAATACGCGTGGATACTGGTTTACAGCCCCAACAAATTTTATTGTTACAGGGCTTCGTGTTCCTATTGATATTCCGGGGGATCAAACCATTGAAATTATTAGATTTAATTCAGGACCTCCCCCTGTGTATTCTGGTACAACCAACGATTTTGTTTCTCTTGGCCGTTGGGTTGGTGTAGCCGGAACGGGATTTATAACCTGTAATATTCCGGTGGCTACTGGCGATCATATTGGGATATTGGGTTGCCGCGGAACAACTACCTCCTATGGCAGTAATAATTATGTTACCTCTATTAATGGCAATGCTGTTACACTTGTAAGGATGGGTATGCAACACCCTCTGCCAACTTATCTTGCACAAGATATTTGGCAAGAACCTGGTAGTGCTACACTTGGGAGGGTTGAGATGTATTATGAATCTGTACCTGGCATCTGGACCGGAGCAGTTAATAACCAATGGAATAATGCAGGAAATTGGTCTGATGGAGCTATACCTGATGCCGGTACAAATGTAACCATTCCAACTGGAACTTCCCATGATTGTTGGGTAGCTAGTAATGATGGTTTCTGTAACAATATTACGATTGAGTCGGGAGCATCCTTACGTATATATGATGAAGTATTGACTGTGAGTGGAAATATGTACATATATGGTCTTCTTAAAATGGAAGAGTACATTGATATCGGCGAATTACATATTACCGGAGATATCTATTGGGAATCAGGTTCCACCGCAACAATTCTTTCAAATTCACTAAATATGTTTATTGCCGGCGACTGGAATTTCGAAAGTGGTGCAAATGTGCAATTGACTCAAGGTTATGTAACATTCGAAGGGGCATATAATTCCTGGATCAGAAGTTACGAGCCAAATTGTTACTTTAACAATATCAGAAATTACAAAACAGGAATTTATGGTCTCGCTGTAAGTGAATTATCCACGGAAGATCTTTTTATAAATGGAAATATTTATAATTACTCCGGCAACTTATTTAGATTTCGATCTGATCATTCTGTTTATTTAAATGGCTTTTTCAATAATATGGATGGACATTTCGAAGGCCAGTTTGGAACACTTGTATTTGATGGATGGCCTGGATCCACAACCCTCAAGCCAAATACAGGAGATTATTTTAATAACGTAACTTTCAGTACCAGTTCAGCTGTTGTTCTCGATAATGCCTATTCAAATATACTTACTATAAATGGGGATTTACTCATTGATGCAGGTGGTATTGATGCAAATAATTTCACGATAGAGGTAGCCGGTACATGGACCAATAATGTTGGCACAGGAGGATTTGTTGAAGGGACAAGTCGCGTGCGATTAGTCAAACCTGATGCTGGAGTACAGTTCATCAATTCAGATGAACATTTTAATATCCTTGAAAATGCTTCAGTGGGAGGATTTCGGCCAGGAGGAGGCACAGATGTTTTATGTAATGTTTACGATTATACTTCCGGGGGTATTAGTACATCTGGTAGTACTTTTACAGCTTTTGATTTGGAAGATGGTGGCATTTATGATGATTTATACGCACATCCAAATTCTGAAATTACTTTATATCAGGACGCTGGTCAGTATGTCGACCTTTTCAGCAGTGTAATATGGGTTAAGGACAACGCGTCAATTAATATTATTGGAGGTGCTGATGAAAGTTACTGGTGTACTTCATCTGATCTTGAACTATTAATTGAAGGAACTGGGGTATTTGATTTTGATGGTTGGGGAATTACTATTTGGGACAGCTATATGCTCAATGAAAATATTACCGATGGTTCAATAAAAACATCTGGATGGTTCGCCTGTTACAGGCCTGATTTTAATCCTGCAGGTGGTACTTTTGAATTTTACGGAGGCACTGATGCAAATATCAATGTAACTGCCGGCAGTACATTCTACGATTTATTAATAAATAAATTAGGAGGGGACAAATCTGTTGTTCAATATGAAGATAGAGACGGCACTGCAATCGAGTCATCAAAAGCAAATACAACAACACTTGTCTCTGATATAGATGTTGATAATGATTTAACAATTTCCAACGGTTCGCTAGTAATAGGCAACTATACAGCAACCATCGACGGCGATTGTAATATTAACGCATTGATGGATGTAGGAGCTTCAGGAAATGTACTCAATCATGGTCTTTTTGAACTTGGAACTACCGGAACCTTAAATATTACGGGAGGTTCATTTGTTAATGACCATCCCTATGGAACAGAAGCATGGCAATATTTACACGGAACATTTAATTTAAGCGCCGGTTTATTTGAGATCATGCACAATAGTATTTTATTGGAATCTACCTTCATTGATAATATTTCAGGGGGTACTATCCGAACCGGACATTCCTTCCGTGCGGATAATGCCGGTACTTTTGAACCGAGTGGTGGAAACTTTGAATTTACTGGTACTCTTGGTTCTCCGTTTATCGATTGCGATGCAGGTAATTATTTCCATGACTTTGATTTTAACAGTTCAGTCGATATTGTTCTGTATGCAAATACTGAAGTAAGGGGAAATGTAACAATTGATAATGGTTTATTAAACTTTTATGGTTATGATCTCTCTTGTTTGGGTAATGTGAATATAAACAACGGGGGAACTATGCTTATAAACGATAATGCCATACTGGAACTTGATGACGGCAGCGCTCTTACTGTAGCTGTCGGAGGAGAAATTCAGGTTGTCGGCACAGCCGGTAATGAAGCAACTGTTACACATATATCAACAGGTTCATATAGTTTCACAATCTGGGGTACCATAGGCGCTCAATACGCAATTTTTGAATATATGGACGGAAACGGTGTAAATGTGAAACCCGGCGGTATCCTCGATGCTACATATACATTTAACAACTGTATTTTCAGAAATGGACATGCTGCTCCATCTGCATTATTAGTATTAAATAATGACCAGGTGTTTACTTGTAATAATGCATATTTTGAGAATACATCAGGAACTACTGAATATAATGTCTGGAAATATTATGATACAGGTCATGCTACATTTGTTGATGCAACCGGTTTATTTGCAGGTCCTGCTTACGAATATGACCCGAATGATATAATTGACTGGACAGGATTTGTACCCGGCTTATGGACAGGCGTTGTATCTTCCGATTGGTTTACACCTGAAAACTGGGACGATTATATTATTCCCGATGCCTCCACCGATGTTACAATTCCGGCTGGGACACCAAATGACCCGGTAGTTTCAGGGGCGGCTGCGTATTGTGATGACATTGATATTGAGGCAGGGGCTTCACTTGAGATTGCTGTTGGAGATTTGAATGTTGATTTTTATTGTAATATTTATGGTGAATTAATAATGAACAACGCTTCCAGCGTATTGAACACCTATTATATTTATTGGAAACCAGGCTCTACTGATAATGTTGACAATGGAGAAATACATTGTAAATATTGGTATTTTGATGATGGAACCGATGCCGTAATCGATCCGGGTAATACTGCATATATTATGAATGGTATAAACCATAATGATCCTGATGCGGAGTTTGGAAATGTAGTAGCTGTGCCAAGTTCAAAAGAGATCACTGTAATTGAAAAGGGACCATATCCAATCAGGATTTCAGGTGATTTTACCATTCAAAATGGAGCGACCTGGGGATTTTCCTCCGATTGTTACATTGCAGGGGCATTGGATGTTGAAAATGGAGCATCATTTCAACTTTGGGGTGCAGGAAATTTTATGGATGTTGGCTCTGCATCAGTGTTAGATGGTTTTTTGGATATTAATAATAATTATTTCTATGCTCACGGTGCTTTTGAAATAGCTTCTACAGGTGAGTTAGTTATTGATGGTGGTGAGTTTATTTGTGATTATACTCTTCCGGCAGGATGGATGGACCTTTATGGTGATATTACAATGACAACAGGATTATTAGAATTTACAGATGGTAATGTGAGTTTTGCCGGTACTTCCACTATTTCCGACGGTATCGTGAGAGCCGGACGCACTTTCAATGCTACTGTTGCCGGAGCATTCCAGCCCTCAGGCGGCACCCTGGAGTTAATAGGTTCAGGTGTCGGTCATTATATTCAGATTATGAATGGAAACTATCCTTATAATATGGATGTTAACAGATCAGATATTATTATGATCAGCAACTCTACTTCTTTAACTGTTCAAAATGACCTTACTGTTAATTCAACATTAAATTCATTTAATAATACAATAACGGTTTATGGTAATATAGACATTAATAGTGGCGGTACCTTTAACATAAATGATAATTGCATATTAGAGATTGGCTCGGGACAGGTACTGAATGTTAATAGCGGAGGAACTTTAAGTGTTGTAGGTTCATCAGGCAACGAAGCAACAATTACACATAGTTCGGGATATTATAACTTAAACGTTTTGAATGGTGGTACAATAAGCGCTGAATACGGTATATTCGAATATATGGCTTCAGCCGGTATTAATTTAATGGGAAATGCCATTGTTGATGCAGGGCATCCGTTTGACAATTGTTTATTCAGAAACGGAACTGCCGGCGGAAGACTTCTTACTGTTAATTCAATTCAAACTTTTACGGTTAACAATGCCATTTTCCCGACTAATACATGGGGTGGCGCTTATAATGTATATAAGAGTGTAGATGCCGGCGTTGTTAATTTCAATAGTGCAACAGGTGGCTTCCAGGGAGAGGCTTATGATTATGACCCGTTCAATCGTATTCACTGGACTGTTCCGAGCTTCGACCTTGATTTAACAGTTATCTTAGAAGGACCGTTTAATACCGGCACTCTAAAAATGAATACCGACCTGAACGGAATTATACCTAATAACCATCCGTTTCACCCAACACTGCCTTACTTTGGCAACCCAATGCCCGATTGGTATTATACCGGATCTGAAAATACCCCGACCCCAAATATTTTTGTAGTAGATTGGGTTCTGGTTGAATTAAGAGATGCTACAAGTGCTGCTACTGCATTACCCGGCACAATGATAGCACAACAAGCTGCATTTCTATTAAACAACGGAGAAGTTGTTGACCTTGACGGACTAAATATGCTTAATTTCACAGCAACTGTTAACGATGGTCTTTTTGTCGTTATATGGCAAAGAAACCACTTAGGAGTGATCTCAGCTAATGCATTGGTTGAATCAGGAGGAGTTTATACTTATGACTTCTCATCAGGTTCGGGACAGGCTTATGGCGGTGCTTCTGCTCAGAAAAATCTTGGAGGATCCGGTATTTGGGGTATGATGAGCGGAGATGGCAATGGAAGCGGGCAGGTACTGACTGCTGACAAAAACGCTCCCTGGGCTATACAAGCCGGAACTGCCGGATACCTTGAAGGCGATTACAACATGAACGTTCAGGTGAACAACCCGGATAAAAATGATTACTGGTTGCCAAATCTGGGAAGCAGTTCGTTTATACCGGAATAATTGTTTTTCATAATTTTGTTAAAGGGCTTGTCTGATAAGGCAGCCCTTTTTTTGTATATTTGTTTATTACCGGCGAAAATGAAAATAATTCAAATTACACCGGCTAAAGATATAAAGCAGTATGTTCATAAAATCACTGTTTTTAAAACGGCTGATAAAATTATTTATACTCAAAAGTTGACACCGAGTCCATTTGTCTGTATTTCATATAACCATTATCACATCCCTGATTTTAAAGTTGATAACAAAGTGATTTCACCCGAAAACAATTTACAGGTTACCGGCCCGAAAACCAGTGATGACATATATGCACTCCATTATGGCAGGCTCAGTCAGGTTCTTATTGAACTTGCCCCTTCTTCATTTTATTATCTTTTCGGACAATCACCGGCAGGAATTGTTAACCAGACATTAGCAATTTGTAAATTTATTCCAGGACGCCGAATAAATGAATTAACTGATAGCCTGGCTGAAAACAACAATTACAGGTCACATATCAGAAAACTTACTAACTTCCTGGTTGAATTAAAATACCGGACACTACATCCCATTGATTATATCGAAAAGGCAATTGACCTTATAGATAAATCGAGCGGTAATATTTCGGTACATTCTGTTTGTGAACAAATAAATAAAAGCAAACGGCAATTCAACAGAAAATTCAGTGAGATAATTGGAATTCCTCCTATCCAGTATATTAAGATCAGGCAACTTCATTTTATTATAAACCTTATTCATTTAAAACAATACAAATCGATTAAAGAAATTGCTTACGATACCGGGTTTTACGATCCGGCTCATTTCTCGAACAGCTTTAAAAAATTAACAGGGATGACACCAGGTGATTTTATTACAAGCGACGGACATATTGCCCTGAATTATTTTTCGGAATTAATATAAACAAAATTATTAATCTCTCTCTTTGAAGAAAGTCCGATTTTTACAATGGGTTTTCTGCTATTACACTTAATTTTATTGAAATTTTTTACAAAATGAAATTTTTTGAATCAAAACTTTGCAATCCACTAATTTTCATCATCAAAATAATTTTTTAAAACAATTGGACATGAAAAAAATCGTATTATTACTAGCAAGCCTGACGTTGGCAATTACAACTCTGACCCAAACACCGCAAGCTTTCAAATACCAGGCAGTGGTGCGCGACAACGCAGGAGAAATTCTCGCAAATCAATTAGTAAGTTTCCAAATCAGTATTCATGATGGTTCTGCAGGCGGCACAATTGTTTACGAGGAAAGACATTCAACAACCACCAACCAATTCGGTTTATCTACCTTTGAAATTGGAAACGGTATATCCACAATTGGAAGTTTTATTTCAATCGACTGGGGGAGTGGAACCAAATACCTTGAAATTGAACTTGACCCTTCAGGTGGGACAAATTATGTATCTATGGGTACATCACAACTATTAAGCGTGCCCTATGCGTTGCATGCAGAAACATCGGAAAATGCCGTATGGGACATTACCGGAAATGATATTTATTACAACGATGGAAATGTTGGCATCGGTACAATTAGTCCATCGGAAAAACTGGATGTTAATGGTAATTTAAAAGTTTTTGGATCAGCCTACTCCGGAAACAATGGAATCGACCTGCAAATAGGACCCTCTGTTTCAGGTAAGGGGGGCAAGGTATTTATTAAAGCCGGGGATGCCCAGAACAATTACAGCTCCAACCACTGGGGAGGCGATGTTGAAATCAGGGCCGGTATAGGAAATAATAATTCCGGGGGAGATGTAACCATTGAAGGGGGTAGTACCAGCATCTGGACGCAGTCAACCCTACCTACAGAAGTCAACATTTACGGTGGCGGAATAGATGGAGCTCCGAGTGTACTCGGGAGTTCTGCATTGATAACTGTTGAAAGTGGAAAACAATTGGGGTCTAATTCACCAAACAGATCAGGCGGGCATATTTTATTGATTCCCGGCCTGTCTGATGGAAGTGGCACCGGAGGTAATGTTGGAATAGGAACTACTACACCGGCTGAGAAACTGGATATTAGCGGAACAGCTAAAATGACAGGATTTAAAATGCCAACCAATGCTTCTGATGGCTATGTATTAACTTCTGATGCCAGTGGGACTGGGACATGGCAGGAATCTTTAGGCGGTGATATAACTGCTGTAAATGCCGGTACCGGGCTGACAGGGGGAGGTGCATCAGGTTCAGTAACACTTAATGTCGAAGTTCCGCTTTCTTTGTCTGCCACAAGCTATGATGGGATTATAGTAGGAATAAATAACGGTGAAGGTTATGGTGTGCATGGGATAAACAGCACCAGCGGCAATTTCGGGGTTCTTGGTACAAATGATGGCACTTACCAGAATGATGGTGTTTTTGGGTATGCCCCAAGTGGTAACGGTGTACACGGACAAACCGGAAACGGGACAGGTGTATCCGGAGAAAGTGATCTGGGAACAGGTGTATATGGCGTTAACCTGAATACCTTTAATTATGGGTCGCTGGGTACAAATAGTTACGGAGTTTATGGATACAGCACCAGCGGGCATGCCGGATACTTTGACGGAAACGTCTTTGCTGGTGGTAACGTGGGTATTGGTACTTCAAATCCAGCACGCTTACTGCATATTTACGGGACAGCCAATCCAAGGATTCTTATTGAATCACCAGCCGATCAGGCACCTGAGCTGAACTTAAAACGAGGATCAATCACCTATTCGGTTTATATAAACTCTAATAATGATATGGTGTTTTACCAGGCCGGTGACAGGGTTACCTTCAAAGGCAGTGGTAATGTAGGTATTGGCACTTCTGATCCATCAAGCAAACTACATATTTCTGCTGCATCCTCAGCTTGGGGAATGCTGAGGTTGGAAAATTCCAATCCGGGGCAAAACGAGGCCAGTATATCATTCAGGGAAGGAAGTGATGTTACAGGCACCAACACCTGGCTGGCAGGTGTGGGCCTATACGGAAAACTCGGCAATTTTATTATTGGAAGGAATGGCGAAAAATTCATTATAGATCCCGATGGTAATCTAGGTATAGGATCATCAAGTTTCAGCGATAAAAGTTCACTATTTACCAATACCAAAGATGGTTTGAATGGTAAGGCACTTAGCCATAGATTGACCGTGGGAAATACATCCGATGATAATGTGTTGCGGCTTGTAGGGCCTGATGGTTCGTATGGCCATGGTGCCAGGTTAAATTTTGGCGACAGCGATTACGCCTATATAGAAGAGGATGAAGACGACAGGTTATACCTATACAGTAGCAGGACTGCCATTATGGGTGGATATGTTGGTATCGGAACAACTTCCCCGACTGAGCAGTTGACCGTCCGTGGCAATATCAGGGTTGAAAGTATTTCTACAGGATTACCAGTTGTGGAACTGGGCGAAGGACTTGATTATGCTGAAGGATTTGATGTAACAGAACAAACCATCATGCAACCCGGAACTGTGCTCTCCATTGATCCGGATAATCCGGGTGAATTAACTGAGAGTAGTTGTCCTTATGATACCAAAGTTGCCGGAATTGTTGCAGGCGCCAATAATTTGGGATCAGGTGTTAAACTGGGTGCTGGACAATTCGATTGTGATGTAGCTCTAGCAGGCCGTGTTTATTGTAATGTGGATGCTACCTATGGGAGAATATCTCCAGGTGATCTTTTAACCACATCCCCTACTCCGGGACACGCTATGATTGTAAAAGACAATTCAAAAGCACAGGGTGCTATCCTTGGAAAGGCAATGGAATACCTCGAAAACGGGAAAAAAGGGCAGATACTTGTTTTAGTAACATTGCAATAAGAAAGGGAGGTTTATCATGAAATTAAAAAACATTATAACGCTGTTGATTTTCTTAGTGTTTGCTCTTCCATTAATTTCTCAGGATAACTTTTTAATTATTGCACCGGATGATTTTATTGATGAGCTGCAGGGTTTAAAAAATTATAAAGACTGCACGGGACGGCCAGCAACGCTTGTAAATTTAACTTGGGTAGACAATAATTTTACCGGAAGTGATCTGCCTGAAAAGGTCAAAAAATGCATTGATTATTACAGACAGAATAATAACATACTTTATGCTATGCTGGTTGGAGACTGCGATAAATTCCCGGTAAGGTACTGCAGGGCTTACAATACCGAATGGGGAAGCAAATATTACCCGTCCGATCTCTATTATGCCGATCTCTACAACAGTTCCTATAACTTTGATGATTGGGATGGGGATAATGATGGGATTATCGGGGAAATGGATTTTTCAGGCGGAACCAATATCAGCCTCGTCAACCTCGATGGTATCGATATGTATCCTGATATAGCCCTGGCGCGTGTTCCTGCTTCAACAGGAGCAGAGGTAACGACTTACGTAAATAAAATCATAGACTATGAACTGAAAGCTCCGGGTAGCTGGTTTAACAATGCCATGCTTGTTGTTGATGGCCATGTGGGTCCTTTTGGGGACACGGTCAAAGTGAATGAAGATGTTGTGCCGCATTTAACGAGCAGCAGTTTTAATATTATCAAACGGTATATGGATAATGCCCTATGGACAGGACAGACTTATGCAACAAGGTCTGCAGAGATAAATACACGCCTTAACAGCGGAGTTGGATTTGTGAACTATTACGGACATGGTGTCCGCTTGGAATGGTGCAATAAATACGAAGATGGATGGTATGATTATACGAAAATATCTTCTCTTACTAATGAACATAAGCTTCCGGTTATGTTTGCATCAGCATGTTTCACTGGCCGGTTTCATTTCGACAGGGAATATTATATGGATATAAATGGTGTTGAGTGGAACCGTTTGGGCGGCCCATACCCCGTTGTGAATTTCCCCGAACCAATGGCTATTCAACCAACTCTATATGATTCGTACGGTAGTGAATCCCTGGCGGAACATTTCCTGGTTAAAAATAATTCCGGCGGTATTGGTTATATTGGAGTTACCAGCAAATCGGAACACGGAATGTGGATGAGTAACCCTTCTGAAAGTATAGGCCTGGCGCCATATTTTTTTGAGGATTATGATAATGGGAACAGAACACTGGGAATATTGTGGGAAAATGCCATGAGTGAATTTGTATCTGACGTTGAAATTATAGCAATGAGCCAATATGCTTTTATCCACATTCATAAAGTCCAGCTATTTGGTGATCCCTCCTTAACTGTGGGTGGCAGGTATATAAATAATCTCAGCGGAAATATGTATGATGGCTGGGGAGGCCCTTGGTACAGTTTTTCACGTGGCCGTGTTGTAGGGAATGTAACTGTTCCTTCCGGACAAGCATTAACGGTAAATAATGGAGTATCAATTTTGTTTGACGATGGAAAGAAAATAACCGGTATGGACCCCAATTACGGATATGGTTTGGTTGTGAACGGAACACAAAATGCACCGGTATGTTTTTTTTCTTTATCTGCTGAACCGCAAGCCGATTATTTTTTACATGGAATGAAAACTTATGGACAAACAAGACTCCGTAACGGAGGGGAGATAAAATTGTATTAATGCAATATTTACAAAACGGAATATGATTGAATAGATGATCAGAATTTAAACTGACTCTGAACGGGAATGCCCGCCTGACCAGAGTCGGGCAGGCAAATAGATAAGAAGACAAACAGCACTAATCCAATTAATTGGTTTATACGATAATAGTCCGTACGGATGCGTATCAGTATATTACTATTACCTTTAATTAATACCATAAGATAACTCAAAATTAAAAAAGTCCGATTTTTACAATGAAATAGCCTGCTTTTGTGCTTAAATTTGTAAAAACTAAAATCATTGTTGAACATTTTAACCTGGAGCATATATTTTCAGGTTTTTGAAACATTTTATTTATCAATCACAAAAACTAACCGCTATGAAAAAATTCGTCCTGATCCTGTCCGTTTTTTACCTGATGGCACAATCCTCAATTTGCCAGACAGAAAAAATTCATTTATCGAAACTTCAAAAAATTGCCGATCAAACGGCAAGTTCAACCTGGGGAGAGGTTTACACCGGTGAAGCCATTCCGCTTTATTCTCTTCAGGATGAGATTATAGCTTATGTATTTAATTATTCAATAAACAAACCTTTTCCGCAACCCACAGAGCTTATCCGGCAACTGGATGATGCCCGGCAGGCAGGTGATAAAAATGCCAGGTGGGCAACCGGCGAGTTCGGTTATTTACTAATGTCGGCAAGGGAAACAACTGTACCGTTAATTACATTTTGTGATGTTGTATCGGATTATTATTCATATACCACAGAACGCGATAAACTGGCAAAACAAAAATTCGGGAGCGAAAATTTCAGCCTGTACAGGGTTTACTACATGAACGACCTGGCAAAATGGTACTGCTATACAAATGCTGAAAAAAAAGTATATGTTAAGATCTTCCCCCCTGTTATGGCCCTTGATGAAAACGAATTTTTGCAATTAATACAAACAGAAGAGTACCAAAAATCCGGTTTATGGGGGATCCCGAAAGATGAAAACAATGAATGGGATGCATTTATGCTTGGCCAGATCAAAGCCTCAAAAGCAGATGTATTAATTCCAAATTCTGAATATGTGCCTTATCACGACTGGAGTTTCGGATGTACACCAACAGCCTTTACAATGGCATTAGCTTATTGGGATAATCGCAGTATGATTTCAGGTAACGATTACGGGAACCTGGTTAAGTATCACTATCAGAGGTGGGACCATTGTCAAAACGAAACAGACTATAATGTTGCCGATTTGCAATTGGCTTTATGTATTTCTATGAATACTGATTCTATGACCGGTAGCACCGGTTCATGTTGCTGGCTTAGTGGTTTTATAAACGAAACAACTGCCAGGGGTTATTCATTTACCGGAGCCGATCTTTATGGTACAGCCTCTCAATACTGGTCATGGTCAGTAATTGAGATAAATGCCGGGCGTCCATTTCACATGGGAACTCCAGGCCACTCTAATACCGGCATCGGATATTCGGAAAACTATATCGGATCCTCCGATTATATTATAAGGCATGATACCTGGCAAGGTTCAAACAGCTATGTGAATGTTACAAGCTGCGACCTGGTCGGAACTATTGTGCCGGGAGGTCAGTATGGTGCTGCTGTTAATATTACCGATCCTTTTGGTGACCCCCGTTATTCTGACAATGTTTGGCCCCCATCACAAGGTGAAGACCTTTGGGCAGGGGATGCATATGAAATTACATGGGATTACGATTACCTTGCCAGTTCCTATGTTAAACTGTATTATTCGGTAAATGCCGGATCATCGTGGAATTGGATAACATCCAGTACTCCCAATGACGGTGCTTATGATTGGGTAATACCCATGAGCCTGAACTCAAACGATGGACGAATAAAAGTTGAAGTATGGGATGGCTCAGGACTTGAAGCTTCTGATGGAAGTTGGGGGAATTTTACTATTAATCCTGGTGGTTACCTCTATACGCTTGGCGGGGATATTGAAGTTAATACAACCACAACCCCTGACTTTTATGATTTTACACATGGATATTCAACTTGGTGTGCTGTTGGCGTTAGGAATAACACAGCCGGAGCCGATTGGGATATCTCCATGTATGACAATAATTCTTTTTCTAATGTTGTTGCTTCTTCAGCGTATGGCGGCACAACCGTTGATTTTGTTGTTATGGACGGTCATCATACATCACAACTTCACAGGGGAATAAAGGTTTACCGATATTCCGGCACAGGCATGGCTTCCGTAGAATTTGAAGGATACAATGAAACCATAATGGCTGGTACAAACAGTGAATCATGGGATGCCGGAGATGTAGTGGAAATGTATGACGTATATCTCACACCTGGTACTTATTATTTTGGATTGGAATTCACTTCGGGAACAGCGGACTTGGATATGGCCCTTTACGGTTCTTCCGGCTCTGCCTATTTTGCAGGAAGAAACGCCTATATGATGGGATCCTGGAATTCAGGCGGAGGTGTTGATGAATCTTTTACTGTAACGATCACAACAGCCGACGATTATGGCTTGTGTGTTTGGGCAAATGATGCCAATTCAGCTTGGTTCAATATTAAATTACTGGAGGGGGGCACCTGGACAGGTGCAATTGATAACAACTGGCACAATACAGGAAACTGGGCGGGAAATTTGGTGCCGAACGCAAGTACGGATGTAACCATTCCCAATGTAACAAATAAATGCTGGGTGTATGCAGGTACATCCTATTGTAACAATATTACAGTTGAGTTTGGATCGGGTTATGATTTAAGGATCTGGGATCAGAATCTGCAAGTATATGGCGACATGGATTTTTATGGCCAGTTATTAATGGACAACGCTGCCGGCGTGATCACTGCTGAGGGCAACGTTACCTGGCATTCGGGATCATCTGCAAGTATCCAGGCATATACCGTCTTTTGGGTCCATGGTGACTGGAATTTACAGTCGGGAGCAAATGTAACCATGAACAACGGCATCGTCGATTTTACAGGAAGCGGCGGTAGTTTTATCAGAAGCTACGAATCCAGTTGTTATTTTAATGACATTGGAGTTTATAAAACCGGAGCTGACTGGCTTAGCGTAAGCAATGCATCAACTGAAGACCTTCAAATTCACGGGAGCATTTACATACAACCGGCTGCGGTTCTTTATTTATATTCACCCCATAATGTTTTCCTTGGGGAGGATATTTACAATTCAGGTAGCTTATTAGGAAATGACGGAACACTTGTTTTTGACGGCGATATCCAGGGTATCATTGAAAACATAGGATATACAACAACTCAATATTTTAATAATGTTACGATAAGTTCTACAACCTCAACCTTTATTTCAAATAAAGACATTTTTATAAACGGAAACTTAGTTATCGAGAGCGGATTATTGAATTCAGGTAGCTTTAACATTTCCGTTGGTGGTGACTGGGACAACCAGGTAGGGCCATCAGGTTTTACAGAAGGTACAGGAAAGGTGATCATAAATGGTGGCAACTATCATCAATATTGCTCCAATGAAACCTTTTACGGATTTGAATTAAATAAAGCCTCTGGTGGGGCTTTCAGGATGCAGGGGACACATGTAACTTGTGAACAATATGACTGGACTGCGGGTGCCATTGATGTAATTCCCGGCGGGGGCTCCTTCACCGCCAATGACCTTATTGATAATGGAATTTTTGGTGCCTTTTATCTCAATCCGGGTGGCACCATCAACCTGACCAATACCACCGGTTACGTCGACCTCAACGGAGAGCTGCACATTTTCGGCGGTGTGATGAACATCTATGGCGGGACTACATACAGCTACTGGCCCTTTAACGATGATGCCCTCATATCCATGAGCGATGGTATTCTCGATTTCCATGACCAGGGGATATTTATTTACAATTCGTCAACCTATACTTTGACCGAAAGTATAACCGGAGGAACGATACGTACAGCATTTGGCTTCTGGGGCAATACCAATGAATTTACCCCGGATTACGGGACCATGGAGTTTTATAGCACAAATGATGCTGGTATTTATACGGATAATGGTTGTTACTTGAACGATGTATTGATCAACAAAGCCCCTAAGGGTAAATCAATAGGGAAGTCAATTAATACTCCTGACAACCCCCCCATCATTGATGAAAGAAGTGGAATGACCATAGGAGATGGCACCAAGTCTAATACCCTGTCATTAACCGGATTCCTGGACATCAATGGTAACCTGGTGATCGATAACGGAATATTGAACAGCAATCTGAATAATATTCAGATCGCCGGCGACTGGATCAACAATGTTGGCGATGCGGGATTTATCGAATCAACCGGCTGGGTCACCTTTGACGGCGCATCAGATGCTGACATACTAACAAACGAAGTATTTGCAAACCTTATGCTGAATAAAACTTTTGGGGGATATTACGGTCTCGAATTAATGGATGGTATCATCGTGGATGTCCTGGATGATCTGAGCCTTGATGACGGAACCATGGAAATGAATCCAAATTCAATAATCAGAGTTGATGGCAACCTGTTTATTGCCTTTGAAGCCGGACTTAATGCCAACGACGGATACAACGAAATAGAAGTAGGAGGAAACTGGACCAATGAAAACACTTTTCATGATTCATATTGGGGATTTCATCCTGGTGGGGAAGTGGTCACTTTTAACGGGGCTTTCGATCAAGTCCTTTATACAAATGCAAGCGAAGAAGATTTTACAAACATCATCATCAATAAATCAGGTGGTAATTTCCATCCGAATAACAACATACAAATATTCGGTGGTTTAGAAATAATAAGTGGCACCTGGTGGGACTATACAAGTGGACTAACACATTATTTCCACGGGAATTTACTTATACATCCGTCAGGAATGTACTACCCACTTGGTACTACAACATTTAAGGGAATACTTGATCAACTCTATGAAAACAATGGCGGGACAGCCCTATTTGGGGCAGTCATCATAGATAAAACAGTTTCTAAAAATATATCAACTGGTTATTCAGATGAAGAGGGAATTGGAGTTAAGAAACAGATTCCCGGTTCTGCGAAAGGTATGACCGTTACACTTAATTCTGATCTGGTTGTTTTTAGCGGTCAAACAACTACCATCGAAGAGGGAGTTTTTAATCTTAATGGTAATAATTTTAAATCTACAGGAGATATTTACATCAATGATGGCGGGGAATTGCTTGTAGATGCCGGTGCCTCGTTATCGATTGTTTCAGGACTTTACGTTAATAATGGCGGGCTGTTCACTGCAGCAGGGGCAGGTGGAAACCAGGCAAACGTTTGGATAGATGTTGTCGGCCATTACGCATTTGAAGTAAATGCAGGTGGAACCATCAGTGCTACTTATGTCGATTTTTCTGGTATGAACGCCAATGGGATCTGGGTAAAGGACGGTGCATTTGTTGATCCTGTTAATGCATTCAATAACTGTAATTTTATCGACGGGATCAATTCATCTTATTCTGCCAGGATGGCGCTTAATAATGACCAGGTACTAAGTATCAACAACATCAACTTCAACAACAATCCATACATTGCTGATGCCTTTAATATTGGCAAAGCCTATGACCATGGAGAGGTTATCATAACTACAACTGGTGGTGATTTTACAGGGCCATTGTATGAATACGATCCCTTTAACCGCATCCACTGGACCGATTATCCCCCGGGAATGTGGACAGGCAACGTTTCATCCGATTGGTTCGACCCGATGAACTGGGGCGATTTTAATTTACCAGGACCTGCAACTGCTGTGGTGATTCCTTCTGGAACGCCAAATGATCCGGTTATTAATAGTGCCACTGCATACAGTAATTCGGTTGAAATACAGGCAGGAGCCTCGCTTGAGATCGGGAATGATGAATTAATTGTAGGAAATACGATGGATATCTTTGGAGAATTGATCATGAATAACAGTTCCGGAATACTTAGCAGTGATGAAATTGAATGGCAATCCGGCTCTACAGATGATGTTACCGCAGGGGAAATCCATGTTTCAGTCTGGTGGTGGCAGGACGGAACGAATGCACAACTGGGAACCGGCAATACAGCTTTTATCACTTCCGCATTAGCTCCTTATGATGCTGATGCGTCATTTGGCAACCTTGAAATAGTCCCGGTTAAAGGTGAGGGCAAAGTTGAAGGAAAAGGATCTTACCCGGTCCGGGTTTCAGGTTATTGCCGTATGCAGAATGGAACGAGTTGGGGATCGCCCGGTATAGATTTCATTATTGATGGCAATTGGGAAATTGAAGCCGGAGGATCATTTCACTTTTTTTCCGGAGCAGTTGCTACCTGCTATTCCAATTTTACATTAAATGGCTCATTGTACTTAGACACAGGTGCGGAAACTATAATTCATGGAATGTTCAATTTCTCATCAACAGGTGTTTTAGATATTGATGATGCTGCATTTAATTGCGACCATACCGTATCCTCAGGATGGATAGATTTATTCGGCGATGTTCAAATGACCACCGGATCGGTGGAGTTTCCGGATGCGAATATTAGTTTTGCCGGAACTTCAACCATCAGCGGCGGGACTATCAGGGCAGGACGAACTTTTCATGCTTCACTGGGTGGCGCCTTACAACCTTCGGGTGGTACACTGGAATTGATTGGGGCTGCAGGTGGCCATTATATTCAGATAACAAATGGAAACTTTGTCCGCAACCTAAATGTAAACAGGTCGGCTTCCATTGGAATTCATCCCGGTTCGCCCTTATTGATACAAGGGAACCTTGATATAAATTCGGAAATCAGGGCTCAAACAAATGCCATTAATGTTACCGGTGATGTGGCTGTTAACGGTGGCGGTATTTTAAACCTGGATAACAATGCCGTACTTGAATTGGGAGATGACAAATGGTTGAACGTAAATAATGGAGGAACCATTGAACTCTTAGGATTGCCGGGCAATGAAGCAACCGTATCACATACATCAGGTTATTATTATTTTTGGGTTGAAAGCGGTGGAACGATTAGTGCCGAATACGCTATTTTTGAATATATGAGAACGGATGGCATTTACATTCGTCCGGGAGCAACAGTTGACCCTGTACATGCATTCAATAACTGTATTTTTCAGAATGGAATTTCTGGTGGACGACTGCTAACGGTTTATAACATACAGGATTTTACTGTAAATAATGCTGTATTCCCAGCAAATACATGGGGTGGAGCTTATAATGTTTTTAAAAACTCAACACCGGGAAATGTAACGTTTAATAATGCCACAGGGGGATTTGCCGGAGCTGCCTATGAATTTGATCCTTACAATCATGTCCATTGGGGAGCAGTTCCATTCTCTCTCGATGTAACAGTTTTCCTTGAGGGTCCGTTTAATCCTGCAACTAATTTAATGTTACACGATGCTTCTGTTGAAGGAATACTCAATCAGCCCTTTGGCCCGCCTCTGCCCTACTTTGGCAATCCCATGCCTGACTGGTATTACACAGGGGCTGAATTTATAACTGTTCCCTTCCCGGCGAATGTAGTGGATTGGGTGCTCATTGAATTAAGAGACGCACCGGATGTTGCCAGTGCGTTACCGGCAACGAGTATCGCACAACAGGCTGCATTTGTCACCACGGATGGGAAAGTTGTTGACCTGGATGCTGTTAGCAATTTAACCTTTACGGCATCTGTTGCCAATGGATTATTTATTGTTGTCTGGCAAAGAAACCACATTGGGGTGATCTCTGCAGCTCCATTACCGATCCCGGGGCCGGGAGATTTGGTAATATATAATTTCTCCTCTGCTTCAGGACAAGCTTACGGTGGTACTTCCGCACACAAACAATTATCATCAACTCCACAAATCTGGGGAATGTTCAGCGGTGATGGTGATGGAGACGGGGAAACTCAACTATCGGATGAAGTGAATGTATGGAAGATCCAGGCAGGTGAAGCCGGCTACAAAGAGGGTGACTTTAACATAAATGGGCAGGTAAATAACCAGGATAAAAATGATTTTTGGCTGCCTAACCTTGGAAGTAGTTCTTATATACCTGAATAGTTAAGTCAGCTATAGTCCTGTCCGAACGGATGAATCTTTTTAATCAGGCGGGCAGACCTAGGTAACAACCCGACCTAACCGGTTGAAGCTATGGCTTGTGCGATAGAGAACCTGTTAGTTATGACGATACCAGACACAGCAAGTCGAGGATGGGCTTTTTGCAGGCTGGGACTTGCTTTGTCGAAAATGATGGATCAGCCGCATGTTCCCGACAGGGCAAGTCTCTTACGTTCAAGGCAACCTGTTAGGTTATGAAACAAACTGTTGAAATTTAAGGTACTTTTGAATATTCTCCAATATTTAGTTCCCATAAATCAATTTTATCGGGATTATTAACTTGTGTATCCATATTCAGGTCACTTCCATGATATCCTGCATTTCCTGCTTTGTTTGTCCAGTTAACATCTTTATCGTTCATATTAACAATGCCATTGGCATCACTGTCACCGCCTATCATACCATACATTCCGCCTCCCAGGTTTTTCTGTCCGTCTAAATAGGCTTTTGATAAAGCATCTGTAAAATCATAAACATAATCACCATCTGTTGGGGTAAGGGCAGTGGCTGACATCACTGCAAGATGGTTTCTGTGCCAGATAACCACATAAAGATTTTGCAGAATTGCCCCGGTATATTCAAGCGGACTTACGCCATCCGTTTGAACAATGGAACCGTCAGTCATTAGTAAAGCAGCCTGCCTGTGAAGCATTTTATCGGGTGTAGCTGTGCTTGCGTCGCCATCTGTCTGTCGGAATTCAATTAGAACCCAATCCACCAGTTCATCATGTATGTTATAGGTATAGGTTTCCGTACCGTTATAATTCCATGGTGCTGTGTTATAGGGCTGGCTGGCGGGAATAATTCCGTTAGTATGAAGATACTTACTCATATTTGACCCGTTAAATGGTCCCTCAAGGTTCACCTTCAGGTCAAATGTATGTGTTGGTATCACACAAGTGTCGCACTCGCCAAAACAAACCAGATCGAGGGTGGTATTGGCTGATGGAACAAAAAACTCCCGGTTCCCGTTATAATTGCTACACTCTCCGGGTACAGTTTCGGCACCAGGCCAGTCGTTTCCATTTATAAATTTATACTCATAATACTCACCTTCACCGAGGGTTAAAGTTACTTCATATACATTATCGCCGGTATATATCATTTCCGTAGCGCCGGGGTTCCAGCCCTGGAAACTCCCGGCAAGATGGACCCCTGAATCTGATACCATCTGCAATGACATATCCACCTGGAAAGTTATATCTGCCGGAGGAGGATTACATACCAGGCAACTTCCGTAACAAACAGCAGGCAATGTTGAATCAGCATCAGGTACAGTAATAAACCTGTTATCATTTTGATTACAATACCACGGAACCGTTTCATCTTCTCCCCATTCGTCTCCGTTTATAAATTTATACTCATGATAGCTCCCTGATTGCAGGGTGAATGTAATTGTCCAAATATCATTTCCTATGTCGGTCATCAATGAACCGGCGGGATTCCAACCCTGAAAGCTTCCTGCTATATGGACTCCTTCAGGTGCTACAGTTTCGTTCGACATGTCAACCTGAAAGGTGATATCAACATCCGTAACAGTGGTGCATGGGTCACAACTTCCAAAGCAAACAGCAATTAATGTTGAATCAGTATCCGGTACTGTTATATACCTGTTGTTGTTATTTGCGCATCCGGGTGGAACACTTTCATCCTGTCCCCATGCATTACCGTTTATGAATTTATACTCGTGATACTCTCCAACTCCAAGCGACATGGTAACGGCATAAACATCATTACCAACCGGTAACATTTCTGTGCTGTCAGTATCCCATCCGTTAAAAGTTCCTGCCACATGAACTCCCTGGAGTGGTACAGTTTCGTTCGTCATGTCAACCTGAAAGGTGATATTAACCTGTGGAAGAATACACGGAAGACAACTTCCAAAGCATACTGCAGTTAATGTAGTATCATTTGCAGGTATTGTTATATACCGGTTGCCGTTTAGCGCACATGCAGCCGGGACACTTTCATCCTGTCCCCATGCATTGCCATTGATAAACTTATACTCAATAGTTTCACCCTGGTTTAATGTTAATGTAGTTTCATAAATACTGCCGATTAATGGCTCAGTCAACTCTATTCCGGCAGGATCCCACGATGGCAGAGGTGGCGAAAATGAACCTGCAATATGAACGCCGCTGTCTGATACTATTACCTCCTGCATATCAACCCTGAAAGTAACATTAACAGTTTGAGAATTTACATTAATAGCAAATAATAAAACTAAAATACTTACTACGACAATTAATTTTGTAATTTTTTTCATTTGTTATAAGTTTTAGTGAATTTTTTTAAATTTTCTGTAACATAGGGGGACAAAAATAATGAATTTTTTTAAGAATGCAGGTAAGCTAAATAGTTAAAATTTTCAAATTATTTACTTTCGGATTAGCCAACTTACAATGCCAATCCCTAAATCCGAAAGAGCACAGGGGTGAGTTAAAATGCGAACACCAAATTCGATGTAATAATAAATGCTTAATTTTATGCTCTTTAAAAACATTAATAATTATGAAGAAAGTATTATACTGCTTTGTTGTTATAGTATTCTTTACAGGAACAACCACATCCGGTTTTGAATTAAAAGGTGATGTTAAATCCTGGACAAAAGATGATTTTATTGGTTTCGACCCTGTAGGAGATTGTAAAGGTAAGACAGGGGATATATCATCGGTTTTTGCCCGTATCGAAAAAAATAGATTCTTCTTACGTATAACTTTTGATGATATGGTTTTAATGTCCAGGAATGAAATTGTACAAGATAACTTTTTAAATAAGAATATTGAGGTATTTATTAAATTGTTAAATAAGAACTCAAAAGAGCAGGTTTATAGCGGGAATATAAATATAAGCACTTTACATGATGTAACAAAATCGTTTGAATACCTCAGAACCCCTAAAAATAATTTACTTGAAATTACTTTTGGCTGGAACCGGTTGCTTGCACAAAGAGAAGGATTAATAATTGAATTACAGATAAAGTTGGACGGGAAAATTATTGATGAATTTGTTGCCGATGGAAAAGGATCAAAAGATACGGGCAATTGTGCTTTTGTCCATCACGGCAATCAGGGATTAACCTATACGGATGTTTTTTATGGTAATGAGTGGGGAATAAGCGGACTGGATGGAAGTGGCTACGATGAGGTTCTCCAGGCTCATGAAGCTACCAATCTTCCGGGAAATTTCCACATGTCGGGAACCTTAATGCCTGCTGCCGAATGGCATAATCCTGAATTTAACGACTGGCTCGAAACTATGGCTTCGGCGGGATTGGTTTCTATGATGACCTCCGCATTGGGTCAGCATATAATGCCATTCATAACAAATGAAATGAATAACTGGTCAGTGTATGTTGAGTCACAGATGGTGGATTTCCGTTATAATTATGTCCCGCGTGTTGCCTGGGTTCCCGAACGGGTTTGGCTGGCACAGGGTTATTATCCTGATGCAGGAGTGATTGACTGGCTGGGCGATAACTGGGAACAACATGGAGTATGGGGTGTGGTATTAGATGACGGACCGCATTTGAACGGTTATGATAACCGAAAAATCCACTGGATGAATAATGGTTCGGGAGTATCATTAAGAGTTATCCCTATCAACAATACTTTTGTCGGTAATATGCACTACGATGCCGCGGCAGCTAAAAACCAGATAGCCTCTATGGGGCAATATAATATTTGTGTTTATGGAACAGACTGGGAAGTAGCTGCGGAAATGAATGAACACGATGGCACTTTCTTCCTCGATAATTACGAAGACGTACTTTGGTATTGCGATGATAATTACCCCGGAGTAAATGTATGGAAATTAGAAGATGCTATCATGAATCCTGACTTTAACGGGACAAGCGCCAATCTGACCAAAGGAACTTATGGATTATTGGGAGGTACGGGTGGCTATGGAGGAAGTAATAATAGTTGGTATATTAATTGGGCTTCCACGCCATCACATTCCGATTTTCACACACCTCAATGGGATTACGGTACAGTTTGGACTGATGCCTTCAATTTCCTTACGAGCGTAAATGATAATTCGCTGGCTCAGTTAGGCTGGTACACTTTGATGATAAATCTGCATGAAACCGGCTGGCATACCGATGGTCAGGTGGCTGACTGGGAACATCGCTACTCATCTCATATTAAAAATGCAAATGTTTACACAGAAGCCTCACGCTGGGCTGATGGGCAATATATTGTTACAACCGCGTGCTATTTCGATGATATTGACCACGACGGAACCGATGAGCTTGTGATGCATAACGATAAGGTTTTTATGGTTTTCGAAGGCATTGGCGGAAAAGCAAATTGGGTCTTTTATAAAAACGGTTTTGGAAATGCGTATTCAGTTGTTAGTTCCGATGTGGCTTACTGGTCGGAAACGGATGGTGATTACAATGAAAGCTCAAATAACCATTTTGCTGCCTTATCAGATGTATCTCCAAACCAGCAAAGTGCTGTTTATAATATTAATATAAATCAATCCTCCGGCGATACGGTACAGGCAACGCTTGACCAATGGGGCGTTCAGAAGACATTCACCTTATATACAGGTGTTGATTACCTTGATGTTGTTTATGATTTTTACGAACAGACAGGTTATGTTAAGTCAGGTTGGACTCCCGACCTGCTCGATATTATCTGGAGCGGAAAAGAGCATTTACAAAGGGTTTGGGGTGATTATGGCTCGTATTGCGGTTACAGAAATTCAGCTTCAGGGGCAACTGCTGCTTTAGTGCTGGGAAATGGTGGAGCTTCGAATAATAGCGAGTTTGAGGGCACACTGGTTAAAGGAGATGAAATTTACGGGTACAATAAATTTAAAATGAGATTATATGCCGGATATACATCTCCTCCGTCAGGCTCAACTGTTCCTGAATTAGACAATCTTGCCTCGCAAAACATGGATGTTTTCCCTCCGGTTTTATACAGCCCGGCTGTTCTTACTTCCGGAAATGAAGTATTACTTACTTTTAGTGAGTCTATTGATTTATCAACTGCAGAAAATATTTCAAACTATAATCTTCAAAATTTTATAAATATTTATACTCTTGTCAGTGCAGTAAGACAAGGAGACTGGAGAAAAGTTAAATTAACAATAGCCGAAACCTTTCAAGCGGGTGATGCAGGTCAAATTGTTGTTTCAAATGTTGAAGATTTGAATGGCAATATTATAGGAAGTCAAAATGTAGCCGACTTAACAGTCCCAACAGGCATAACACCTCATACTATTGTTATCGATGGTTTTAACGAGTTTATTGTTGAAAGTGAGTTGATAGAAACTCAAGCTCACTCGTTGTATATTTCATGGGACAATGACAACCTTTATATTGGTTTTCACTTTTTGATATTCGATACTGAAGGTGATATGTTGATAAATATTGATACTGACCAAACTCCAGGCAGTGGGGCTTCATTAGGATCATGGACCCAGGTAGATTTCATTGACCCATATTTACCAGAATACCAGGTGGCCATTGATCATGCAGACTATAGCACATTTAACAATTGGGATGGTGTAGGTTGGAATATAAACTTTGATATAGTCTCATTTTATATTGGCTGGTCGGGCAATGATGGTTATACAGAAATGAGAATCCCTTGGAGCGATCTTGGGAATCCTTCTGGTATAGCAATTTCAGCACACATATCAGAGGAAGAATCCGATATTGTAACTGAAGCCTTTCCCTCATTGAATTCAATCGGAGATCATCCTACAATAGAATATTTCTATGCATTTTTCGAACCTTACATTTCAGGCCCAATGCCACTTTCTGGTATGGAACCCAATACAGTTTATGTTGTCCCGAACACAGCTCCTGAAATCACATATTATGATCCTATAGAATTAAGTTTAAGTATGGAAACAAATACAACACAACCCTTTAGTGTTGTTGTAGATGACAATGAAAATGATTATATATTCTATAACTGGAAGCTGGATGGAGGCTCTGTTAGCACAATTGATCAGTATTTGTATGAACCGGATGCCGGTGATGTTGGAAATCATGTTCTTGAAATAATTGTTACGGATAATGTTCCTGGCAATGACCCTGACACAGTGATATGGAATATTGAAGTGATTGAAGTCGGCATACAGGTTTCACTTACGGTTTTCCTCGAAGGGCCATTTAACGGTTCACAGATGGCAACTACCCTGAATGCTGAAAACCTGATTCCTCTTGTTCAGCCTTATTCCGGAAGCCCCTGGAACTATTCCGGAACGGAAACCGTAATTTCAATTCCGGGAATCAATGTTGTAGATTGGATACTGGTTGAATTAAGAGATGCTCAGGATTCTGCTTCAGCAACTTCAGAAACGATGATTGCACAACAGGCAGCCTTTTTGGAAAAAGACGGAACAGTTATTAGTATCAATGGATCAAACATTCTTCAATTCAACAATTCTCTAATTCAACAATTATTTGTAGTCATCTGGCACCGCGATCATCTGGGAATTCTTTCTGCAAATCCGCTGGTTGAATCGGGGGGTGTTTACGATTATGATTTTACAACTTCGGAAAGCCAGGTGTATCAAGGCTCAGACGGATATAAAGAAATTGCCCCGGGAGTGTGGGGAATGGTTGCAGGGGATGCTAATGCAGATGGAATAATTGACGATTTTGATAAAAGTGATCATTGGGATTTACAAGCAGGAGAATATGGGTATAAATCCGCTGATTACAGCCTGGATAGTCAGGTAAATAACTTAGATAAAAATGAAATTTGGCTGCCAAATTCGGGAATGGGTTCACAGGTGTCAGGCATGGTAAATCTAAAATATAAGTGCCAGGTGCCGTAGTAAAGACAAAAGATAAAAGTTCCTTTGCACATTTTAGTTTGTAACTGAAATGTAAACAGACGATAACAATTTGTAATTGTGAATTTACATAAATTGTTTAAGAATAAAATTTGAGAATTTCAGTTGCAAACTAAATGTGTCGTTTTTCATCAAAGTTACAAACTTTGATGTGCGACAGTAAAATATAAATATTATGAAACGGCAAATTTTTTTACTCATTACATTTTTTATTGCGATCAACCTGTTTTCTCAAGAGATGACGGTTGAAAGAGTTGAACCGCCTTTTTGGTGGACAGGTATGACAAATTCCAATCTACAGCTTTTAATTTATGGAACAGATATTTATGAGACAACTCCCCAAATAGACTATCCGGGCATTAATATTAAGGATGTTGTTTATGTGCAGAATCCTAATTATATTTTCATAGATTTGGAAATCAGCAAAGAAACAAAACCTGGCAATTTTAACATCTTATTTAAATTTAACGGAGAAGTTGTTCAAAGTTACCCGTATGAATTGAAAGAGCGCAAAGCAGGTTCTGCATCAAGAAAAGGCTTTAACCGTTCTGATGTAATATATCTTCTGATGCCCGACCGCTTTGCCAATGGCGATCCTTCAAATGACGATATGCCCGGGATGCTTGAAAAAGCAAACAGGCAAAATCCGGATGGCAGACATGGAGGTGATATTAAGGGAATAATCGATCATTTGGATTATATTAGTGAATTGGGCATGACGGCATTATGGGTTAATCCATTGGTTGAAAATAATAATCCTCAATATTCCTATCATGGTTATGCCATCACCGATTTTTATAAGATTGACCCGCGATTTGGTTCTAATGAAGATTATCTTAAGCTAATTAATGAATGCCATGAAAGGGACTTAAAGGTCATCATGGATATGATCTTTAATCATTGCAGCCTGTATCACTGGTTTATACAGGACCTGCCCATGGAAAACTGGGTACATCAGTTTAAAGAGTTTACAAGAACTAATTACCGTGCATCCATCATCCCTGACCAATACTCATCGGAATATGACCGGAATAAAATGCTTTCAGGATGGTTCGATCATCACATGCCCGACTTTGACCAGCGAAATGAACTACTGGCAACCTACCTCATCCAGAACACTATATGGTGGATCGAATATGCAGGCATAGACGGAATACGGGTTGATACTCAACCTTACCCTTACAAGGAATTTATTTCGGAGTGGAGCAGGGCTATATTCAATGAATATCCCAATTTCAATATTGTTGGTGAAGCCTGGCTGCAAAAAGAGGCGATCACAGCATATTTTCAAAAAGATGCAGCAAACAAAGATGGCTACAATTCAAACATACCCTGCATAACTGATTTTCCTATGTATTTTGCACTTAGCAGCGCATTTAATGAAAATGACTCATGGACTGAAGGGCTTGCCAGTCTTTATTATGTTCTGGCGCAGGATTTCCTGTACGCCGATCCTCAAAATAATGTTATCTTCTGCGATAATCACGATTTAGACAGGTTTTATTCTTCAGTTGGCGAGGATTTGAACAAATGGAAAATGGGCATGGCATTTCTGTTGACAACAAGAGGAATACCGATGATCTATTATGGAACTGAGATATTAATGACGGGCGAAGCTAATAAAGGACATGGCTTTATCAGGGAAGATTTCCCGGGAGGATGGCAGGGAGATAAAAAGGATGCGTTTATTACTGAAGGCAGGACGAGTGAACAAAATGAAGCATATAATTATTTGCAGAAATTATTGAAGTGGCGAAAAGACAAAGATGTTATCCACTATGGCAAGCTAAAGCACTTTGTGCCGGAAGATGAAGTATATGTCTATTTTCGATACGATGAAGATGATTGTATTATGGTGGCTTTTAACAATAGTGGACATGAGATGAAGGCATTGAAAACCGGAATATTTAAGGAATGTATGCAGGACTATAATTATGCAGTCAATATTATTTCCGGTGAGATAATTAATTATTTGGAAGCTTTAACATTGCCTCCTAAATCGACACTTATTTTAGAACTCAAAAAATAATGGCTAAAGATGACACTAATTTCACGAATTAACACGAATGAGGAATTTGAAATTTTATAACAAACGATAAAGGTAAAAAATTAAATAATAAAATGCTATGGTAAGAAATTTTAAAAGCGGAACAAAAAAAATGATTTTTTCGTTTCTCTTTCTATTAAGTTTTTTAATAGTAATAAACTGTAATTCTCAATCGGATAATTCCGAAGGAAATTCCAACCCCGATAACTATCGGGACAAAAAAGCCAAAAACATCATCCTGATGATAGGCGACGGCATGGGTGTGTCGCACATCTATGCTGGAATAACGGCAAACAAAGGGCATCTGAACATCGAGAAGCTTATGGATATCGGTTTTTCAAAGACCCATTCTGCCGACAATTACATTACCGATTCAGGGGCGGGTGGTACTGCCATTGCAATTGGGTATAAGACGTTTAATGCCGGAATAGGTGTGGATGCCGATACAATACCAAGGGAAACTATCCTTGAGTATGCTGAGGAAAACGGAAAAGCAACAGGTTTGGTCGCAACAAGTGCAATTACTCATGCTACTCCGGCTTCTTTTATTGCCCATCAGCCCAGCAGGTATTTGTATGAAGAGATTGCCGGCGATTTTCTGAAAACGGATATTGAGGTTTTTATCGGTGGTGGTTTAAATCATTTTAACAAACGCAAAGATGATGTAGATCTTACTGTTGCATTAAAAGATAAAGGATACCAACTCGTATATGAGTTAGAGGGATTGAAAAAAATAAATTCCGGTAAACTTGCAGGATTGCTGTATGAGGATGCTCCTCCAAAATATTCTGAAGGCAGAGGAGATATGCTGCCGGTAGCTTCAATGAAAGCGATAGAAATATTAAGCAAGGATAAAGACGGATTTTTCCTGATGATAGAAGGGTCACAGATAGACTGGGCAGGACATGCAAACGATACAAAATATATTGTGGATGAAATGCTCGATTTTGACAGGACAATTGGGAAAGTATTGGAGTTTGCCGAAAAAGATGGGAATACACTGGTAATAGTTACAGCCGATCATGAAACAGGAGGTATGGGACTGAATAATGGTGATCTGGAAAAAGGTGAAGTAATAGCAAAATATACCAGTGGCAATCATACCGGTGTTATGGTTCCGGTTTTTGCTTACGGACCAGGCTCTGATAACTTCAGAGGAATTTATGAAAATACCGGGATATTTTATAAGATGATGGAGGCATTTGGGTTTAGTATTAATGAAAATTAAATTTCCTTTTCAATTAAATTTTTTTTATCAAGCCAAAGTCAACTTTTTTTCATTTTCAAAATATTTAGTAACTTTGGAATCTGTACTGAAATATTCACATGAGAAGAAAAGTAACATCAGGAATTCTATTATTACTTACGTTTATAACAAATATCCTTTGTTCCCAACCGTCTTTCCCCGATAAAGGTCAGGTATTTGTCGATTCCATTGTCCCGCGTATTGATATTTTCATCAACCCCGACACGCTCCAATGGATATACGATAACCCGGAAAGTAACACGGAATTTCATGCTAATTTCATTTTTGATAACGGGATAATTAAGGATACGGTTATTGATGTAGGTTTCCGGCTAAGAGGCAATACTTCCCGCTGGGCTGCCAAAAAATCATTTAAGGTATCTTTTAATAAATTTGAACCGGGAAGGAAATATTACGGTCTGGAAAAATTAAATCTGAATGGAGAGCATAATGACCCATCGGTGATCAGGGCTAAATTATGCTGGGATTTGTTGCGGGAATTTGATATACCCGCTCCCCGGTCAAATCATGTGCTGGTTTACATCAATAATAATTATTACGGACTTTATATAAATGTTGAACATATTGATGAAGAATTCGTTGATTCCCGTTTCGGTAACCAGGATGGCAACCTGTATAAATGCCTGTGGCCTGCCGACCTGGATTATCTCGGTTCCAATCCTGATCTATATAAATTTACGGCAGGAGAACGCCGGGCTTATGCCCTGAAAACAAATGTCCTGCAGGATGATTACTCCGATTTGGCTCATTTTATTGATGTTCTGAATAATACACCCGATGAACAGTTAGTTTGTGAATTAGACAAGGTGTTCAATATTTATGATTACTTAAAGATTATTGCTGTTGATATTTTTACAGGCAACTGGGACGGTTATATTTACAATAAAAACAATTTTTATCTCTACCATAATACCCAAACCGGTAAATTTGAGTATATCCCTTATGACCCGGACAATACTTATGGAATTGACTGGTTTGGACGCGACTGGGGAACACGAAATATTTATGACTGGCAGCAGCATGGTGGCGAGGTCAGACCTCTTTATACAAGACTGATCTCTAATTCAAAATTAAAAGATCAATTTTCTTTCTATCTAAATAAACTTATCACTGAATACACTGATGAAAACCTGTTTTTCCCACGAATGGATGAAATAAAAGAAAAAATAACACCTTATGTTGAAGTTGATCCGTATTACACTTTAGATTATGGATATACTATCAGCGACTTTCATAATTCATACATCCAGGCTTTGGGCGGGCATGTTACTTATGGTTTGAAGCCTTATATTCAAATTAGAAACAGTACCGCGATTGAACAATTGATATTGAATAGCATTAATCCTGTAATAAAGTATATCGGAAATAGAAAATTGTTCATCGGACAGAACTTATGGGTAAGGGCTTATGTTGAGGATGAGGATACAAATCCTGAAGTTAAATTGGTTTATACAATTAACTACGGTTCGTCTCAATTCAAATTTATGTATGACGATGGCGAACATTTTGACGGAGAAGAGGGAGACAAAATTTATGGTGGGGTCATTTTAGATATACCTGTTAATACAACAATAAAATATCGAATTTCGGCTGAAGATAATTTTGGATATTATTCTATAATGCCTTGCTCTCCTGTAATTGTAGAGTTGTTAGAATCGGAAGAGCCTGCCCTTTACATTAATGAATTTATGGCAAGCAACGATTCAACAATTGCAGATGAATATGGCGAATACGATGATTGGATTGAAATTTATAACGGTGATGAAGAACAGGTTTGGCTTGGCGATAAATACCTTTCGGATAACCTGCAGAACCCTGATAAATGGCAAATGCCTGATATAAACCTTGAGCCGGGTGATTTTATTTTGATCTGGGCAGATAATGATCCCGAACAGGGCGCTAACCACACGGATTTTAAATTGGACATAGATGGAGAGGAGATTGGAATATTTGATGCTGAAAATACCGGTTTTTTTTTCATTGATACAATTACTTTCGGGCAACAAATAACAGATGTTTCTTTTGGGAGAGAACCTGACGGAGGCTATGAGTGGATTTTTTATATTATTCCAACTCCCGGATATAGTAATGTTACCGGTTCGATTGTAGAAATATTCAATTCAGACAATTTAATAAAGGTTTATCCAAATCCCGTAAATAACGGCATCGTTTACTTCGATAAATCGCTAAACTTTCAATTATTCAATTCAGTCGGACAGCTTATAGCCAGGGGAACCAAAGTCAGATCAATAGATGTTCATTGTTTAAATAAAGGAATATATTTTATCGTAACTGACGAAGGAGTGAATATTAAATTAATGATACAATAATTTCACCCTTACAATAATTCCCTAAAAATAACCTCTTTTCTTTATTCAATTTTCTGCATTTTACAGGATAATCTTATTTTTGCAGCATGGAATCAACAAGACAAAATAAAGTATCAAGATTATTGCAAAAGGATCTTGGCGACATTTTTCAGCGTGAAAGCAGGAATTTGTTCAGAGGAGCTATGATAACGGTTACCAAAGTTAATGTAACAAAAGACCTGGCGATTGCAAAAGTTTATCTGAGCCTGTTTGCCACAAAAGATAAGGAAGATTTGATTGAGTCAGTCAGGTTACATTCAAAAGAAATCAGGTATAAATTGGGTCAGAGAATAGGTAAGCAAGTCAGGGCTATACCCGAATTGCAGTTTTACATTGATGATTCGCTGGATTATATTGAGAATATAGAAAAGTTGCTGGATGATTAGAAGAAAATATAATGCAAAATAAAAAAATGAAAATTGTAAAATTCAAAGTTTAAAGTTTCCTGTTTTTTATTTACAATTTCAAATTTACAATTTCAAATGCAATACGACCCGATAAAGAAAACACTCGGAAATATTTTTAACAGAAGCCCATTCCTGAGGAAGTTGTTTTACAGGCTTCTCAACTTGTTACTGCTCAGAACATGGCATATTAAAAAGGAGGTAAGAAAATGGGCAAAAGGCAAAAAAGCAAATATTGAAATACTGGATGCAGGCTCAGGTTTTGGGCAATATGTTTATTTTTTATCTTCACAAAACCGGAATTGGAAAATAACAGGGGTGGATGTTAAGGAAGATCAGATTGAAGATTGTAGTGTTTTTTTTAACAACATCGGACGAACGAATGTTTCTTTCAGCTTTGGAGATCTGACTAAATTCATATCTGAAAATAATTATGATTTGATCCTTTCGGTTGATGTAATGGAGCACATCCTCGAAGATGTGAAAGTGTTTGAGAATTTTTTTGCTTCATTAAAACCCGGGGGGATGGTTTTAATTTCCACGCCTTCCGACCAGGGAGGATCGGATGTGCACGACCACGATCACGATTCGTTTATTGAAGAACATGTGAGAGACGGATACAATATTGACGAAATACAGGAAAAGCTTAAAAGAGCCGGATTTTCTAAAATGGAAGCACGATATAACTACGGCTCACCCGGTAAAATATCCTGGAAACTCTCAATGAAATATCCCATTTTAATGGTAAATATTTCTAAAGTATTTTTTATCGTTTTACCTTTTTATTATTTGATAACTTTACCGTTCTCTTTATTGCTCAACTATATGGATGTTACCTTGAAACATAAAACAGGAACCGGTTTGATTGTTAAGGCGTGGAAATAAATTATGTTTTATCGGATAATATATAAAAATCAATTTTTGTTATATAATATTTAGTAAATTTGTTGATAATAAAAAATGGAAGCAAAAGAACAACTAACACTATACAATATAAGAAGCAAGGATTCTTTAGTTCAGCCTTTTCTTAAATGGGCAGGGGGGAAAAGGCAACTTTTACCTTTTATCAGAAAATATTTACCAAAAAATTTTAATATTTACTTTGAGCCTTTTTTGGGAGCAGGTGCAGTGTTGTTTGATTTACAGCCTGAAAAAGCTTTTATTAATGATTTAAATGAAGAGTT
>JACKQG010000800.1_pt2 | contig 37362 bp, 29 predicted proteins | sample 8237621 | NCBI WGS metagenome assembly JACKQG01 (sample SAMN15677084, study PRJNA649215) | marine metagenome | biome: marine; feature: Black Sea; material: saline water; isolation source: suspended particulate matter (SPM) from the Black Sea western gyre | collected 2013-06-09/2013-06-10 | depth... | reverse complement strand
ACTCTCCTCTCAACCCTTTCCAACCCTTCGGTGTCCTTTTTTATGAGTCAACACGCGCGTAGGCCAGCCTGCCAGGTTTGGGATTGCCCCCCGTTCAAGGGTCGCTAAACTTCGCGACGACATATGGTGGGGAGATGTCCAGTTTGGGATTGCCCCCCGTTCAAGGGTCGCTAAACTTGGTTGACGGCTAGGAGGGAGTGTTTAGAGTGGTTTTTTGACTTGGCGATCCTTGAACGGGGGGCACCATCTCAAATATGTTGACCAGCCCGTGGCACTGCGTTGTCACCCACGGGTGAGCTTCCTCAGGGAAGCGGACGAGGTCATTTGGCACCCACTTCGGTGGGTGCCTTTTTTGTCTCTATCAAAAGAAAAGCAATTGCTCAGGCATGTCTTCCGGATTTGCAGGGGCGTTGTTGCGGTAGATTTTCATGCGCCCCCATTGGGCATCGGTTATGACCATGCTTCGCACTTCACCACCGGGAGGGATATGAGACTTGATGCGGCGCACCTGGGTGTCTACCCGGTCGGCACTGCCGCAGGGCCGGGCGTAGACACTGTATTGCACCATGAAGTAGCCGTCGTGAATGAGGTCCTTCCGGAACTTGGCGGCGTATTTCTTCTGTTCGCGGGTTTGCACCGGCAGATCGAATAAGACGAGTACCCAAGCCATGCGAAATTGGCTACAAGCCGGATTGCGTGACCGGTTCATGATTGGTGGCAGGCTGGTCGAGCAGGGGAATATTGAGAGGAGGAGATTTTTTTTCCGTGGCAGTGCTGGCAAAGCTCCGCACGTAAATGTCGATGGCATTGAGCAGTCGAATGCGTGAGCCTCCCATGAGCACCTCTTGGGTGAGAATTTGCACGGCTTGGGGCATCCACTCCTTGATGTCTGGTTCATCGGTGGTTTGCAGGTATTGAATCAGTTGGCGATCAATCCAAGGACGCAGGGGTTCCATAAGGTCATCGGCGAGGGCGAAGCTGCCGGCTTTGGGGACGTGGGCAATGCCGAGGGCGGCGATGAAGCCGTGGGCAGCGAGGCTGCGCAGCACGGCGGTGCGGAGGATGGCGTAGCCGTAGTCGAGCAGGCCGTTGACACCCTCACGAGTGCGGGGGATACGCCGTTGTTCGCCAGTGTTGAGGGCGGCGAAGTAATGTTTCCAGTAATGGCGCGCGGCGCGGGATTCGCAGGCGTCAGGGGTCCACGAGCGGTGGGCATCGCGTTGGGTCTCGGTGATGCGGGACAAATCCGCCGGGGGTGCCGTGGGCGGCGGGTCGGCGCAGTGGTTGGCAATTTGGAGCAGCAACCGTTGGACGCGCTTGGGGTGTTGCAGCAAGGCGGCTTGGTTGGCCACCTTGGCGGCGATAACTTTGCGCCATTGGGCGGTTTTCCATTTCTGCGTCCACTTGACCTGTCGGCGCAGCAGGTCGGTATTGGTGGGGCGGTAATAGGGCAGGGTGACGCACGCGGGCTCGAATTTTTGGTTGCAAACCAGCAGCAGCACATTGAGCTCGGCCATGCGGCGTAGGGCAGCGGTGGTCACGCGCGTATCCGGCGCGGCCGCAACAATGACGGCCACGTCAGCCAACGGTACAGAGCGTTCCTCGCCGGAGTCGCGGTCCTTGATTTTTAGCTGGTCCAGCTCAATCCGAACCTGAAGCTGGGGGCTCAGCAGATGGAGGATGTGGTAACTCATGAGCCATGGCTGTGAAAAAAGTAGGCCAAATGATATTTGCTCCATTCGCCAAGAATCCAGAGGCCAACAGAGCTTCTTTTATATTTGCGATATTGATGGGGAGCAACTTGATGTTATTTTGCATAGTGGATGCAACGCGATAAAGCCCCGGTGGGTTGCTGGGGCCGCTGCCGTTTTTGAGGTTAATGGTGTCTCCCTTGCGGATGATTTTGACAGGATTGGCGGTGCCATCCCATTCCTCGGCGGCGATGGGTTGGTCGTGTTTGCCGAAGGGGACGAACACAGGCACCCATCGCTTGCCATCTTGGCTAGGAAAAACGCGCACTTCCTTGAATGCGCCGCGCTTAACGAAGGCATGAGTTCCAGGGGCAGCGGGGGCCACGGCGGTGTCGTCGTGGACGCCGATGACCTTGATGTTGCGAATGGGGGTTTTGATTTTTTCGGGCCAATCAAAGTGGGCCTCACCTTTTTTGACTTGTTCGCGCCAGCGCTGGAAGTGGGAGAAGCAGAGTTTGGCCTCAAAGGCGGCAGGCAGGCCGCGCAGTTCGCGTTTGGCTTGTTTTAACTCGGCGGCGAGGTCGGGGGATTCATCCTCGTAGCGCATCCATGCGGCTTGGCAATACTCAGCCAGTTCGGTCGGGTAAATGTTGTTCAGATTTTTGGGCATGCGTTTGCCAAGGGGTTCGCGGGCGACGTAGGTGTTGGCGCCTTTTTTGCCGTAGAGGGTGGTGTAGTAGGCTTGCTTGTGGTTGCTACGAGAGGTGTGGTGCTGGACCACGAGTTTTTCCATCTGGACCACGGCTACGCGGCGCATTTCGCCTTCCTTGGGAAACACGGGGTTGATGGCCTTGATCCGCTGGGTGGCTTCGTCAAGATGCCACCAGCCATCTTCGCCGGTGTGAGAATCCCGGGCTTGGGCGCCTCGATGAGCCATCCACGGTAGGGTGCAGGCGATGACCATGGCGTCCAGTGCATGGTGTCGGTGGTCGCCGCGGTTTTTCTGTTTGAATTGTTCCTGTTCCTCCTCGGATAAATCCTCCCAACGACGGCCGTCAATCATGGGGTGAAGGATTTGGTTGAGCCCCCACGCGCGACGCAATCGGCTGGTGAGATGGCCATTGGTGACTTGGAAACTGAGGGCAGGATTTTGTTTTTCGGGAGTGGGGTCGCGTCCGTCGTTGCCCAGCCAGTTGTATTGCAGCAGTGCAATATGGCGGGACACGCGGGCGATGTAGGCAGTGTGTTGCAGGTCCGCCTTGCTTTCCAATAACGATTCAGCATCCGGACTGAGAAAGATTTCCAATTTGCGTCCCCGAAAACATTGTTCTGCATGATCTTTCAGTTCCGGCCAGTTTGAGGCACGACCGAAAGCTTCGAAAGGCGTACGTTCTCCTTTGATCGTTCGATTGCACTTGAGATGGCCAACTGTGAGGTTAATCCATTCGCTACTGTCCACGCGATGGCGCGGAACCATGTGCTCAATATCCGCATTGCCGTTGAATAGGTCGGCTTGGTCAATGGTTTCGTGGCAGAAAGGGCAGATGCCTTTGACCTCTTTCCACAATCGATAGCGTTGGATGGATTTTCCTGAAGTGGAATGTTTTTCATTTTTCAGCGCCTCATGCGCCTGCTCGCGATTCTTTCGGTGCTCTTCGTTGCGTTTGCTGAGTTCGCGTTTTTTCTTCGGGCTCAAGGCAAGGCTGCGAACAGCTTCCATAACAACCAAGTCCGGGATGCCAAATTCTTTTTCCAGTTTTTCTAACAGTTGTTGGAATAGAATCAGCCGGTGCCGAACCAAAGGATGGCGGATTTCACGAAGATAACGGTGCAACGCTTTGATTCGGGACTCCCCTTCGCGACGGAGCACGGGTTGTGGTGGATCCACTCGATCCCCTTTGGCTATGGCGGCTTGGATCTGTTTCAAGGTGGGGGAGGCGTAGCGGGCGCGCCCCGTGGAGAGTTGTGGGGTCAAAGGAGTTTGATCCTCATTCAAAACAAATTCAGATTCAAATGGGGCCGCTAATCGCTTTAGCCGAGCTAGAGTGATTTTGCCTTTTTTATCCCACTCCTCCCGCAATGCCTCGATAAACTTCGGATAAGCCTGAAGTGGATCCACCTTGCTACGGGTGCGGACATCCACCACACGAAAATTCATGAGCGCCAATTCCCATTGCGCCTCGAGATAGGCGGGTTTGTTTTTGCGGACGACATGGCGCGGCCGACCGGTCTCATCCAAAGGTGCCAACGCATCCAGCGCTGGGCCACGATTTTCGAAGCGCGGCCAACGCAATCCCACCACACCGGGATTTCGCCCTTCGGCCAGTGAATCATAAACCCGAAAACCATCCACCACTTTGGTAAGGTCGCCGAAGAGCAGCCATTCCATTTTAGCATGCAGTTCCGGCTGATGGTGTTTCTGCGCCTCACAGATAGCGCGATGTTCTTCGATGAGCAATTCGCGCGGCCAGTATTCCTTGCGCAATCGGTGGCCCTTTTCTCGGCGGCGCTCCAAGAGTTGGCAGGGGTGCTGGCAATCGTTGTCATCCATTTCCTGCCGAAGATGGCCCATGGCTTGTTTCACCACACCTTTCTCCTTTTTTGCCTCCTTGTCTTCTTCCCGGTCCGGATTATCCGCCCAAGGCACATCCGTGTATCCACGGCGTTTCCACAAATGGCTAATGGCAGCGTGCAATTCCTTGGGAGCTAGCGGCTCACCATTCAAGGCACGGCAACGCAACGTGGCCGGATGCTCTGGTATCGCAATCTGCGGGCAAGGCAACCCTAGTTTTTCTAACTCTGCCTTGAGCCAGCGGCGGCGATAACGCCGATTGCCAACCGTGCGCCGTTGGCGACGAAGTGAGTTTCGTTCTTTAAGGTCTTCCGTGCTTTCAGGGCAGATTAGGACGCCCACATCCAGAAAACGATCACCATGGCGCACTGCCCAGCCAATGGAAGCGGTGCCCATGTCGAATCCGAAAACCAAGCCTTTTACGAAGTCCTTGTATGTTATTTTCATATTTCTTCCGTTTTAGGGGTTGATTAGCGAGATGGATTATAGATGCAGGCGTCGATTACGGAAAGGACTTCTTCGAGGAAATCGGGCGGGGCGGCGGCGATCGGCTTGGCTTTCCGGGCGCGGTAATCGACGGACTTCATTTGCTCGCACATCACGAATCCGCTCAGCCCCAAGCCGGGCGGCACCGGCACGTGGAACGGTGTCTTCCGATCGGTGTTTGTGATCGGGCAGCAGAAGGCGAGGCCGGTTCCCCGGTTGAACGCATCAACGCTGATGACCAAGGCGGGGCGACGACCCATCTGCTCGTGGCCGGCCTGCGGATCAAAGGTCAATGCCACGAATTCTCCCTGCGCCGGGACGTGTGAATCCATCACCAAGCCTCCTGACCCTCCGGTTTGCCCCAATCAACTTCGCCCTTGAACGCATCGGTCGGGCTCGATTCGAGGAGATTCTCGATTCGATGCCGACCGCGGACCGGCCTGGCGTCAACCGTCGGCGAGATGGTGATTTTGGATTGATCGCCAGAGAGTTCCAGTTTCACTTCGCAGCCGACGTCGATCCCCAGCGTGTCGATGATTGACTTCGGAATTCGGACGCCTTGGCTGTTCCCCCACTTTTGCAATGTGGTCTTCATTTCGGAAGTATAGCCATCGGCTATACGTATGCAAGTATCATTTTGCCAAATGTTTTTGGTAAAAAAACCAAGCCCCGCTTGGCCAAGCGGGGGTTTTGCAATTTAGAATTATTCCAAGTATTGACACAGCGCTTGGCCAATGGCAGTTTTTTGGGCATGGCAACGGACCATCTTCCTGCGTCCGGTGAATCCCTCAACGAACGTTTAGCCGAGAAGGGGCTTCGATCCACTTCCCAGCGGCAGCACGTTTTCGAGGTGCTGCTTGGCCAGCGCGATCATCCCTCCGCCGAGGAGGTGTTCATGCGGGCCAAGCAGTCGAAACCGGAAATCTCCATGGCCACAGTGTACAACTGTCTCGATGCGCTCGTGAAGTGCGGCGTCGTGCGACAGGTGAACGTGGACCGTGGCGCGACGCTGTTTTGCTCAAACATGAACGAGCACGCGCACTTCTGCTGCGACGACTGTGGCAAGGTGTTCGACGTCGACCTGAAAGACTCGCCGAGGGTGCCGGAGGTGGACGTCCCAAGCGAGTTTCAGGTGAGGAAAATCGACATTGCCCTGCACGGCCGCTGCACCGGTATATGCGAGGACTGCGGCCGCATGGAGGCCAACACATGAGCGCCCAAACGGACACGATTGATCAATTTGTCGCCAGCGACTACAAGTACGGCTTTGTCACGGACATTGAGAGTGAGTCGCTCCCGCCGGGCCTCGGCGAGGAGGCAGTACGGTTCATCTCCGCCAAAAAGAACGAGCCGGAGTGGCTGCTCGACTGGAGGCTGAAGGCTCTTCGCCATTTTGAAAAACTGAAGTGCCCGACCTGGCCGCACGTGAACTATCCGCCGGTCGATTTTCAGGACATCTCCTATTACAGCGCCCCGAAGAAAAAAGGCGACGGCCCGAAGAGTCTCGACGAGGTCGATCCCAAGCTTCTCGAGACGTACGAGAAACTCGGCGTGCCGCTGCACGAGCGGGCGCGGCTGGCCGGGGTCGCGGTCGACGCGGTGTTTGACAGCGAGTCGATTGGCACCACGTTCAAGGCGGACTTGGCCAAGGCGGGGGTAATCTTCTGCTCCATCTCCGAGGCGGTGCAGGAACACCCGGAACTTGTCCGCAAATATCTGGGCACCGTCGTGCCGTATACGGACAACTTTTACGCCACGCTCAACTCCGCCGTCTTCAGCGACGGGTCGTTTGTTTACATCCCCAAGGGCACGCGCTGCCCAATGGAGTTGAGTACCTACTTCCGGATCAACGCCGCCAACACGGGGCAGTTTGAGCGGACCCTGATCGTCGCCGAGGAGGGCAGCCACGTGAGCTACCTCGAGGGGTGCACGGCGCCGATGCGGGACGAGAACCAGTTGCACGCCGCCGTCGTGGAATTGGTCGCGCTCGACAACGCCGAGATCAAGTATTCAACCGTGCAAAACTGGTACCCCGGCGACGAGGAAGGGCGCGGCGGCATTTACAACTTCGTGACCAAGCGCGGCATTTGCAAAACCAACGCCAAGATTTCGTGGACGCAGGTCGAGACCGGCTCGGCGATCACCTGGAAATATCCCAGCGTGATTTTGCAGGGCGACAATTCAATCGGTGAATTTTATTCCGTCGCGCTGACCAACAACAGGCAGCAGGCCGACACCGGCACGAAGATGGTGCATCTCGGCAAAAACACCCGCAGCACGATCATTTCAAAGGGCATCTCCGCCGGCAAGGGACAGAACAGTTATCGTGGCCTGGTGCAGGTGGGCAAAAAAGCGACGAACGCCCGCAACTTTTCGCAATGCGACTCGCTGCTCATCGGTGACCGGTGCGGCGCGCACACCTTCCCCTACATTGAGGCGAAAAACCCTTCTGCCAACATCGAGCACGAGGCGACCACCTCGAAGATCGGCGAGGATCAGATTTTTTACTGCAACCAGCGCGGCCTCGAGACGCAAGACGCCGTCAACATGATCGTTAACGGATTCTGCAAGGAGGTCTTTCGCGAACTCCCGATGGAGTTCGCCGTGGAGGCCCAAAAGCTCCTCGACGTCAGCCTCGAGGGCAGCGTCGGCTGATGATGACTTACCATGGCGAACAAGCCGAAGTTGTATCTGGAGACAACGGTGTTGAGTTCCCTCACCGCACAGCCGAGCAGCGATGTGATTCTGGCTGCGCGGCAGCAAATGACAAACGAATGGTGGGAGGAGCGAATAAATGAATTTGAGGTTTTTATCTCGGAACTGGTTAGTGAAGAGGCCACCGCTTGAGATGCCTTGGCTGCCGCCAAACGAACGGATGCTTTGCGTTCGTTCACAGTGCTGGCCACGAAGGATATCGTGACGGAAATCGCTCATAGATTGGTTCAGAGTGGGCCTATCCCAGAGAAGGCCCAAGCAGATGCTATGCACCTCGCATTGGCGGCGGTCCACAAGATGGATTATCTGCTTACTTGGAATTGCCGTCATTTGGCCAACGCCTCCATGCGCAATGCCATCAACGATGCATTGCGGGAGAGCGGGCTGGTGGAGCCGGTGATTTGCACCCCGATGGATTTATTGGAGAACTGGAAATGAATGACCCCATTGTTGATGAAGTGCGGCGTACTCGCGAAGAACTGATGAGGGAGCATGGTTCCTTGGAGGCGCTGGCAAAAGCGATGCGCAAGCGTGAAGCGGAATCCAGCCACAAGGTGGTCTCCTATGCAGACGTTAAGCGTGGCACCGAACCCATGATTTTGAAGGAAGAAAAGTAGATGTTACAGATAAAAAAACTACAGGCCGGGATCGAGGATAAGCGGATCCTCAAGGGAATTGACCTCTCGGTGAACGCCGGCGAGGTGCACGCCATCATGGGACCGAACGGCAGCGGCAAAAGCACGCTCGCCTCGGTGCTTGCCGGTCGCGACGGCTACGACGTCACCGGCGGTGAGGCGATTTACAACGGCAGCGACCTGCTCGACCTCGCGCCGGAGGAACGCGCCCGCGAGGGGGTCTTCATCGCATTCCAATATCCGGTGGAGATTCCCGGCGTGAACAGCGCCTACTTTTTGCGCTCGGCCGTCAACGCGGTTCGCACCCACCGCGGCGAGGCGGAACTCGACGCGATGAGTTTCCTCAAGGCGGTGAAGGAAAAAATGAAGGAGCTTGGCCTGAGCGAGGAATTCCTCAAGCGCCCGGTCAATGCCGGATTCTCCGGCGGCGAAAAGAAGCGAAACGAGATTTTGCAGATGGCCATGCTCAACCCGCGGCTGGCCGTGCTCGACGAGACCGACTCCGGCCTCGACATCGACGCGCTGCGCATCGTCGCCGACGGCGTCAACCGGCTCAGGGGCCGCGACAACGCGCAAGTCGTCATCACGCATTACCAGCGACTGCTCGACTACATCGTGCCGGACTTCGTGCACGTGCTGCACGACGGCCGCATCATCAAGTCCGGCGACAAGTCGCTGGCGATTGAACTGGAGGAGAAAGGCTACGACTGGCTGGCCAAGGAAGCCGCATGAGCCAAGCTGCCGCCACAGATCCGGCCGCCACTCCGGTGGAGGCGTTTGCCGCGATGGAGCAGAATGGCGCGGCCCTGATGCCACTGCGCAAAGCCGGCTTGGCCCGGTTCTCCGAGTCGGGTTATCCGTCGTTGAACGACGAGGATTGGCGATTCACCAACCTCAAACCGCTCACCGAACTCCCGTTTTGCCCCGTCACGGCGCCGCTTGGCCAAGCGCCTGGGCCAGAACAACTTGACAGTTTGACATTCGGGCGGCTGGACGCCGACCGGCTGGTCTTTGTCGATGGCCATTTCAACGCCGACCTGTCGCAAATCGCCGACCAGCCAAGCGGCGTGACAGTCTCCAACCTGGGGCGTTTTGAAGGCGAACTGGGCTCGCTTTCCGGCGGTGATGACAACCCGTTCGTCGCGCTCAACGACGCCTTTTTCACCGACGGTGCGTTGATCCAAATCGGTGACGGCCAGCGCTTGGCCAAGCCGGTTCAGCTGCTCTTCGTCACAACGGCGAACGCGGAAGGCGAGGCGGCGCATATCCGCAACTGGATCACCGCCGGGGCCAATTCGCACGGCACGATCATCGAGTCGCACCTGTCGCTTGGCCAAGCGGCAACCGTGACCAACGTCGTCACCGAGACGCGCGTCGGCGACGGGGCCAACGTGGAGCACATCAAGTTTCAGGATCAATCGGCCAGGGCGTTTCATCTGGCGTCGCTCCACTCGGAGCTGGGGCGTGATGCACGCTACGCGTTCCACTCAATCGCGCTTGGCTCGCGGCTGTCGCGCAACAACCTGCGCATGCGGCTGGCCGGGCCGGGCATCGAGTGCGTGCTCAACGGGCTGACCATGACGCGCGGCCAGCAGTTGGCCGATCATCACATGATCGTCGACCACGCCGCGCCGCACTGCGACAGCCACGAATATTTCAACGGCATCCTGGACGGCCAGTCACGCGGCGTCTTTCACGGGCGCATCCTCGTGCGGCCCGGCGCCCAAAAAACGGACGCCAAGCAGACCAACAAAAACCTGATCCTCAGCGACGACGCCACGGCCAACACCAAGCCGCAGCTCGAGATTTATGCCGATGACGTGAAGTGCACCCACGGCGCGACGATCGGCGAGATGGATGACGACGCGATCTTTTACCTGCGCGCCCGCGGGCTCGATGCCTGCACGGCACGCCGGATGCTGATGCACGGGTTCGTCGGTGAGATTGTCGAGCGCATCCGGCACGACGCCGTGCGGGAGGAACTCGATGCGTTGGTGTGGAACCGGCTCGAGACGGAGCATCAACTGGACTGAACCGTGGCAGACTTTTTGGACATGACGATCGACGAGTTGACCGGGAACTTCGAGTTTCTCGGCGACTGGGAGGAGCGCTTTGCCTACCTCATCGAGCTGGGCAAAAAACTGCCGCCACTCGACGAGTCGGAGATGGTCGAGGAAAACCGCGTGCACGGCTGCCAGGCGACCGTCTGGCTGCGGATGCTGCCCCGCAACGGCGAGCCGCCGGCCTTTGAGATTCGCGCCGACGCGGATGCCTTCATTGTCAAGGGGTTGATCGCCGTGTTGCTGCTGGTTTACAGCGGCAGAACCGCCGAGCAGATCTTGGCCACCGACTGCACCGGGACGTTTGCCCGGCTTGGCCTCGACAAACACCTCAGCCCGACCCGCCGCAATGGACTGCACTCGATGGTGAGCCGCATCCAGGCCCTCGCCGCTGAGACGGTCGCACTGAACGCTTGAAATGAACCCCGACGGCCCCATCGCGCTCAGCCGTGACATCGAAGCCTCGATCGTCCCGTCGGGCGACAAGGTGACGCTGCAAAAAGGCGAGACGGCGCAGATCACACAGACACTCGGCGGCACCTTCACCGTCATCGTCAACGGAAACATGTTTCGCATCGAGGGTCGCGACGCCGACGCGCTGGGCCTCGAGCCAGTCAAGACCCCGGCCGAGGAGGCCAAGCGCCCGGAAACCGCCAACGAACTGCAGCAGCAGATCGAGACGCAACTCAAGACGGTTTACGACCCGGAGATCCCAGTGAACATCGTCGATCTTGGCCTTGTATACGACAGCACACCGAGCCAGATCGACGACGGCTGGCGGGTCGACGTGAAGATGACGCTCACCGCGCCCGGTTGCGGCATGGGGCCGGTAATGCAACAGGACGCACAGAACCGGCTGCTCTGCATTGAGGGCGTCAACGAGGTGGACGTTCAACTCGTCTGGGATCCGCCCTGGAGCCAGACCATGATGAGTGAGGCGGCAAAGCTGGAACTCGGCATGATGTGATGAGTGCCCCTGCGGTCATCGACAGCTTGGCCAAGCGAGACGACTTCCCGATCCTGCGGGAAACAGTGAACGGCCACCCGCTGGTCTACCTCGACAACGCCGCCAGCAGCCAGAAACCGCGCCAGGTCATCGACGCCATACGCCGTTATTACGAGCACGACAACGCCAACGTCCACCGCGGCATCCATGAGTTGAGCAATCGCGCCACCGAGGCGTACGAGGGTGCCCGGCAGCGGGTCGCCGATTACCTCAACGCCGGCTCGCGCGACGAGATCATTTTCACCCGGGGCACCACCGAGGGGCTGAACCTCGTCGCCAACACGTGGGCGCTGCAAAACCTGCGCGAAGGCGACACCATCCTCCTCACCGAGATGGAGCACCACAGCAACCTCGTGCCGTGGCAGATGCTGGCCCGGCGCATCGGGGCGCAACTGGACTTCATTGAAGTCACCGGCGACGATGGGCAGCTCGACCTGCAGTGGCTCGACGAGCAGCTCGCCCGCGCCCGGCTGCTCTCGCTGACGCATATTTCCAACACCATGGGCACGGTCAATCCAATCAGCGAGATCTGCGCCCGCGCCCGTGCCGCCGGGGTGGTCACCGTGGTGGATGCCGCCCAGAGCGCCGGCCACGCCCCGGTCGACGTGCAGGCGATCGGCTGCGATTTTCTCGCCTTTTCCGGCCACAAAACCTGCGGGCCAACCGGCATCGGCGTGCTGTACGGCCGGCGCGAACTGCTCGAGGCGATGCCGCCGTACCAGGGCGGTGGCGAGATGATCGCAAAGGTCGAGTACCGGGACGTGACGTTCAACGTCGTGCCGCACAAGTTCGAGGCTGGCACGCCGAACGTCGCCGGGGCCGTTGGCCTGCACGCGGCGCTGGACTACCTGGACGCCATCGGCCGCGAGGCGATCTTCGATCACGACCAGCGCTTGGCCAAGCGGGCCTTCGAGCGACTGTCCGGGATCGACGGCATCCGCCTATTCGGGCCAAGCGAGGGCCGCTCCGGTGTGGTGAGCTTCGTGCTGCCGGACGCCCACGCGCTCGACCTCGCCACGATGGCCGACCAAAAGGGCGTCGCTCTCCGCGCCGGGCACCATTGCAACCAGCCGCTCCTGGCCAAGCTCGGCGTCCCGGCCACCGCCCGGGCGAGTTTCTATTTTTACAACACCGAGGCCGAGGTCGACCGCTTCATCGAGGTCGTGCACGACGTGCGAAAACTGTTCGCGTAACCTTGCTCGACAACGAAGGAAATCGGGATTAGCTTGCCAACAGAATGAACTACGTCGTTGAAACAGAATGCGAAAATGACGGCCGCTGGCTGGGTGAGATTGAGTTGCTACCCGGGGTAATGGCCTACGGGAACTCCCGCAAAGAAGCCATCTCGAGAACCAAGGCCTTGGCGTTGCGCGTCCTAGCGGATCGACTGGAGCACGGGGAACCGGTTCCTGAGTTGACGGAAGTATTCACCGTTGGCGCATGAGCCTTTGGGGTTCCAAAAAAGCCAAGCGGGTGTTGGCAGCGTTGCTGCGTATCGGTCGGAAGATCAAACGCCAAAGCGGCTCATCCCATAAAGTTTTGGCGCGGGAAGGTTGGCCAGATTATGTGTTCGCCTTCCACGACAGCGATGAGATCGGCCCGAAAATGATGGCTCGAATCGCCCGTAAAACAGGACTCACACCAGACGACGTTTGAACGAATCGAACACCATCACAATCGAATCGATGATGCGGGAGGTGCTGCAGGTATATCCGGGGGCACAGCGGGCGTTGTTTCGCAAGTATCACATCGGGGGGTGCAGCAGTTGTGGGTTTCAGCCGGACGAAACGTTGGCCGGGGTTTGCGAACGCAACGGCGAACTACCGGTTGACGAAGTCCTCGAGCAAATCAAACGAAGCCACGAGGAGGATGCGCGCATCCTGATCGAGCCGACCGACTTGGCCAAGCGCTTGGCCAAGGGCGAGGACATCCGCCTTGTGGACATCCGTTCACGCGAGGAATTTGAGGCGATCCACATCGACGGCTCGGTGCTGCTTACCCAGCCGCTGATGCAGGAAATCCTCGGCAGTTGGGACAACGATCAACGGTTTGTGATGATCGATCATCAGGGCAAAAAGGGCCTTGACGCCGCCGCCTATTATCTCGGGCACGGCATGCCGAACGTCCACGCACTCCGGGGTGGCATCGATGTCTGGTCACTCGACATCGACCCCTCCATTCGCCGCTACACGCTCAGTTAAATGAACGACGAACTTCAGAAGAAAGTGGCCGAGGCTATCCGCGATCCCCAGAATATCGGCGAGATGCCGGACGCCGATTCCGTCGGCACGGTCGGCAACTCCGAATGTGGCGAGATGCTCCGCATGTGGGTGAAGTACAAGGAGCAGGATGGCGAAAAGGTCATCGACAAGGCGAGTTTCCAGAGCTTCGGCTGCGAGACGGCGATCGCCGTGGCCAGCCTCGCCACCGAGTTGATCCGGGGTAAAACCGCAGACGAAGCGTTGGAAATGAAACCGGAGGAACTCTCCGGCGAACTCGGCCCGCTGCCGCCGATGAAGATTCACTGCGCTGAGCTGGTGCAGGGGGCGCTTCGTTCCGCGCTTTCCCCGGAAGACCAAGTGCTTGGCCAAGCGGAGGAACCGGCACCCCAGCCCGGCAGCGCCCTTTCCCCCACCCTGCAGGACAGCCTGAACGAAGGCCAAGCGCAGTCCGGCGGCGGCCTCAAGATCAATTTCCTCGACGAGGAAGAGTGACCCGACGGTCAGACCTGATTGACCACGCCCCAGTGCACGTCGAGCTGCCTGGTGAGGTAGAGGCGGATGCCGTTCACCAATGCCTTGGCCTCGAGCGGCTGGCCGGCGGCCACGATCTGCCTGAGCGTCATGCCCGGCTTGATACGGAAACTTTCCTGCGCGATGATCGGCCCCTCGTCCAGGTGCATGCTCACGAAGTGCGCGCTCACGCCGGCAATCTTCACGCCGTGCTCGTACGCCTGCCGGTACGGCTGCGGCCCGGGGAAGCCGGGAAGCAGCGATGGATGGATGTTGATGATCTTGTTCTTGAACCGCCAAACGAAGTTCGGCGACAAGATTTTCATGAACCGGGCCAGCACCACGAAATCCGCCTGCGCCTTCTCGAGAATCTTTAGGGTCTTCTCCTCCGCCTTGGCCCGGTTCGTCCATGAGACATAATGAAAAGGCAGGCCGACTTTCTCGGCCGTGGCCTGCAGGTCACGGTGGTTGCCGATGACCGCCACAATCTCCGCCTTCAGCCGCCTGGCGTTGACCGCCTCGATGACGGCGTCAAGACAGTGCGGTTCACGGGTAACCATCAGCGCCATGCGCTGCGGGCGTTTCGGGTCGGTGAACCACCACTTGATCTCCATCCCCAGCTCGCGGCCGAGTGCGCGCAGCCCTTGGCCAAGCGCGTTCTCGTCAAACGAGGCCGCTTTCCAACTGGCCTGCAGGGTCATGCTGAACTGGCCGCGCGTGACCTGTTCCTCCAGCGCCTCGATGTTGGCCCTGGACTTGAACAACAGGTTGGTGACCCCGGCCACCACGCCGGTCTTGTCCCGCCCGATGACGGTGATGGTCGCGTAACGACTCATTGCGGCGCGCAATTAAGCGGTTTTTGGGGTGCGGAGAAAAGCGAAAACGGCCAAGCGCTTGGCCAAGCGGATCATTCGCCCGGCCGGCCGCGGCGGAACAGGGCGGTCAAGTCGCGGGCTTCGCGCAGGCCGATGGCGGCGGTGATCCCCCAGTAGCCCAGCGCCGCGACGATGGCCGGGGCGAACACCTCGCCGATCTTCAGCCACACCGTCTCGCGGCCAAAATTGGCCACCCATTGGCCGTGCAAAAACCAGGCGGTAACCCCGGCGACACCGGCCGCCAACAGCATGCCGGCGAGCGGCCGGAGCAGGGGTTGAAACTCCCACTTGGGCATCTTGCGCTTGAGGGCGTACGACAGCAGCCCAACATTGACGAGCGAGCTGAGGGCGTTGGCCAGGCCCAGCGCGCCGGCCTGCTGGCCCTTCGGGAACGTGAAGAGGAGCGGCACGAGCACCACGATGTTCAGGCAGAGACAGACCGCGCTGATCTGCATCGGCACTTTCGTGTCGCCCATGGCGTAAAACGCCCGCGCCATGACGTTGACCGCCGAGTAGGTCAGCAGGCTTGGCGCGAGGCACATCAGCGCGAACGAGGCACGGCGGGTGGAGTCGGCGGTGAACTCGCCGCGCTCGAACAGCAGCCGCACCATCGGCTCGGCCAGCACGATCAGCATCGCCGCGGCGATGGCGTTGACGAAAAACAAATAACCCATGCCCCGCCGCAGGGCGTCGCGAAACTCGGGGAACTGTTTATCCGCGGCCAAGCCGGCCAACGTCGGCAAAAGGAACGTCGCCAGTGAGACGCCGAACACCCCCTGCGGCAGTTCCATTAGCCGCACCGCGTACTCGAATGCCGCCACGATCTTCGCGCCGGTGGCGCGCTCGATCCAGAACGCCAGCGTCTGCGTGATGATGATGTTGAACTGGAACGCCGCCACACCGATCGTTGCCGGGATCATCTTGCGAACCACCTCTCGAACAGAGTCGTTGCGCCACGGCGCCACCCAGCGGGGCCGGTAGCCTTCGCGAAACAAATACGGCAACTGGAAGCCGGCCTGCGCCACCCCGGCCACCAGCACGCCGAACGCCAGCGCAAAAATCTGCTCGCCCAAGTCGTCGCCCCAGTGCGGCGCGACGAGCAGCACCGTGGCGATCATCACCACGTTAAGCAGCGTGGCACCCATCGCCGGGATGAAAAAAAAGCCGCGCGAGTTGAGCATGCCCATGAACACCGCCGCGAGGCAGACCAGCAGCATGTACGGGAACACCACCCGCAACAGCTCGAGCATCAGCCGCGTGTGGTCACCGACCCCTCCCCACATCAGCGCCAGCGAAATACCGAGCATCACCAGCCCCACCCCCAGCGCGGCCACCACCACCAGCGCCGAGACGACGGCGTTGGCCGTGTGCCACATCGCCTTGTCGCCCTCGGTTTTCTCCTTGTGCTTGAACAGCGGGATGAACGCCGCCGTGAGTGCACCCTCACCCAGCAGGCGCCGGAACAAGTTGGGAATCTGGAAGGCGTAAACGAAAGCGCTGGCGATCGCCCCGTCGCCCATGAATCGGGCGTACACCATCACCCGCACCATCCCGAGCAGGCGACTGAGCAGCGTGGCCCCGGCCATGGCGCCGGAGGATTTGAGCATCTCAGACAACGCGGCGCAGGCTAGGGGCAAAGGCGACCGGAGTCGAGTGGCCAAGCCGGAGGGACTGTCTGTTTTTGAACACCTTGCGAAATAACCCTCTGTATCGGCGGCAAAAACCACGTGTCCGCTTGGCCAAGTGCCGCCAGAACAAACCCGTAGCTTACTCGTGTTGAATGGGTTATGGATTCATTTTGGAGCTTTGGCACAAGACTTGCAGCTTTATTGGGCGCGAGCGGTTCGCGGCGGAGTGCGAGAGGTTGCGCAACCCCGAACCGAGCAGCATTAACGACTAGTCATGAAAAAAATCGAAGCAATTATAAAACCGTTCAAGTTAGATGAAGTGCGGGACGCACTTGCAGAAGTCGGCGTGGAGGGCATGACCGTGTCCGAGGTCAAGGGGTTTGGCCGGCAAAAGGGCCACACCGAGATTTACCGGGGCAGTGAATACACCGTCGACTTCCTGCCCAAGATCAAGCTGGAGCTGGTCGTCCCGGATGAAAACGTCACGACCTGCCTCGACGCCATCACCAAGGCCGCCAACACCGGCAAAATCGGCGACGGCAAACTGTTCGTCACCTCCGTTGAGGAGGCGATCCGCATCCGCACCGAGGAAAAGGGCGACGAGGCGCTTTGAGCGCGATACCAGTTTTCAAAAGGCAAAACAAAAAGGGAGCCGTATCCGGCTCCCTTTTTTTTATTCGGTTGGCCAAGCGCCTGGCCAAACTTACTCGTACCGGAGGGTCACCTTGCCGTTGGCCACCCCGATGCTCTTAATCTTCACCGCCGCGCCGCTGAGCCGGTAAAACCGGGTGGCCCCCGCTTGGCCAAGCGAGACCGTGCGGCTGGCCTCGTCGATGGCGGCGCCCGCGTCGGTCGTGTACGGGCCGTTCACGGCCGGGCTGGACTGCAGCGCCAGCGTCGGCTTCACGTACTTGATGAACACGAGGTAGTTCTGCTTCCAGTAAATGTCCTCCGGATCGGTGGTGCGCTGGGTGAGCCGCAGGGTGGTCTTGCCGCTCAGCTTCAGGACGACCGGCTCGCTGCCGTCCTCGTTGGTCAGCGGGACGTTCCGGTACTCGACGCCGGATTCCGAGCCGATGAACGTGCCCAGCGGCTCGGTGGTTTGATCCTCTTCCGCCGTGTCGCCAGTCACGAGTTCCAGCGTGGCGACGGCCTTGAGCATGGAGAACTGGGCCTGTCGCAGGTAAACAAGATAATCGCCCTTCGGGAAAGTGCGCGTGTAGTTGAGCCACTCGCCCTCCTCGATGTCCAACAGGCCAAAGTCGTGCACGCCCTTGGCCACGCCGCCCGCCTCGGCAAACTTGGCCCGTTCCAGATCCTGCGCCGGCATCGTGGAGCCACCGTCATACGGGCGATACCGGTGCGTCGCCGGGTTGATCGCCTCGTCATTGTCGAAATAGTCGATCAGGGCCTCCCCCTCGTTGGCGATGTACGACTTCTCACTCCAGTTGATGTCGCCGCCCTCATCCAGTTCGGGGATCACAACCGGGTCGTCGATGAACTCCCCGTATTCGAAGTTGTAATCCTCGGACTCGATCACGAGGGCATCGCTGCTGAAGGTGTCAAAATACAGGTTGCGTGAGTCGGTTTCGCCCTCGGAATCGGCGGCCGTCAGGACGGCGTGGTAAGTCGTGTTGGCCTGCAGGCCGCCCAGTGAAACATCGCGTGCTTTTTCCGTGCCCGAGACCGCGAGGCCGTTGGCCGTGGTGTACTTGGTGCCGTTCAGCGTGACGCTGATGGCCCCCGGATCGATCGCCTGGTCGTCGGTGACGACGAACGTGATCTTGGTCGAGGTGGGCAGGAACGGGCTGGTGGTCACCGGCGAGACCTCGGAAATCACCGGCAATTGGTTCTTGTCCGCCGCCCCGGAAACGGACGCATGGGCATTGTCCACCGTGATGGAGGAGGCGGGCAGCGCGCCGGTGCCGTCGTTGTGGTAGAGCAGCAGGACGAATTTACCGGGCGTGTCGATGAAGCTGGCGGGAGGAGCGTCGTTGCCCGTGTCGAGATCCTCCGCCTCGGCGGTGTCGGTGACGGTGTTCTCGAACAACAGCGCGAGGTTGTTCTCGATGTCGAACACCCGCGTGGTCACTTCCACCGAAGTGCCCGACCCGGTCATGGTCAAGATCAACCGTATGTTTTCCGGGTACTCGATCCAGTCCCCCTCGGTGATGTCGAAGAAGTACCGGTTCAACCCCTTGGCCAGGAGCACGTCGTTGTCGTCCTTGGCCAGGCTGTATCCGTTGAGCTGGCTGACCGGTGTGTCGTTGGGGATGAAGCTGACCACCACGAAGGCGTCGGACTGGTTGGCCGCGATGAGATCCGCGCTGAACTCGACGGTGACGCCGTCCTCGATGGTGAACGTCTTGGCCGTGTAGGTGGCCGCGACGAAAAACGGCTGGCCGGTGGGCTGGTGCATGCCGATCTCGAAGTGACCGTCCTCCTCCTTAAGGAAGCCGTTGCCGGTGCCGAAATCGAACTTCTCCCAGCCGGTGACCTTGTTATCGTCAAAGTCATCGATCGGGGCGCTCTCGTACTGGAACACCTTGGCGTTGTCGACCGTGATCGAGGAGGCCGGCAACGCGCCGGTGCCGTCGTTGTGATAGAGGAGTATCGCAAAGTTTCCGGGCTTGCCGATGAAACTGGCGGCCGGGCTGTCGTCGCCGGTGTCGAGGTCGTCCGCCTCCGGGGTGTCCATGATCGTTTTCTCGAACACCATGGCGTTGTTGTTCTCAATGTCAAACACCCGGGTGGTCACCTCGACGCTTTCCCCCTTGCCGGTCATCGTCAGGCTCAGGGTGATGTTCTCCGGGGTGTCGATCCAGTCACCCTCGGTGATGTCGTAGAAATACTTGTTCAACCCCTTGGCTAACAGCACATCGTTGTCATCCTTGGCCAGGCTGTATCCGCTGAGCTGGCTCACCGGCGATTCGCTGGGAATGAAACCCATCACCGCAAAGGCGTCCGACTGGTTGGCCCCGATCAGGTCCAGTCGGAACTCCAGCGTGACGCCGTCCTCAATGGTGAACTTTTCCCCGGTGTGGGTAGCCGCGACGAAAAACGGCTGGCCGGTGGGCTGGTGCATGCCGATCTCGAATTGGCCATCCTCCTCCTTGAAAAAGCCATTGCCGGTGCCGAAGTCAAACTTCTCCCAGCCGGTGACCTTGTTGTCGTCGAAATCATCGATCACCTTGGCCAGCGGGGATTGATTCAGGGCGAAAATGAGGGCTACGACGGCCGCAGCCTTCATCCAGTACGAGAATAAACAGGTTGTTTTCATTGCTTTTAGGTCGGTTGGAACAAAGAATGTCCGGCGTTTCCCCGGGCAGGTCAACCCCAAAACACCACGCCAAATCGCTTGGCCAAGCGCGGCTGGCTGTGGCACGCTTGGCCAAGCGTTCAACCAACTCTTTTATCGTAAAACAATGAAAAACAGTATCCTCAACCGTCGCCGTTTCCTGCAACACTCCGCCGCTGGAGTCACCGCCGCCGCCTTGGCCAAGCGCCATTCGGCCCGCGCCGCCAACAAAGCCGCCAACAAGCTGCGCGTCGGCGTGATGGGCCTGGGCCGCGGCATGGCCCATGTCAAAAATTTCCTGAAACTCTCCGACGTCGAGGTGGCCTACGTTTGCGACGTCGATGACAACCGCACCGCCAACGGACTCTCCGTCGTCACCAAGGGCCAAGCGGCGGCGTGCCGCGGCATCACCGACCTGCGTCACATGCTCGACGATCCGCACCTCGACGCCATCTCCGTCGCCGCACCGAATTTTTGGCACGCGCCGGCCACCATCCTCGGCTGCCAAGCTGGCAAGCACGTTTACGTCGAGAAACCGGGCAGCCACAACGCCGCCGAGGCGGGGCTGATGGTCGCCGCCGCGCGCCAGCACAAGCGCCACGTGCAGATGGGTAACCAGCGCCGCAGCTACCCGCTCATCATCGAGGCGATGCAGCGGCTGCGCGAGGGCGTGATCGGCAAGGTGCTCTCCAGCCGCACGTTTTACTCGAACCGCCGCGGCTCCATCGGCAAGGGCAACCCGGCCCCCGTGCCGAAGCACCTCAACTACGACCTGTGGCAAGGCCCCGCGCCGGAGCGCCCGTACAAGGACAACCTTATCCCGTACAATTGGCATTGGCATTGGCATTACGGCGGCGGCGAGATGGCCAACAACGGCGTGCACGCACTCGACCTCGCCCGCTGGGGGCTCGGCGTCGATCTGCCCCGGCGCGTCACCTACGGCGGCGGCCGCTACCACTTCGACGATGATCAGGAAACGCCGGACACCGGCATGGCCGCGTTTGACTTTGGCCACTGCACCGCCCTGTGGGACCAGAGCAGTTGCAACCGGCGCCGGAGCGAAGCGCCGCCATTCGTCTCCTTCTATGGGGAAGGCGGCGTTCTCACCACGACCGGCGGCCACAACTACACCGTGTACGACCTGGACGGAAAGGAACTGGAGCGCAAAAGCCAGCCAGCCAGCGACACGCCGCACGTTGCGAACTTCATCAATGCCATCCGCAACGGCGAGAAGCTCAACGCGGAGATTGGCGACGCGCAGGTCAGCACGCTGCTCTGCCACTTGGCCAACATGGCCTGGCGCACTGGCGGCGCGGTGAACTTCGACCCGGCCAAGCGCCGCCTCATCGACACCCCGGCTGCCGCCAAGCTGTGGGCCCGCGACTACCGCCCCGGCTGGGAGCCGCGCGTGTGAGCACGAAACCGCAGGCCAAGCGGGGAACACGACCGCTGCTGTTTGTGCTGGGCTTTGTCGCCGGCGACTTTGTCCACGCCTACCTCATGGATCGGCAGAATTCCGGCGACTTTTTTGACCCGGAAGGGCTGATGATCCTGCTCGCCGCCGGCCCGTTCACCGCCCCGGCAGCTTGTCTCTCCATCATGTTCGCCTGCGGCCTTGTCGCCGCCTCGTTGCCACTGCTCACTCGGCGCGGACGCGGAAGAACAGGCGGCCGGCATCCGCGCTCCGGTTGATGTTGATCCACACTTGGCCGCTCTCATTGGCGTAAGTCTGCAAGTCGGTCCACTTGTCGAGATTCTCGGAAAACTGCAACACCACCTTGCCACCCTTGTCCCCAGTGACGAGGAAGCGGAACTTGTCGTCTGCCGCCGCCTGTGCCGCACTGAGCGTGGGCGCGGTCGGATCCACAATCTCGTCCTCGATGAAGCCGTACTTCACGCCAAGATAGTTGCTCACGGATTCGCGCTCGCCGGTGCCCAGTGCGCGGTTGTACACGAGCAGCTCGGCAACCCCACCGCCAAACGCCAGGCTCGCCGCCTCGCCCACCCTCAGCGTGCCGGACACGGACACATCCAGCGTGCCGCCGAACTCACCCAGATCGAGCGCGTCACTGTCCACACTCACCGTCGCTGTGCTGCCTTCCCGAACAAACTCCAGCACGTGCCATGTGTCGTCCCATCCCTCCGGCTGTGCGGCACTGACACGGCCCCCTTCCGAGACATTGCCGTGGTCGATCAAAAACTGGTTGTTGTAACTCGTCAGCAACGCCAGATGATTTTTGTAGTTCGGTGCCTCCCAAGCCAAAAGCGTGTTTACCGCACTTTGCCACTGTTGCTGCACAACAGCAAAAATGCTCACGGCGTCAGGTGAGAGGAGCGCCTCGCCGGCCACGTCCCGCCGAACGAGCACGTCGTCCGCTCCGTCGAAGTCGACGGCCGGTTGGCTGTTGAGCGCGTCGGTGGCCAGAGCCGGTTGCCGGTCGGCTTCCGCCTGGCTCACGTCGTGCCCGAACGGTGTCCGGTCCGCCCAAGCGCTCACGTTGCCGTCCGTGCTGCTCACGCCGCTCCCGTCAAGCCACAGCCGCAGGCCGTCCACCGGCACCGGTGTGTCGCCGTACACGGCCACGCTCACGCTGGCTTCGCTCACGGCCCCGTCGTTGTCGGTCGCCCGCACGGTCACGCTCTGCAGGCCCGCCTTGGCCAAGGGCCAGTCAGCCTCATACGGCCCTTCGCTCCGCTTGGCCAAGCTCTCGCCGTTGGCCACGATTTCCACCTGCACCACTTCGCCGTCGCTGTCGGTGGCGCTCGCGCTCACGTTGAGTGTCGCCCCGATGCTCACGCCTTGGCCGGCGTCGGGGGAGGTGATCCCCACTTCCGGTGCCACGTTCGGCGGCAGCACGGTCACGCTCACCACTCCCGAGATCGTTTCCGCTCCCCGGTTGTCCACCGCCACCGCAGTCAGCAGATGTTCGCCCTCCCCGGACGGCGTCCATTCCAGTTCGTACGGTGCCGCCTCGTCCACTCCCAGGCTCGTCGCTCCGCTGAAGAACAGCACCTTGGCCACGCTTCCATCGGCATCCGCCGCGGCGGCCTTGAGCGAGAGACTCCCGCCCTGCTTGATCGCGGTTCCGGCCGCAGGCGCGGCCAGGCTCACAGTCGGCGGCTGGTTCTCGGTCACGAACAGACCGTACCTCGCCCCCAGGTAGCCCTTCACTCCATCCTGCTCCGCCTTGGTCAACGCCCGGTTGTACACCAGCACCTCGGCTATCTCCCCGCCATACGCCAGTCCCGGCGAGGCTCCCACCAGAAGGGTGCCGGCCAACGCCACGTCCAGTGTGCTGCCGAACTCACCCAGTTCCACTGCGGTGCTGTCGACGTTCACGGTCGCGCTGTTGCCTTCCCGCACGAACTCCAGAACGTGCCACGCCTCGTCCCAACCCTCTGGCTGCGCCGCACTCACGCGGCCCCCTTCCGAGACGTTGCCGTGGTCGACCAAAAACTGGTCGTTGTAGCTCGTCAGCAAGGCCAAATGGTTCTTGTAGTTCGGCGCCTCCCACGCCAGCACGGTGTTCGCCGCGCTCTTGCGCGCCTGCCTCACCACCGCGTACACGCTCACGGCGTCCGCCGAGAGCAACTCCGTCCCGGCCACGCCGGCCCTTGACAGGGTGTCGTCCTCCCCGTCGAACTGCACCGCCGCTTTGCCGTTGATCGCGTCTTTGGCCAGCGCCGGTTGCAGGCCCAACTCCGTCTGGCTCACGTCGTGCCCGAACAGGCTCCGGTCTCCCCACGCGCTCACCACCCCGGCGTCACTCACGGTCAACTCCTCTCCCGCGTCGAGCCACAGCCGCAGGCCGTCCACCGGCACCGGTGTGTCTCCGTAAACAGCGACGCTTAGGCTGGCTTCGCTCACGGCCCCGTCGTTGTCGGTCGCCCGCACGGTCACGGTTTGGAGGCCCAACTTGGCCAACGGCCAGTCAGCCTCATACGGCCCTTCGCTCCGCTTGGCCAAGCTCTCGCCGTTGGCCAAGATTTCCACCTGCACCACTTCGCCGTCGCTGTCGGTGGCGCTCGCGCTCACTTTCAGTGTTACCCCGACGCTTACGCCTTGGCCGGCGTTGGGGGAGGTGATCCCCACTTCCGGCGCCTCGTTCGGCGGCAGCACGGTCACGCTCACGGCATCGGAACTGCCTTGGCCGTCCCGGTCGTCGATCGCCTCGGCGCTCAGGGTCACCTCACCCGCCTCTGTTGCTGTCCACTCCAACTCGTACGGTGCCTCGGTGTCTTCGCCGATCACCTTCCCGCCCGCCAGGAATCTCACTTTCACCACGCTCCCGTCGGCGTCGCTCGCGCTCGCCGACAGTTGCAGCGTCTTCCCGGCCTTGAGCGACACGCCGGCTTCCGGCCGGGTCAGCGCCACACTTGGCGGCTGGTTCGCCGACACCGGCAAGTCGTACTTGGCTGCCATTACGCTGCGCAGTTGCGCCACCTCCGCGTCACTCAACGCCCGGTTGTACACCAGCACCTCGGCAATCGCTCCGCCGTAATGCAGGCCCCCGACACCGCCCACGGTCAGCGCGCCATCGACGTCCACCTCCAGTTCTCCGGCGAATGTGCCGCTGAACACAATCTCGCCCGCCACCGCCACCCGGCCACTCCCGCCCGTGCGGTACACCTCCACCAGGTTCCACAGGTCGTCCCAGCGCTCCGGTTGCGGTGCCGAGATCCGCCCCCCGGCCGAGGCGTTGCCGTAGTCGAACAGCAACTGGTCGTTGTACGTGAACAGCAAATCCAGGTGGTTGAGATGGCTGTTGGACTCCCAGCCCAGCACCGCGTTGTTCGCACTCGCCCGATCCTGCTTCATCACGAGGAACAGGCTCGCCGTGTCGCGGCTCAGCAACCCGGCTCCGTTCACGGTCGCGCCGAGCACGTCATCCGCTCCGTCGAAGTCGACGGCTGCTTGGCCATTCGCACCTTCGCTGTGGAGCACCGGTTGGCGGTCGGCCTCCGCTTGGCTGATGCTGTTGCCGAACGGCGTGCGATCCGCCCACGCGCTCACATTGCCGCCGTCCTGCGTCACGCCGCTCCCGTCGAGCCACAGACGCAGGCCAAGCGCGGGGAACGGCGCGCTGTCAAACACGGCCGCCTCGATCGAGTCGGATGTTGAAGTTCCGCCCATCGCGTCGGTCGACTTGGCGGTGATTTGATACAGGCCGGTTTCCGACTCCACCCAATCCAACTCGTACGGTGCCTCGGTGTCGGCGGCGATCAACTGGTCGTTCCTGAAGAACTCGACCTTGGTGATGGCGGCGTCGCCCTGCGTCACGCTGGCCGCCAGCCGGGCCGTGCCGCCGGGCGCAAAGGCGATGTCCGCCGCCGGCTCGGTCAGGGTGATGGCGGCGCCATGGGACACGGTGATGCTGACCGGCGGTGTCGTGACGACCTGGTAATGGTAGTCCGTCACCGCTGCGGTGATCTCGTAGTTGCCGGCACTCACGCCGGTCCAGTCGGTTTCAAACGGAGCCGCGGTCAAGGCTCTAATCGAGTCGCCGTTGGCAAAGAATTCCACCTTGCGCAACATTCCGTCCGCAGCGTGGTCGGCAGCGGTGGCGGCGAGTGCGATGGTTGCCGGGGAGACAAATTCCGCGCCGTTCGCCGGCGAAGCCAACTCGATCGTCGGTGGATGGTTGACGGTGAAACGCACCTTCTCGGTTGTGACCTTGCCCTGGTTGTCCTCGACATCCACGGTGAACTCCGCCGGCGTGGAGTTCTGGTAGTAGCCCGCCTCCCAGCGGATATCGGTCAGCACCGACTGGCCGTCGTCGTTCTCCGTCCAGTAAGTCGGGCCGTGTGCCGGAACGAATTTGCCCTTGTTGACGGTGATCGACTTGACCTCGCCGTCGGGATCGTACGCCACCACCGTGAAGGTGAACTTGCCGGGCACCGGCACGAAGTCGCCCGCCGCCGGCGAGGTGCTGACAATGACTGGCGGCAGGTTGCCCGTGGTGAGGGTGACCTGGATCGGCGCCGACACGGCCTTGGCTCCGCGGTTGTCGGTGACGGTGGCGCGAATCTCGTAAACGCCCTCGCTCGCGCCCTCCCACGTAAACGGCGCCGCGGCATCGGCCGCTTGGCCAAGCGCGATCCAGTCGGCGGCCTCGATCAGTTTGCGCTCGTACAAAATGGTGGCGATCGTGCCGTCGGCGTCGGCGGCAGCGGCCGTGATGACCACGTCACTTGGCGCGCTGAAGAAGCGGCCATTCTTCGGGGAGGTGATGGCCACCGTCGGCGGCTGGTTGTCGGCGAGGTAGCGGATGGAAACCGACTTGTGATCGTCCATCACCAGCGTGACCGACTCGGCCGAGCCGCTGGCGTCGCCCTCCCACTCCTCGAAGCCCAGCCCCGCGCCCGGCTTGGCCGTAAGGGTGACGGTGGTGTCCGGCGGGTAGCTGTCGAGGGCCGGGTTGACCTCGATCGTGCCGTCGCCCTCCGCAACGGTCGTCGTGAGCAAGTAATGCACGTTGACCTCGACCGGGTTGCTGTTCTCGATGCCGAAGGCGTTTCGCAGCGTGACGGCGTAGCGGCCGGAGTGGCCCGGCGCGAGATTCACCAACTGCAACAGCCGCTGGGTCGCGCCCACTATCGGCTCGCTGTTCTTGGTCCACTGAATGGTCATCGGCGTGCCGACGGCGTCCAGCCCGATCAGGAGAGTTTCCGTCCCGGCAAGGTACGTGCCAGCACCGGTGATGGCCCGCAGCTTCGGCTTGCTGTTGAAGTCCGGCATGCCGTGCGTCGCCCACGCAAGGTCGGCGGGCAACTCCACCTGCACCGCCTGCATGGTTGCGAGGCCCGGCTCGCTTGGGCTCCAGCCCGCGCCGTCGTACGTGTGCCAAGCGACATCACCGTTGGCCTGCAACAGGCCAAGCTTGGTGCCGGCCGGGGCCGAGGCGGGGAATTGCAAATCGGTCCCGGCCGCGCCGGAGAGCGGCGACGGATAGCCAAAGTACCCCGCGCCAGCTGCGAGATTCACCTCCGCACCTTGGCCAAGGTACGAGCCGACAAACACCGCGCGGAGCGCCTTCGAGTCCGGGTTGGTGAACTTGAAAATGCTCCCTTGGCCAAGCTCGACCGCGCCGTTGCTCCAGGTGTCGCCCAGCTCGCCCTCGGCCCACTCGCCGGTATCCGTGTTGAGAATGGCCACTTTCGAGCCCTTGGCCGCGCCCTGGAACAGCGCGGCGACGGTCTTGCTGCCGCTCAACGCCAGCGGGACGTGGTAGAGCGATTGGCCCGGCGGAATGTCGAGGTTGATGTAGCCGACGCCGTTGCGCGAATGACCGGCGAGACGGCCCGGAGCCAGCTCGTCCGCCACCAGCACGCGCACAAACTGCTTCTCTATGTTTGCGTTGTAAGGCATCAAGCTTAGCCGAGCAAGTGTATTCTTACTTTGGTAGTCTCCGAACTTATTCCAGCGCACGCCATCGGTGGAAACCTGTATTTCGCAGTTTGCGCCCGGCTCGCTCGCTAACAGTAAGGTGAACCTTCCCTTAGTGTTAAACTCCGCCTCGCTGAGGTCGGGCAAAATGTAGTCGCGGCTGAAGTTGGCGGTGATCGCCTTGTGCGCGTCCATCGTGACGGTGATGGTCTCGTCGCTCCCCGCCGCATCGCCGCTCCAGTGCATCCACGAGTAACCGGTCGCCGGAGTGGCCGACAGGGTCACCTTGCTCCCGGCGAGAAACACCGACTTTTTCGGCTCCACCGCGATGCCGCCGCGGCCCTCAAGCGCCCATTGCAGCTTGTAATAAATATCCAGCTTGGCCGGCTCACTGATCGTTTTGCCAAAGCCGTTGCTCACGAGCACCGAGTAACGCCCGGCGTTGGCGATCGTTGCCACCGGCAGCTGGACCGCCGACGCGGTCGCCCCGGCGATCGGCTTGCCGTCGAACAGCCATTGGTAGGTGAGAGGCTCGCCGACGGCCTTGACGATGAAACCGGCCTTGCCGCCGGACAGCACCTGCGCGTCCGTCGGCTGTACCGTGACCTGCGGCAGCGTCGGGTCGTGGCTCCAACTCAACGCGCTGGGCGCGGAGATGATGAACGCTTGGCCAAGCGCAACCACCGGCTCACTCGGCGACCAAGCGCCGTTTGAAACCGTGTATGCGTCGTACTTGCCGGTGCCGTTGTTGAGCAGCTTGACAACCAGCCCCTCGGCCAGCGGCAGGCCAAGCCGGCTGCTCAACAGCCCGCCCTTGGCCAAGGCCGGCGACACCACCGAGTCGCCCGCCGGAATGACCAGCGTCGTTTTTTTCCACGGCGTAAAACCGGCCAGCAACACGCTGAAAGGGTCGCCCTTGTTGTCGAGCACCGCGCCCTCGCCCGGCGCGAGTGTCATACCGGGCTGGCTCCATGCGTCGGTGAACGTGTTCGTCTCCCACTTGCCAGTGGCCGGGTTGAATTTGACCAGTGTGCTTCCAGCCGGAACGGTAGGCAGGAGGTCGGAAACACGATTTCCACCGTTGGCCAAAGGGTTGGCCATCAACGACTTGCCCGATGGGAGCGTCAGCGTCACGTAGCCGATCGCGCGCGCCGCGTAGCCGGTGTCTTCCTCCCACGTACGGACGAACAATTGGTTGATGCCCTGCGGCCGGTTGAACGGAACGCGCTGCTCACCGGAGGCGCTGCTGTCGCTGGTGAACTCTTTCCAGTTGAGCAAATCCAGCGAGTAGTCGGAGGTCAACGTTTTGCCGGGACGGGCAACCTGCACCCACTCGAGCTGGCCGGCGGCGTTGATCGTCACGCTGCGATATTCCGGCGGCACGACATCGCGAGTGAACGAGCCGGTGATCTCCTTGTTCGCATCCATCGTCACCGCCAACGGATTGGCCGCGCCACTGGCCGCGCCGCTCCAGCCGGTGAAGACATAGCCTTTGTCCGGGGTGGCATGGAGCACCACCCGCGCCTTGTTCGGGTACGTCGCCAGCTCCGGCCTGTGGGTGACCGTGCCGTGCCCTGCACCAGCAACACCCAGCGTGTAATGCACCGCGAGACTGGCAGTTTCGCTGAGGATGTTGCCGAATGGATTCTTGATGTACACCGAGTAGTCGCCGGCGTTGGCCTGTTGCACATTGGCCAGCTCGAGCGTCGCCGCATTGGCACCGGGGATGTTCAAGCCGTTGAAGCGCCACTGGTACTCGAGCGGCGTGCCGGTGGCTTCGACGCTGAACGCGACCGGCTGACCGGCGATGCGCATCGCCCCGACCGGCTGCACAGCGATCTTCGGCGTGCCCTGCGAGTTGAGGTTGATGTTGCGATCCCAGCTCGTCGCCGCGTTGGCCGTCACGCGGAAACCTTGCGCGGCGGCCAAGCTCGGTTCGCTTGGACTCCACACGCCGCCGGAGAAAGTCGATGTCGTCCAGTCGCCGGTGGCGTTGTCGAGTAGCGCGACCTGTAGTCCGTCCGCCGCCGGGAAGCCGAAGTCCGTGGCCAAGCTGCCGGCAACCGGCAGCGTCGCGGCGTGGTACGACATACCGCCTGGCAACGACGACGAAATACTGCCCTGCACGACTGAGCCGGTGAATTGCAGCGTGAGTGCTGCGCCGGTGGCGTTATCGAACATCGCCGCTTGGCCCGGCGTGACGACGAGGCCGGCGTCGCTCCATGCGTCACCGAATGTACTCGCCTTCCACGAGCCGGAAGTGCCGTCCCAAGTGGAGACGCTCAGCTTGCCCGGGCCGCTTGGCAGCAGGGTGGACAGTGTGTTGTCGCCCTTGGCCAAGGGATTGGACAGCAACGACTTGCCGGTGGGTACGTCGAGCAGTTGGAAGCCGACAATGTTGTCCGAATAGCCCTTGCCGGTGACAAGCACGCGGAAGTACATCCCCTTCGCGCCGACCGGCGGGATCACCGGAATGTACAGTTCGCCGGGGTTGGTGTCGGTTCGGTAATCGACCCAGTTTTTGAGATCGAAACTGTACTGGATGTTGTTCTCCACGCCCGGCTCGGCGACGACCGTGAACTGAAAATTGCCGTCCGACCGGAAGTGCGAATCGGTCAGCGTCGGCATAATGTAGTCGCGCGAAAAATCAGCGGTCACCGTGAGGTGCTTATCGACGGCGACGGTGGTTTGCGCGGAGTCGCCGCTGGCGTCGCCGCCCCAGCTTGCGAACGAGTAGCCCTCCTCCGGCACGCCGGTGAAGGTGACTTGCGTGCCCGGCGCGTAATGATCCTGCAACGGGTTGAGCACGATGCGCCCCGCGCCGGTGGTGGCCCGGTTGATGACGTAATGCACCGCAACGCTCGCCGGCAGACTGGCGGCCGCGCCAAAGCGGTTGGTGAGCTTGACCGTGTACTGTCCGGCGTTGGCCTCGGTGGCTTCCTCGAATGCCAGCGCGTTGCGGGTGGCACCGTCGATCGCCGCGCCGTCGAAGTACCATTGGTAGTCGAGCGGGTCGCCTTTGCCTCGCACGGACAGCGCGAGCCACGAGCCGCTTGTGACGACTTGATCCTCCGGTTGCGTCGTGACTTCCGGCAAAATAATTTCGTTGTACGCGACCGACTGCTGCCACTCGAACGCCGCGCCGGAGATGACGCGGAACGCTTGGCCAAGCGCGACGACCGGCTCGCTGGGCTGCCATGCGTCGGACGTGAAAGTGTACGTGACGTACGAGCCGGACTGGTTGTCGAACAACTGCACCTGCAGCCCCTCGGCCGTTGGCAGGCCAAGCGCGGTGGTGACGCCGCCGTCGACCGGCGTCATCGCGCTGCGGAATGCCGCCGCCGCTGGGATGGCCGAGGCGAGGTCGCCCTGCAATGCCACGCCAAAGTACTCCACTGCGACCGGCCCCTCGCCGGAGTTGTCGAGCACCGCGCCTTCGCCGGGATCGAGCGTCATCGCCGGGTTGCCCCACGCGCCTCCCTCAAACACGTTCACCACCAATTCGCCGCCGTCCTCGTCAAGCTGGGCCAAGCTGCTGCCCTCCGGCATCGATTCGAACAGGTTGGCCACCGTGTTGCCGTCCTCGCGGTCGAGCGGGTTTGCGATGAGCGACTTGCCCTTGGGATACGTCACCCGCACGAAGCCGATGGCGTTTTTCGAGTATTTTTCGGTCTTGAGCAGGGCGCGGATGAATAGCGTGTTGAGCCCTTCGGGACGGTTGACCGTCTTGCTGTTTTGGCCGGAGGCGTTGAACATTTCGTCCGCTTTGCCGCCTTTTTTCAGCAGCTTCCAGTTCCGCAAGTCACCCGAGTACTCGAATGCGTTGGTCGTCCAGCGATGTCCGCTCACCTGAAAGTCAAGCTGCGCCTCGGTGAGGTTGACGTTGAAAAACTCCGGCTCGTCGAAGATCAGCCACTCGAGCGCCGTCGGCTCGGAGGTGGCCTCGCCGATGGCAGAGCGGATGTTGACCGAGTAGGCGCCCTCGATGTCCGGCATCATCACGCCGAGGTCGACCGTGTCAGCGGTGGCACCATCGATTGCCTCGCCGTTGAAACTCCATTGGTACGCAAACGGCCCGGTGCCCTGCGGCTCAACGCGCAGCACGACGTTGGTGTGAATGCCGATGACCGTGTCAACCGGCGTCGGCGCGGCCGTCATGGTGACATTCGCGCCGCTGATGCGCTTGGCCAAGTCCGGCACGCCGATCGTCGGCAGCACGGCGTCGAGCACGGCGGTCTTGCTGCGCGTGAAGCCGGTGGCGTTACGGATCACGACCTCGTAGCGGCCCATGTGTTCGGGTTGATAGTTGTCGATCGTATACGTTGCCGCCGTGGCCCCGGCGATGTCCTTTTTCCCGAACCGCCACTGGTAAGTGAACGGCGCGGCCCCCTTGACCTGCACGTTCAGCGAGACGGTCGAGCCGAATTGCATCACCGTCTGACTGGCCGGCTGTTGTGTGACCACCGGCGGGTCGTCCGGCTGGAACGCCATGAAGCCCCACCACGTGCCCCACCGGTCGCGCTTTTCATCCGGGATGTTCTTCTGCTCGGTGTTGCGGGTCTCGGCGTACATCTGGATGGTCCACATGTCGGTGTCGTTGTTGGGGTCGACCTGCGCCGCGCTGTAGTCGCCCCAGCTGTTTCGGCCGTCGGCGCGCAGCTTCACGTACGGGGCGACACCGGCCTTGAGCAGCGCTGGCTTGCTCATATGGCCCAGCGGATCGGACGCTTTGCGGTAGGAAAAATAGGCGCTGGCGTACGAGTCCTTGGTGAAGCCGGAGTAGCCGATCAGCACGTCGCTGTTCTTGTTCACGGCCACACTGGGAAAGGTGTACTGCTTGACGGCGTTGGTGTCCTGAATATAGCCGCGCTGGATGATCGTCGCGTTGGTCTCGAGGTTCCACCACTGGACGGCGGTGCGGTTCACGTTGGTCACGCCCTCCGGCAAAAAAACATGGTGCGCGGCCCACAGTTTGCCATTGCGCTTGGCCAAGGCGTGCATGCGGGAGTCGTTGGCGAAGATGCTCTTGGCGGAAGCCTTTTGCGGCGAGATGTTCGTTTTGCCGATGGAGAACTCCCACGCCTCGATGCCGTCCAGCGCCGTGCGGGCGTAATGGGGCGTGTAATGCTCCTGGCCCACCCGCCCGGACAGGGCGCTGATCCGCAGCGCGCGCGTGCTCTGCTCGGTGACGAACAGCAGGTTCGTGTCGTTGGCGTCGAAGGTTGTCGCCGGAACGACCGTGAAAAAGTCGGGGTCGTCAAACTGCGTGTAGTATGCCTTGCCTCCCTGAATGTAATCCGGTTTATGGAAGGCAAAAATACGCGACCCCACAAACTCCTTGGTGCCTGCAACTTCGTTGGTGCCCTTGTACAGGTTCACCGAGGCCGCCAGCCATTTCTTGTTGTAGCCGACGCTGGGATAATCGGCATACAGGTAGTTATCCTTGAGCGCTTCCGGGTGCACACGGATCGAAGCCATGTCCCAGTCGCCAGTCGGATCAATCGTCTTTGACAGGGCAATCAGCACCGCCGACTTGGTCGTGTTCACATCGGCGATGGTGAAGACCACCCACCGCTTGGCCAAGTGGTCGTAAACGACCTTCGGGTCGAATACAAAACCGTGGCTGAACCCGGCCCAAAAGTCGCCCAGGCCCACCTTGCTCAGCAGCTCGCCCTCGCGCGTCTGGATGGCGATCTCGGTGTTGAGCGCCACCATCAGGTGCTCCGGGCCGACCGCGCCGTGCGTGTCCGCCGGGATGGCGGTGTGGTTGTCGATCACGCCTAGGAAATCATCCCGCACGCCCGGCTCAAAGTCGCCGCCCAACAGCCCCGGGCCGTTCGGCCTGGGCTTGGCCGCCTCGCCCGGCGCGCCCATTTTCTGGAGGCTCAACAGCCGATGCCGCCGAACCGTCTCGTCCGGCTCGGGGTTGGCCGCCGCCACCCGCTTGGCCAAGTCGGTGAAGTTGATCGTCAGCGTGCGAATCTCCGGGTAGTCGTCGCCCAGCGTGCTTGGCGTCGTGTCGAAGCGCTCCGGCGCGGCGGGTGGCAGCGGCGGCAGCGGAGTGCCCCCGACCAAGTCGCCGCTTGGCAACGCGGCGGCACGGCTCTCCCCGGCGAGCCACCTCGCGTAGCCCGGCAACAGGTCGCCGAGGCCGGCCTCCAGCTCGCGCTTGGCCAAGCCGACGGCCAGCGGCGCCATCCGGTCGCCGTCGTTCGTGAACAGATCGACCGCTTGGCCAAGCGGCGTTTGCGTCTCGACCAGCATGTCGAGGTCGCCGTCGCCGTCGAGGTCGGACAGCGTGATGGACGGCGCCTCATGCGGCGTGGGTGCGGCCGCCGGCCCGCTGGCCCAGTCGACGGCAAACGCCATCCCGGCGGTGATGAAAATGGGGGCAAGGAGAATCTTCCAGCGGAAGGCCAGATGTTTGGCCTGGCAAATGAGGGAAGTCATGGTTGGGTTGCGTTGAGGGTGATCGGGTTTCTATCGACGGTAACGAGCCCCGATTATGGCCCCCGGACACCGGCCGAGTCAATGCCTTGCGCCCCCATAGAACCCCCCTATACTGCCGCCCGTGCTGGATATCAGACCGTTCCGGGAAAACCCCGACCACATCCGCGATCGCCTCGCCACGCGCGGAGAGGAATTCGCCGCCAAGGTGGACGATGTCGTGCGGCTCGACGCCGAAAGGCGCGAGGCCATCACCGCAGTCGAGGAACTCAAGGCCCGGCGCAACGCCGCCTCGAAGGAGATCGGCGCGCTCATGGGCCAAAAAAAACACGAGGAAGCCGAGGCCAAAAAAGCGGAAGTCCGCGACCTCGGCGACCAGATTTCCGAGTTGGACGCCAAGGCCGGCCAAGCGGACACCGAACTGCGGGACATCCTCCTGCGCCTGCCGAACCTGCCCCATGCCGATGTGCCGGTCGGTGCGTCCGAGGACGACAACACGGAGATCAGCCAATGGGGGGGAAAGCCGTCGTTTGATTTTGAGCCGAAGCCGCACACGGAGATTTGCGAATCGCTTGGCCTCGTCGACTTCGCCCGGGGCGCCAAGCTCGCCGGCAGCGGCTTCCTGCTTTACAGCGGCTGGGGGGCGCGGCTCGAGCGGGCGCTGATCCAATACCTGCTCGACCTGCACGTGCACGAACACGGCTACACCGAGGTGTCCCCGCCGTTCATGGTCGGCTACGACTGCATGATCGGCGTCGGTCAGTTTCCCAAGTTCGAGGATCAGGCCTACATGGTGCAGGAGGGACTCGACGAGGAGAGCCGCGGCAAACTGTACCTCATCCCCACCGCCGAGGCGCCGGTCGCCAACATCCATCGCGAGGAGATTTTGAAAAACGGCGAGCTGCCGAAAAACTACTGCGCATACAGCCCTTGTTTTCGCGCTGAGGCCGGTGCGGCCGGGGTCGGAACGCGCGGCATGATCCGCGTCCACCAGTTCGACAAGGTGGAACTCATCAAGGTCGTCGAGCCGGAAGGCAGCTACGACGAACTGAACAAGATGCTCGGCCACGCCGAGAACGTGCTGCAGTCGCTCAACCTGCATTACCGCATCCTGCAGCTTTGCACCGCCGACATGAGCTTCGGCAGCGCCACCACCTACGACATCGAGGTGTGGGCGCCGGGACAGGGCGACTACCTCGAGGTCTCCAGTTGCTCCAACTGCGAGGATTACCAGGCCCGCCGGATGAACCTGCGCTACAAGGATGCCGACGGTAAAAACCGGCATCCGCACATCCTCAACGGCAGCGGCACCGCGCTGGCCCGCCTGTTTGTGGCGCTGATCGAGACCTACCAGCAACCGGACGGCAGCATCCTGATCCCCGAGCCGCTGCAAAGCTACCTGCGCACCGACCACATCCCGGGAAGGGCAAGTTCCACCTTGCCCCAATAACGGACATGGATGAACAGGATGGACTCGGTTTTGGGGGGAGGTGGAACTCGCCCCTCCCCGAATCGGGGCGCACACGCGTCCAAGGCTCGGCCGCTGGAACCTCCCGAATGATTCCGGCGGGGCGACAAAACCGACGATGAACATCCTCCACGCCAGCAGCGAGGTGTTCCCGTACTCGAAGACCGGCGGGCTGGCGGACGCCACGGCGGCGTTGGCCAAGGCGCAGGCGGCAGCGGGGCACACGGTCACGCTCATCACGCCGCTGTATCGCGGCATCGCCGCTGCGTTCCCCGGCCTCGAGCCGCTTGGCCAAGCGGAATTGCCAGCCAAGGTTTGGCGGCTCGAGCCGGAGCCGAACCTGACCGTGCTGTTCATCGACGAACCGGAGTGGTTCGATCGCGACGGCCTTTACGGCCACGGCGATGACGCCGAACGGTTCATCTTTTTTTCCCGATGCGTCGCCCGCCTGGCCAAGCGCGCGGAGATCGTGCACACGCACGACTGGCAGACCGCGCTTGCCATGCCGCTGCTTGGCCAAGCGCGGGTCGGCAAGGTGTTTACCCTTCACAACGCCGCCTACCAGGGCCGGTTCCCCGCCGACAAGTTTGCGCTGACCGGCCTGCCAAGCGACTGCTTCGACTGGCTGCAGCTTGAGTTTCACGGCGACCTCAACCTGCTCAAGGGCGGCATCGTTTTTTCCGACTTGGCCACCACCGTCAGCCCGCGCTACGCCGAGGAGTTGCTGACACCCGAGTACGGCTGCGGGCTGGAGGGCGTGTTTCAAGCTAAAGGCAAGGCGCTGACCGGTGTCCTCAATGGCGTCGACTACGCCGAATGGAACACGACAGACAACCCGCACCTCGCCGCCGCCTACTCCGCCGATGCGCCCAGCGGCAAGGCCGCCAACAAGCGCGAGCTGCAACGCGAGCTTGGCCTGCCGCCGCTCGACGACACGCCGTTGCTAGGCAACATCAGCCGGTTCGCCGAGCAAAAGGGGATCGACCTCCTGCTGGGTGCGCTGGAGGAACGGCTCGGCGGCGGGGCGGCGTTTCAATTCGCCGGGCTCGGCAGCGGCGACGCCGGGCTGGAGGAGGCGATGCGCGCCTTGGCCGTGCGGTTCCCCGAACAAGTCGCTGTGACGATCGGGTACGACAACGGGCTGGCGCATCGCATCGAGGCCGGCATCGATTTTTTTGTCATGCCGTCCCGCTTCGAGCCGTGCGGCCTGAACCAGCTTTACAGCCTGCGCTACGGGACGGTGCCGGTCGTGCGCGCCACCGGCGGGCTGGAGGATTCGATCATCGACCTTGGCCAAGGCGACGGGACGGCCAACGGGATCAAGTTTGGCGACTGCTCGGTGGGGGCGCTTGGTCAGGCGCTTGGCCAAGCTTTGTCACTCTACGCCGAGCCAGCGCGCTTGGCCAAGGTGCGCGACAACGGCATGCGGGCCGATTTTTCGTGGAGCCAAACCACCGCCGAGTACGGGCGGCTGTACGCGGCGATCAGTTGAACGGCGGCTTGGAGCGGGTCTGGCGCCTTGGCATCTGCGGTTCGCCCGCCGACTCGTTCCGGGAAAAGAACCCTTTCTTTTTATCGCTCTTCCCATAGATTTTCCTCTCCACTTTGCGCTGCCGCGCCTCCTCGTCGGCCTTGAACTCGGCCTCGGCCTCGCGGATGCCGGGCAGGCGCTGGCGCTCCTGCGAAACGATCAGGGCGGCGTCCTCGGGCGTCTTGAGAATGGTCGGCCGGATCAGGACGAGCAGCTCCGAGCGCTTGTTCGTGTTGGACTCACTCTTGAAGAGGTTGCCCAACAGGGGGATGTCCTTGAGGAACGGCACGCCGGACTCCGTGCCGGTCTTGGCGGTGCGAATGAAGCCGCCCAGCAGGATCGTGTCGCCGTCCTTGACCGAAACCGTGGACTCCGCCGAGCGTGTGGTGATTTGCGGGGCCTTCGCGCCACTGTCGGCAGACTGGCCGCCGCCCATGTCAACGTACCCCTCCAACTCGGAAATCTCCTGAAAAATCTCCATCACCACCAGGTCGTCCGGGGTGATGTAAGGCGTTACGTCCAGCGTGATCCCGACCTGCATGAACTGGGTGTAGCCGCCGCCGTATCCGCCGTACCCGCCGTACCCACCGTACCCGCTGCTATACCCGCCGCCGCTTTGATACGGCACCTGCTCTCCGTTCATGAACGATGCCGGGACGGCATGGCTGGTCTGCACGCGGGGCGTCTGCAGCACCTTGGCCGAACTGTTGCTGGCGAGCGCCTTCATGGCGAACTCGAGGGAGTTGTCGTAGCGGCTGATGTAGGAGAACCCACCCGCCAGGGCGCCGGCCCCCAGGGATTGCAAAGCACTGCCCGCCGCCGCCGCCGCGG